>Ga0065711_1040565_pt1 | contig 16850 bp, 6 predicted proteins | sample Hoacrofraction12_FD_59098 | JGI IMG/M metagenome (GOLD analysis project Ga0065711, IMG submission 59098) | Hoatzin crop microbial communities from Cojedes, Venezuela - Epithelial fraction 12 v2 (version 2) | ecosystem: Host-associated > Birds > Digestive system > Esophagus > Crop | place... | reverse complement strand
AAGCCTGCCGCTTGCGAGGCGCGGCGAGCCGCGGGGCGGGGAGGGGGCACGGCTGTGAGGAAGGGGAAGGCCCGGCCGTGCGCCTGGCGCGGGCTCGGGCGCCATCTTGCGCCCGCCGGGCGGGACGCGTTCGGCTGCCGCCTGCCGCCGGCACTGCCCGGGGCCGGCCCGCGTCCCTGCCGGCCCGGCGGCTGCGGGGCCCTCGGGCTAAAGGTGCCCCTGTCCCCTCAGAAAACTTGTAGAAAGCTACTTCTGGAACACTGCCGGGGGCTAACAGCGGTTTACATGCCCCTTCTTTTTACTTACCCCGCTGATGTGTCATTTACAAACGTGCCCAAGGAATCTGGAAAAAATGGCGGTATGTGGAAAGGTTAAACCAGTCTCTCACAGGTTGGCTTCTCTGCACATTGTACGGCAAGCACTGGGTTTACAGCATCAGTCACTGCACAGCAGAGTCCCAGGAATAAAGCACTGGCAAGGATTGTCTAAACTCTCGCATCAGGGCCCTTTACATTGCAGGGAGTGCTGCATGGATGTTTAATCCAGAACAGCCCACAGGACCCAGGCTTTGTATCAACTGCCAGAAAAAAACATTTCCATCAAACAGAAGTCTTGCATTAAAATCCGGAGACTTGGCGTTAGGACATGGCACAGGATGGGGCAGAGCAGTGGCCTCCAGGCCTCCTGTCGCTCCCGGCTATCTTGGGATGTGAACCGGTCCCTGCTGGGCTGAACAGGGCAGTGAACAAAAACAATAAAATAACAGCTCTCATCATTTATTGCTAATTACTTTCCGGAGCAGAACAGCTTCCGTTGGGGAAGATGAAACAGAGTTCTCCCTAAAAAAGTTCAAAACCAGCCCCTCTGCGGCAGAATTGGCACCCTGGCCCAAATCGCAGGGTGGCCACCTCAAGCCGGGTAGGCTGCAAGCCCAACTCGGACACCTGTTCTGTGATGGGGCTTATGGGCTGAAAATGCTTTTGGCTAGTTTGCTCTCGGTGCCCAAGGCTGGCATCATCCCTTCGCCCGTGCGGCGTGAGTGAGTTCCCAGCGAGAGGCCTGGCCCTGCAGAGCGGCGCGACGCGCTCCCGCCCTCAGCGCGAGGCAGCTGCGCGGGGCAGCGGCGGCGAGGAGAAGGAGCACTGCATGGTGCCGAGCGGCAGCCCCGGGCAGCAGGGAGGCTTCAGCTGGTGCGGCTGTCCCGAGCCGTTGGGGCCATGTCCTCAGCGACACGAAACACCACCTGTTTGCCGTCACCCAACTTTCTGAAGGTGCAGGGACACCGAGGTGCCAGACCCTTAGCGAAGCCCTTGAAGTGAAGGTCTGGGGTTAGCTGGAGACAGCCTGTACCGCTCATCGGGCCAGCTCGCATGCTCTTCGCACTTCTGCTCTCAAGCAGCTGCCACCCAGCTGGGTCTGAGGTCTCTGAAACTGTCTCCCCTGCTTGCTTGCACAGACCACCTGGCAGGGTGAGGGTCCCACTAGATGGCAGGACAGTTTAAGCCATTGCTACTTCTGCCCAAACCACCCTGGAGCAAGCGCCCTGGGACCCCAGTGGGCTCAGCCCCACAGGCCTGTCCTGTGTGGACCCTGGAGGACACACACACCCCCCATGGTGGGTGTGGGGCTTACGCTTACTGAGCACAGCAAATACAGCCTGTGCCAAACCGGTGGGCGAATCCGTGCTGAAACCTCTGTTCAATTCCTTTTCATTGGCTTTATCACACATACAGCACGAGCAAATAGAAGGAATACGAAGCAGTCCTAAGTAATCTGCTAAATCTTGAAATATTCCTCTTTGTACACATGATACATAAAGGATATTTGGAATACATGGTGGTAAAGTGTAGTTTAAACCTCTTCTAGCCACTGCTGTTGTCATTTTTAGCTAATGCAAGTGCAGTTGCATTATTTTTTATGATCTCTGTTGTTTGAAAGCTGCACAACAGAGAAGTGGCCACTGTGGGTCAGATCGTAGGTCCATATAACTAAATACGATGTCTTGGATAGTGCAAACATATATGATGTTCACACTGGCTAGTCTCCTGGCCTCCAAGCATGGCCTTTCTGAGTTGGGAGAAATTTTCTGTATGGTTAGTAACTCATGACTTAGAACTAAAATTAGTTATAATTCACACTGTAGTTAGTGTAAAACCAATCTTTGTCTCCAGTGACAACTAGATCTGGCCTGAACATTGCTGTACTATCAATGATTGGAAATTTCTTTTAAAATATACCACCTTGCAAACTGGTTTGCCTCTCATTTCAGCCATCCAAGCTCAGCCTATGCAGTATTATACCAGAATGATGGTATATGGCACAGGTGGAGATAGCTGTATGAGGAATCATAGCAAATAAGCTTCATTTTAAAAAATGCTTAATTATTTCTCTTAATCTTTCTGAAAGAGAACATTCTAATAATCAGTCTCCTACCTCAAAACCTATTTAGTCCTTTACTGCCTTCCAGATAACAAACTGAACTTTGCTATTCTATAGCAACAAAAATATGCACCTCAGCATGTTCATCCACCTCTTACATGGAGCTTCTGATGGAGGGCTGACCCAAAGAAAATTACCTTCTTAATCCCAGCTGGAAAAGATTGAGGCTAGTTTTTGGTATATTCAAAGTACCTGAACTGTTTTATATATGCTTAATGAAGTTAAAGGGGTATTTCCTGTCTTTTTTTTTTTTTCAATATGCAGAGTGGCAAAGAACGTATAACACTCCATTAAATTCTAAAATTTGGAGACAACAGTTACCTTTTTTGCTTGGTACTAAAATGAATTTCTTTGCTCTGTGAAAGCCCAGGATAGTGCTGTAAACTGATGAAAAAGATGCTATTACCTGTGCCACACTTGCTAGAATGGAAATTGGGATTAATGCATTATAATACCAGATTAGCCTTAATAGAAGTTTGCCATCTAATTTATCAAGGTAATTAAGTGTGTACCTAATTTTAGGCCCTAAGTAGTTCTATTGACTTCTGTGAGACTAGTCTGTATTTGAAGTTAAGCATGTTTAAAACACTGCTGATTCAGGGCCGTAACTTTGTTATCCTGTGGATTAAGAGAATGCATTGTCATCAATTACCCATTACCTGAGCTAATGGAAGGGTAGTACTGCCTGGACAATGCTTGAACCTAGATAAACTGACTCAGCGAGAAAAGTATTCAGAAGCACTTAATTTGCTCTTTACAGGCTCAGCCAAAGTTTAGCAGGACTATTACCTGTCCTCAAGATACTAACAAGAAAATGAACCAGAGCTTTCCCAACTTTAGCTGTGCTTAAGATTGTAGCCCTGCCTAAACCCCAGACTACTGGACAGCACAGCATAGACACCCCCAGACAGCTCTAAAGGAGCTCCTGTGTGCCTGAGTCAAGCGTAATACAGAACTAATGAATTCTTCTGCACACAAGGTTTACATGGCACAATGTGTCCAGCACAAACCAGTGTTTGTGGTTCTGTTTATACTGATCAGAAATATGCAGCTGGCTCAGAACTGGAAAGGTTTATGTGACAAAATCCAGGGCATAATCAGATATTCATCTTCTATATCGGAACTGACTACAAATGAGCTCTCTCATGCAGCCTGGACTAATAATTGTCTAGACACAAATTGTACATGCGTGTGGCAAAGAAGTATTTCTGCATCTGTAACTCGGTTAATCTACAATTAGGTAATACACAGGCAAATGAGGGCTGTATAATACGTGACCCACATATTATAATCAAAAACATTCATCCTGCTTTTAATTGAGTTGCATTTTAAATCTTGCTGTTAGTCTTCACTTCTTATGCAGCTTTTCTAATTTTCTGTTTAAATTCTTCTTTCTTTGCAGCGTTTTCTCAGTGACAGGTTCATACAGCTCAAGTACAAAGCAAGCGCCAATTTTCCTGAGTGTTGAGAGCCCTCTGGCTAGTTCTAAGCTGTACATCTGTGAGCAGTTAACTCCGTGTTTGTATATAGCCGTGGAATGGTTTTCATACAGAGTTTAGCACATTAATAATTTGCTAAATTCAGCTGGTTCATAATTGGTCTTTTAATAGTGAGAAACTTCAAAGCATCTTAGGCTACCAAAATACTTACTTTAAGTATCTATTTCTGTAACCCCAATTTCAGTGTCTATATTCTGTAAGAGAAGAATCTAAATATATCCAGTGCTGCAACTGTGAAGGAAGAGGAGAATTCCATGTGAGCCATGACCCAGTAGAGCACTTCATCATATGCTCCACTTAAAAGCATATAAGGAAATCTGTTTCAGTAATACTCAGCTACTTGATTTCCGTGCGATCATTTTAGCTTCTTAAAATTGAACAATTTCATGTACTGTGATGCTATAAAGGAGGTTGGTGTGTGAGAGTGGGACTGCAACCCACGACAAGAGTGTGCACCACAAATATAGTTAGCTCCGAGTCCCTGTCCACTGCAGTTTTCAGCTCTGGTCCACCAGTGTCAGCTAGTTCAGTCTCTCAGACTTTAAGCCACTTGTTCTGCTCCAGTGGAGTAAGTTATCTTACCTTTCCAAACCTGAAAGTAATTCTGGGATATTATACTTGTTAAATGAACACAGGTAAGTGGAGGGAACTAAGTGTCAGTTCAGTTGGATGAAACTGAATCCTTTACTGAATGGTCCCCAAAAGACAGTGCGTGAGTAAATGCACAATAGGAGTGGTCGGTGTGCAGAGAGGCCTCTTACAAGCTCTCTGCCAGCTATAAAATACAGAAATATTTTATAGATGGAATACCAGTCAAAAGTGGAATGTACCCATCAGAGATGTTTCCTCCGCCTGGCTACTGTCCAGCAGAGAGACTGTGTGAGCAAACAGGAGCATTCGATCCTCAGGTCAGGTTTGAAGAAGTACATTAATGGCTGCCGCCCGACGCTGCAGTAAAGGTACATGCCTGTACCTGAATTTTAGGTCTCCTACAATAAGGGAATGAATGCTAAGTGTTTTCAGGAGCGTGACCTCCATAACAAAACAATTCCTTTCAGCAGAGAAAAACGTTTGCTTAAAAATCTTTGTAACCATCTTTGTAACCATGACAGTGGTTGAAACATCTTAATTGTCAGCAAACAATAAAGCAAAAACCAGATGAAATCAAAGAAATATGTATTATGGAGTTTTAAGTCTTGTCATACAGAAGAAACATCAAGGAATCAACACAAGACAGAAAAGATGATAGCTATTTAATTTCCACAGTTAAACAATTTTAATCACTTACAAACATGGCTACTTTATTTTAGATACACATGAACAGCGACAATATTCTATCTGAAAAGAGAAATGACAGAATGGCAAGACTTCTAAGAGTGGGAGAACCAAGATGATCTGCCATAATCAAATAGAATTTAAAGAGAGTTTCAAAACAAACACTGGTGTTCAAGTAGTTTACAAAACCTTCTAGAGACAGGAGGAAGTGAGAAAAAAAATGTTTGTTTTTTTATTTCTCACACCCATCTACACATGCCTAATGAGAAAAAAAATCTCAGGAGATAAATTACAGATAATGTCTGTAATCTAATGTATACTTAATATCATTTTAAGGTGGGGAAAGTGAATGCACCTCTGTGTCAAGAGAGAAAGAAGCTATTCTGGGAAATAAACAAGCTTTTTACTTTGAAGTAATTATTAGTTGGTTGTACATCTGCTAGGTATATTAACTGAAGCTGTCAAAGAAGATTAGTTAGGATGAATACTATAGCCATGAGAAAACCCAAAACAAGAGATACATTCTTTAGTTCTCTTCCCACTTGGACGTGTAGAACATTGGTTTTGAAGGACGACAGTAGAAAAAACAGTAGTTCCACGTTAATGTCATCTAGGTGCAAGTGTGTTGCAAAATCTTGTCTGTGCTGCTAAAGTTGCTACCACACTTCGGAAGGGGTGACACAGGGAAACCGGAAAGTCTGTCGACGGGTTTCATTAATCCAGCAGTCCTTAGGTGTTAGGAATCCTTGCTCTTTCCTTCTGCCTCTTGACTTTCCAGCAAGGCTTTGGATGATGGCACTTCTCCGCCCTCTGCTCCTTCATCTAAAAAAAGACAGAATTAAACATTTATATGACACACATTCTCACAGCTTTTTTTAATGCAGCCAAATATTTGGGTTTACTTATCATCTCTGTTTGGACTGGCTCTTTATAACCACACTCACGCGTGCTGTAGAAAGAGAGATTAACTTGAAAGATAAAGAACTTGCAGAGGCATCTTCCAAAAGCAATGGCCTATTGGTGTTGGATCTGCCAGCTCCTTGCATATGCTGATCAATGTGCAATTGGTTGTAAAAAACAGACTGAAGATAACTTTTTGTTATTGTTATTTCTTTTTTGTGGGTCATTTCCCACATCAAGTTAGAATATTGCATTCCTCTGAGCACTGCTTGGTTTCAGGTAACTAATATTACAGTTTATGAACATGCCAGTTATCTGGGTGACCGTCTTAGCCAAGAAATACATAGGAGAATTCACCCTGTCTTCACAAGATGAGGGGATTTTTTCATTACTCTGATTTGGAAGCTCACTCTTCCATAGGTTAGAGTTGAATGCTTATATGACCAGTGTAAGTAAAAGCTCCCCAGCACGCGTGGCCGTTAGATGAAGAGTTCCACCCTGTCGCTTTTGATGCTCAAATTCTCTCACTGAGAACAGGAACTCCTCTTGCCTGGATTTCCTTGCAAAGCATAATCATTTTCACACTACCCTCAACTCCCACATCGCAGTGCTAACAGAACTGTTTGTATGCCCAGATCTAAGACAGCCCATAGCTTTTGGGGGCAAGGAGGGGTCTGCTCAGCATATCTGGCTGTACCATCTTCCAAGCCCTATCCACTTCAACTCATAATCTAAGGGGCACATTTTCAGCTATTTGCCCTGCAGACTTGCCACAAAATATCACAGTCAAGAGTTACGTATCTTGGTCTCTACAAGCCACAGCAAACAGATACCACTGCACACAGTGCATCAGCTAAAGGCCTTGGCAGAAACCACTTGATGCTGTAAGTCTGCTCAGAGTTTTGGAGGCTTCGGAGTTTTATACTGGTAGATGAAGACCCGAGTCATTTGACACCCTGCAGTATTACACAGCACAGCGCTGCTGAGGAAGGGGAGACAGAACCACCTCCTCTACTGGCTGTTTCTGCATGGGGCTGGATGCGGAGTCTTGCAGACAGGGTAGAGGCAAATGGTTTGTTAGAGGAAATCTAACCTCACAGTTGGTAGCACTTAGGTGTGCAACAGGTGCCAAGCTGCTGAGTGTATCGAGATAGTTATACACTGTCACCTAGAAAAAATTCAGCAAACAACAAAAGTTACTGGCAGCACAGTGCCCTGAAGCAGATTACCAAATATGAGAGACCGGTATTGCCTCTTTGCTCTCAAACCTCTTGCAGACTCCTCTTCAACCTTTGGACCACCAGTGACACCAATTAATTGTTTAATGTGCTTCCAGAATGGCCTCCCACCAGAGCACCTGTGGAAAGCCTCAGCCCTCCAAAACTTAGGCGTCATCAGAGGATGATCAGACAGCATACAGACGGTCTTCATTTCAGAGTTAGGCTCTGAGACACACAGCTGGTGCCAAAATTTCTCCTGTACATCTCATGAGAACATTAACTCGGTGCGGCTTGCAGAGTACATGGAAATTCGTATCACACAGCTACGATCCCTGTATATTCATAAGGAATATATGCAAAGTCTCTTTTCTCTTCTAAGCCAGACAAAAGGTATTAGCACACCCTGTTCCTGACCTTTCACCATGACAGCAGCTGACAGCATTTTAGAAAGAGAGGAAATGTATGATCCAATGAGCATTAGCTAAATTTGAAGCAAGATGGAGAGGTTCCTCCTCACCATTTCTCAAAATCTTCACTGAATCTTTCAGAATAGAAAAAAAATAGGGCATGCTTTATATAGCCACATATTCCATCTTCTCCACTTTTCTCATTTATCCAACCTCTTTGTTCCGAGATGGAAATGGCTTGGGGTTTTTTAACAACGTATTGTTAAAACCAGAAACAGGCAAAAAGATACGTCTGTTAGAGCCCCAAAGGTTTCACAAACAAACTGCTTCCCTGTCACAGCATTTGAGCTTCCAAACTTTCTTCCCATTTTGATGAATTCTCCTCGTTTTGCTTGCTGTCTCGTTGGAGTTGGAAGTTTAACTTGCAACACAATGAGGCTGTAATTCCCACCTGATACTTGTGGAATTCCCAACCCGAAAAAGCATCCAAGCAGTCAGAGTGGACCTAACTGTATCCTGTATTCATTTCCTGTTACCACTACTGCAAACTGCTGATAACTGAAACTGCTCCTTCCAGGCACGCTCTGGCACAGCTGTCTGCCAGTGACAAAAGCAAAGGATAATTCCATGCTCTTAATTGTTCTTCAAATCCTGGCAGTGATGGTCCTTGTATTTGTAAGAAAGCATCAGTGCATCTCGCTAAAATTAATGTATCTGTGTTTCATTTCTTCTTCTTAATGCACTGGATGGGCAGCAGGAGAGGAAGATTATTCTGTCTGGAGGGCTAAGTACTTATTTTACGCTGCTCTTTAAATTTCTTTTAACAAGACTTTCACTCTTTCATGTTTATTTTTATCCAGGGAAAAAAAAATATTGAAGAGAGAAATTTTGCATGCTTTAAAAAGTATATTCTTTCCAACTACTAAACTTTCCAGAGGCCAAAATAAACAAACATGAGGAACTTATCTACAGCTGTTGTATTCTTTTGTGCTTTGTTTAACATGGTTTTGTGCATGTCCCTCAAGGTTCAGTGCTCTAAACAATACAAAGGTTAGTTAGTTACACATAATGTAGCAATGAGTATTTCAGCGGGCAGGACTGGTCACTTCCACAGCTCCTGACACAACAATACAAATTCCCATGTACCTCCCCTGTGATAAGGGCAACAGTTGTCTCCTGCTGCAGCCTGACCCCTGGTCACGATGCACAAACAGTACCAGGCAGAAGAGCTGTTTCCAGTAAAAACCCCTGTAATATTTGAAAACCAAAGGATTAAATGTTAGGTGACTGTCTGCACTTTGGAATAGATTTCCAGCGTTCCAGCTGCACATACCAGGGGGAGAAAATCTGTAGGGACATACTTTTCACATTCCTAGGGGAAAATAAAATCTCTCCTTGACACAAAGGGAGTTTTACCTGGGGCTTACCTGTCATCGTTGCCCCTGGACTCACAGGGCTCCCAGCATTGCTTTGAATGTACTCTGACACGGTGCCCCTTGCTCTTTCCACTTGCTCTTCCAGATTCCCCCCCATTCCCCTCGCTGCCGCCCTGCAGCCTGAGGGAATCTGACCTTGTTGTCTTTCCCTTTTTTTCTTTATGTCCACCTTTGCGCCTTCATAAATCTTTGCCCTTTCCTTTTGCAAAAGTAACGCCTCCTCCAGCATCCGTTCAGATTCTTATTTTCCTCTCTTTCCCATGTTCAAGCCAGGGTGAGGTCATCTGGTCCCTTCTCACTCCTCCTGAAGTGCTGTTTCTACCTGCCCGCTTCTTCACCAACAGTCCTTCGACGGGCCCATGTTGGGTCTGGATTACAGAACCCCAAATACACGGATGTAAATTAAATCATCAAAGCAAGAGCAGCTGGTAATCAAAGGCATCCTCGCCCCCTGCCCCCCCAGCCTTTATGGTGCTGTAGGAGGCTGTAAACTCCAACACCCTGTAATCGCTTCGGGCTACATACAAGCAGGACTTGCATCCTTGGAGCCTGGGAATCCCTCCTGCAAGCTACTGCAGTTCGATTTCATGGGCCCTCCACTCCTCAGCACAGGCCTGCCTCCCCCTGTGCTGCCCCCACACCATCGCTGCTCCTGGAAGTGGGACCACCACTCACGGTGGCATTGGTCGTGGCAGCGACAGTGACGGGCATGAGAAGAAAGTTACTTCCAAATCAGAACCTAAAATTGTAGGGGTCAGTCTGTAATTCTCACTTCATAGGCATTAGAATCCAGATTTTTTCTGAATCTGAAAATTCCCCCCGAAAGTAAAAAGAACTCAAATGTAAAGCTGGTGTTGATTAGACCTATTAACGGAGCACCTTCTCAAACTACAGGACAGGCCAAAATATGACACTGGTCTCAGAGAGCAAAGCTGAAAGCCAAACAACAGGAGTAAATCACTGTAAACCCTACTCTTCATGTATACAGCTGAGTTAGGATGATAGCTGTAATAGGATTAACAACACAGCTTGCTGTCCTGTGCTAAGTTATCTCCGTGCAGGAGCAGACCCTAATTTATAGCTGAAGTGCTGGTTTTCCAAGCTGCCCAGCAACGCAACTGTGTTTGCTCTTCCTCAGGGGAACTGGAATTCAGTCCCCAGCACCTTTCCCCACGCTACCAAACGCCCAGTGTGTGGGTGGATATGGCAGACTCAGTCCGGGTTAAAATTAATTCGTCTCACCAGGAGGTACAAGCGGTAACTGCTTTGGAAGGCTGAATTTAATCATAAACGAAGAAAGAAATATTAGTATTGACATCACAAACTGCATGGTAGCAGAAGTCTTAAGGAGAAAGCAAAGGATGGCCACATAAAAATGTCTGTTTCTGGAATGTGCAGGCATTACCTTCTGAAACGGAGAGCTCAGCCAGTTTGTGCGGCAGGTCTGAAGTCCCAGCACCAGCAGGAGAGCCCAGAATATCTGGTAAGGCGTTCCGGCGGCCTGCCCGTCCCGACGCTGCAAAATCTGTGACCACAGGCTCTACATCAGTCATTGCTGACTCCTGTCCTCATAGCAACATCTGCATATGGAACAAACGTAAGAAGAAAACAGCTGTAGCCAGGATGGATGCTAAATCGCCTGCTCAACAATACAACAGCTGTAGGCTTTGCCCAATGGGTCTTTTGTTATTAAAAGCGTATATTTCAGTACTGAGTGCTTAAGCTTTATTTGTGCTCCAGAAGATAAAAGAATCTCTGTGCATTTCCTTAGGTTGCCATTTGCACATCAGACTAGCACAATGAATGGCTCTGTACCTACAAGAAACCTGTGGACAGGATCAGCAACAGCCCTTTCTGCCAGCCACTTCTATGTCTTTTTATGACCTGACCCCTCTTTTTAAGTGGCTTTGCCCCATTTTTTTTTTCCCTTTTAAAGGGAACTGAAACTCTATTTTGTCATACTACCTCTGTGAAGCAAAGAATGTTTTCTTTATTACGAACCTTGTTTAGACTCTTATTTAGAATCCTGTTATAACAAATAACTTTCACAGAGGAGCAAATGATACAAAAAAGACCTCTCAAAAAGCAAACTAAAACTCTTCATAAAATTTATCCTTCAGATGTCAAACCATTTGTTTTTCTCTGCTCCTTGTCAGCTTGCACATGTGACTTTTATCTAACAAATAATTGAATCCTGGAGATAACAGAACCAACAGTGCTCTGCTCCCTCGATCCCTGTCTCAAAGCCCATTGAATTGAAGGGGAGAACGCCTGCTGCCCAGAATGGGCTCTGGAGCAGGCACAGAGGTGTTTGCAGGTCACACCCCAGGGCACCACCTGAGGTGAGAACACCTGGAGCAGAAGGAGGGGATGCTTAGCTGCAAGTGGCACACGGGGACAGTGCAGGGAAAACTGCCATTAGCAACTGCATTACTAAGAATCACAAAAGACTATCGTACCAGAATTGTACACAATCATTTCTGATAATTAAAAGAGTAATTTCTAATAATTAGACATGAATTGTTCAATTAAAGATAGTATTTACTTGCTCTATATGAGTGCTGTTCTATGTGCAGCGTGGGAACAGGAATGGTGTCTCTGTATTAATGTGGTCAGTGCTTTGTGTAGGAAGGGCTACAGATGGGGCTGGAGACCAATTTGATGGAAGGCTGTTGGCTTTCAGTCGACAACCGGCTGTATTTAGAATAAGAACTGGATAAGGAAAGTCTCAATCACTTTAGTGTTGTTATGTAAGAAGCAAAGCATCACAGTCCCCTTTCTAAAATTCAGCTAAGGTTGGGGAATATCAGTGCTCTTATTTCACAGATAGAGAACCTGAGACAGACAGGGATCAGTCCCGAGTCTCTCCGATGCACAGGAAGGGAGGGGAAGAAATTTGATTACTGATGCTGACCTGGTGTTTCCACCACAAAGAGCATTTTCCTTTTCTCCCTCAAAGTGCCTTTCAGCTCTGTCACTCCAAAAGAAGAACAAATATATTTAATCTTCTTTGAAATACTTCATAATAAAAGAAATTAATCCTTCTTGGCAAGAAAAGAAGGCATGAGTACAATTTGCAAGTCTGAAAGCCAACTTGAACATGCAAATAAGCCACTTTCTTTAACCAAAGTCAGTAACTGTAAGTTCTGATCTGGAGATTTAGCAGAAAGTCCCTGTCTTGCATGAAAACAGTCAGGTCAAGTTCAAATGGCTCTTTTCCCTAAATAGGAAATATAAAAACTACGTGGACACTCAAGAATGCAACTTCGAGAAAATATACAAAGTATGTGTATCAACATTCTTGGTTAGATACAGCATTATACTATGTATTCATTAAAATGGGTGAGGTCAGCCCTTGACAAGAAATGTCAAAATAAGGAGAATTAATCCGTATTTGTAGACACAGTCTCACAACTTTTTGTGGTGTTGATATTTACTTAACTGTAGCTGTCCTAAATATATTTCTCCACATGCTCATCAGAGCAAGTAAAGAGACTAAATTACACTTCAGAACTGAAAATACCCAGAATCTCCTTTGGCTTGGTAAAGCTGTTAAAATTTGTTCCCAGAGACAAAATATCAGCGCTGCTGCAGTTCCTGCCCATTTCAGTTCAGCCATTTAGTTGGTGAGACAAATAATACTATTGTGAGCTGAACTGCTGTTCACATAAAGATCTACAGAATGACATTAACATCAAAACACACCAGAGACTTTCTCAAACCTGTCTTGTAGACTTGGTTTTTTCTCTTTTCTCTCCTGCACAGATGTTTTTTGTCCCTAAATAGCTACTTTTTAAATGGAGAAAATCTGCTCTACAACTCATGCTATATGAAACCACTCTCTTCTATAGTACAGTTGCATCTTACCCACCTTGTGCACTTGTTTTAAATCCCTCCCTTTCCTCTCCAGCTAATCTCTTTCTCCCCTGGTGTAGCCTTCCATCGCTGTGTAATACTAGACAACCCAGGAAGATGGTGAAGGACACAGTGTGACACGCTGTCATGTACGTGAATTTTGATTTATGCGCTTGACTAAAAAGTGCACAGAGACAAATTGGGAACATCTGTCAGACAAAATCAGCTGATAGTTACCCATCAGTCTGGTGGCCGTAACTCAAACGCAGCTATCTAGAAATAATAAAAGTACTCCATCCTTTATATATGTAGCAGTTACCCTTACGTTTTCACCTTTGTTTTTTCCATACTACACTTAAGGTATTAGAGGCTGAGAAGAAGACTAAGTTGTAAAGTTAAGGGTTACCCACTGTGCTAGCATAGGATGTTTTCTAAGTATATTTGAAAGATGAGGTACTACCCCAGCAGGCTCAGTATTGACCTTACAAATAAAAACTTAAGTCCATTTAGGTCCATATATAAATCAAAACTTAAGTCTCCCTCCAAACATATGACAGACCATATTCAAAATAGCTTGCTGCTGTACTTTAGATAAGTGGCATTCCATTCTTTAATGTTCTAAGGAGTTTCTTCAATTTCATTCTGATGCTCTCTTATAACAGTATTTTCTAAGGCCTATGTCCAAGTAAGGATGTAGATTTTCTCCACTACATCCGTTTCTACCTTTAATTTTTTTAACACTTCCATCAGGAAATAACTATCTTGTTATTGTCTTGGCATCTTGTTGAATCTGTTATGTGTAGTATTTTTCATGCTTCCTCACAGGGTAAATAATAATCACATCGTGCACCACATCTATTTTCCCAGTTCTACTCCTCCTCCTGCTGGCAACATCTACTTCAGCTTCAGCGAACTCATTTTGCTGTAGCCTTACCCAAGTTAAAGATACTTAGATCTTGCCAATGCCTGCATGCAGTTGTTTCAGCTTCCAAATGACTGTTGCCATTTTTCTCCCATGTCACTGCTCACCAGACTAATGGCCTGCAGCCCTAGAAGAATAATGACAGATTTCCAGGGCAGAAGGTTCTCTACTTGCCTGGCTCCCTCTTTTCCCTAGCAAAAACCAGGCCACTCAAAAGCAGAAGGGGACTGGGTGGGAAACAGAGTTGAGCATGGAAGCAGGCTGTTTGCAGAGGGTCAACAGAAGAAAGGCAGGTGGACCTCCCAGAAAAGCTCTCCCGCTAAAACTGGAGGCCAAAGGCTTTGACCAGCATGATAAATAATGAAAAATTATCACAACCAGTACTCCATCTGTACTCCATGGCACCAGACCAACTTTGCAGCTCACTACTGGACCGTGACACAGTACTGAGGGGTTTTTGGGAGTACTGGTTAATCTTCTCCTACCCACCTTTAAATCCCCGCAGGAGCACACAGAACACACAGCAGACCACTTAGGTGTGCACGGGGGAAGGAAACGCTCTGCTTGGTCAAACTGGCTACAACCAAAAGTAAAACTCCATCACTGTATCTATCAGACATTCAAGCAAGTGATCTCAGACAAAGCAATGGCAGGTAAACTACCAGTGGGTTTTCTGTAAGTGAGACAGCAAGTTTGCTATAATCTTTGAATCTTCTTTTGTTGCCAGCACAGCCAGCCCCATGGGGGGAAATGAGTCACAGAAGCTGGTGAGAATGTATTTAAATAAATGACAAAGGAAAAGAACAAATAAGTCTCCTGAAACAACTTGTGTTAAGGATCAAAGGAAAAAATGCTTTACAGTGCTCTGTTGTAGCAGGTGCCAGGTCCACATTAAAGGTCAGAGCTGTCTCTTACTCACCCTATCTGTTAGGAAGTAGATAAATCACCATCACAGGTATTTGTGAAAGCTCCTTTTTTTTTTCCTGATCTTTTTACTGCCTTACATAAAGACAAAATACTGTTTTTGTTCTGCTTGGAAGGACAAACTATTCCTCAGGAAATGTCAAAAGGTTCCTGACACTGGTATTGTTGCAACTCCATCCAGGAGACTGAAAGACCAAACACATCACTCCTTGCCACTCAGACACTTCTCCTCTCAAAACCTTTTCTCTTAGGTCTTATGAATAGTCTCTGTCTGCACTATCAGAGAAAGCTTACACTTCCCAAACACTGCTCCTTTTGAATTCGCCTTAATAGGAACAAACTGCAAAGCATGACATTCTCTCACAAACACCTGAAAAATACAATAGCCAAGTAGGACTTTCAGAGACAGATTGATTGATTTTGTGTCTTGATGGTCTCTTACTGTAAGATGCATTTCAGCATCTTACTTTAGTCCCTGTAGTTGTGTTTAGTTGGTTTTTATTTACTTGTAAGTAATGAGTGTTCTCCAAGCACCTTTACCCCTGAAGCCTGTAGGTTCAAAAGTTTCTAAGTAAGGAGAACAGAAATGAAGTGCTTCCCACTGTGCAACTGAGATGGAAACCACATCTCCTTGCTGTGCAGTTGCCGTGCTTTCACATCCTCTTCTGCTGCAGCTGCATCCTCACGGCTTTGCCTCCTCTTCCCAAAGAGCTCAGAACAGGAACATTCTCATTGTATGCGCTCATGTGACCCTTATGCTTTGTCCTGCAGGACTACTGGACCACAGAAAAGAAAAAAAGCTAGGAACATTCATGCTTTTAAGGAAGACAGTCCAGGGATTATGATGATGACTAACAGTAACCTGGGCACTCCCATAACATTTTTTGTGAGAAAAATTTCTGTTCTGTGTTTTTCACATCAATAACATTTGTAACATACTCGTAAGCCTAGTGCTGGGGAGCAAGCAGAAAAATAAGCAAGCGGTCTTTACCACAACTGTATCAAACATAGGAGTCTTGATTCTGTTTGGGGCTTAGGGCAAGAGATCACACATTTCTTAACACACAAAAGCAATATATGAAAGTTAGAAGTTAATCACTTGGGGAAAAAAAGTAAATTTGTTAGCTTTCAGGTTTTTTAATACACCACTAAAATTGAAACAAGAGATCCTTTTGTTGTTTCATGTTTGAAAGACGATTTGAGTTTCCTGTACCGCTGGAGATGGCCTCTTTAGTGCGTGTTCTTTGAAAAATTCATGAGTTGTCTTCCCATACAGAGAAACTAAATTATATCCCATCTCAGTAAATCTACAGTGCAGAAACACATCTGAGTCCTCCTACATCTTCTGCCTCAGTCTGGATGTTCCAGCCCATATAACACATGATATTTTAGGGATGATATTCGAAAGTCTGGTATACTGTATGAAAGGTTTTCACTTTTGGTTCTTTGCAGTGTACACAGCTGGACAGACATTTAACACAAATGTCTCCCTGGCTGCCAAGAAAGCTAATGGGATCCTGGGGTGCATCAAGAAGAGTATGGCCAGCAGGACGAGGGAGGTTCTCCTTCCCCTCTACTCTGCCCTAGTGAGGCCTCATCTGGAGTACTCTGTCCAGTTCTGGGCTCCCCAGTTCAAGAAACATGAGGCGCTACTGGAGAGAGTCCAGCAGAGGGCTACAAGGATGATGAGGGGACTGGAGCATCTCTCCTAGGAGGAGAGGCTGAGGGAGCTGGGCTTGTTCAGCCTGAAGAAGAGAAGGCTGCGAGGGGACCTAATAAATGTTTATAAATATATCAAGGGTGGGTGTCAGGAGGATTGGGACAGATTCTTTGCAGTGGTGCGCAGCGACAGGACAAGGGGCAATGGGCACAAACTGAAGCACAGGAAGTTCCGTCTGAACATGAGGAAGAACTTCTTCCCTCTGAGGGTGACGGAGCACTGGAACAGGCTGCCCAGGGAGGTTGTGGAGTCT
>Ga0065711_1010557_pt1 | contig 16850 bp, 11 predicted proteins | sample Hoacrofraction12_FD_59098 | JGI IMG/M metagenome (GOLD analysis project Ga0065711, IMG submission 59098) | Hoatzin crop microbial communities from Cojedes, Venezuela - Epithelial fraction 12 v2 (version 2) | ecosystem: Host-associated > Birds > Digestive system > Esophagus > Crop | place... | reverse complement strand
GCTCCCTCAGCCTCTCCTCGTGGGAGAGATGCTCCAGTCCCCTCACCATCCTCGTAGCCCTCCGCTGGACTCTCTCCAGTAGCTCCTCATCTTTCCTGAAGTGGGGAGCCCAGAACTGAACAGAGTACTCCAGATGAGGCAGGGGGATGGCTGCTAACAGGGAGCACCGGGCAGCAAAAGCCCTCCCATCTATTAGTACCTCTGACTGGTCCAACTCATTCCTGAGGAGCCTTTCCCAGGGAAACACACTTCACACGCTCGTACATACACTGGCGTTTGACGAATCCCCATCTGCTAACAGCAAAATAAACATGGCCAGTCTGCAAGGCCAACGGGGTGGACTGAGAGCTGCAGTCACGTAGCTCCTGCAGAAGCACATGTCCCAGGGCTGAGGGAATCAGACGCCCCGGCTAAGATCCTTAACTCCCCCTCGCCCCCTTCTTTCCCACCCCTTCCTCTTCCCCCTCCCCCACACTTTATTTTGCTATTGACCCTTTCCCTTAAATACCCAGGGCTCCTTCTTTGGTCTGACTTCCCTCAGGAGCGCTACCAGCCCTGTCTCCTTTATGACCTACTGGACTCTGGCATCCTTCCAGCACTACAGAGTTAAGAAAGACATTTTCTATTCAGCAGTTCTGACTCCATCACATATGTCTCTGTAGAGTAGGTCAGAAGGCAAAGCCTGCAGAGTGCAATAATATTTGTACTGCTGTCTAATCCTAGAAGGAAATTCGTAGGAGGGAAGCAGAACCAGTTAAGAGAATGCCAAGTACCTCCAAACCACAGGGCTCTGCAATAAAAAGGGGAACAAAGAGAGATGGCTCTAACAATACCCACAGTGTTTCTTAATCTAATTATATCTTTACGCTCAAGTTCATCATCGTAAGAAATGCCCCTCATAAGATTTTGTTATCTTTTCCTCTTTCATAGGTAAAGTCGTTCACCTGGTTAAAAAGCAAGCTGCCAGTAAAACAGTCCAAATATACAGCAGATGCAAAAACATACTTTCAGAAATGATTGCTGGAGACATCAAATCTGATATTTTTCCCCCATAGTTCTTTTCTTTTCTTCCTCCTGTGGTGAAAATGCACCTCTCTCAGAAATGTCCCTGTTTGGTCTTGAACTGAGGCATGGTGGTCCTGCTTCAGGCTTGAATTATAGCATCACAGAAAGTATCTGAACTTACATTTTTATGAGACAAGTACACTACAAAGGAGAGCTTTTCCTTGCTCCATGGAAGAAGCTTTGCCCTTTCCAACACCCAGAGTGAGGAGACTTAACAACACAGCTCAGTTACCTATTAGAAATATCTCAGCTGACAAACTGTACTCTAATAAAGACTGGAAGTAGAGGAATGAGCCCAAACCATCGACACCACCTCTACTACTACCCGTGGCTTTCCACTCTTCCATATGAAATTTTAAAAAAAAATCCTTCCTTATTCCTTCCAGGAGAACAGAAGTATCACCTCTAACCTTATTCCTTCCAGGAGAACAGAAGTATCACCTCTAAGTAACAAAGGGCCTGAGTTAAAGTCATCACTGTAATTATGTTGGTTTAAGAGAACAGAATCCTGCAAGAAAGACATACTACAAAACAATCTCTCTTGTGAGAAATTTCTGTAACCCATGTGAAAATGCTTGCAACAAGGCATTAGGAGGTGGTATCACCTCAATTTAGAATCAGTAAACATACATGACCTTGACTGTTGTCCTTCCATTACCCTTTCTTGGAAAAAACGAGTCAGAAATGCTGAAAAGACACATCCTCATTCTTCTCATTTCCTCTGTACAATTATTCTTTCAGCTGATCTCAGTAAGTCTTTTCCATCTAGAAAGAGCAGAGAAAGGTAAAGTCACCTTTCTTCCCTCAAAACCGACGCGTAGTTTCCCATTTTCACTGGTTCTGATTAAGTGAAATACCCTGAGCTCAGCTCAGCTGCCCAAATGTGCTGTTTGAGATGCCACTGAGCATCCCGCTTGGCCTCCTGCTGCTGGAGGTCTCAGCCACACTATGGAACTGTGTAGCTATATAAACTCTCTAATCCACTCAGTGGGGTCAAAACCACTTGGGAGACATCGCCAGTCCTGAGCTGTTGAAAACAGACCCTGTTCCCCAGCTACCTAGGGCTCCAGAATCACACAGCCCCGCTCAGGAAAGGACAGCCTTGACGTGGTTGCAGATCTCCCAGGCTTTGTAGACAAAATAGCCTAAATATTGGTGTGCTTAATCTCTGCCTTTAATAATGACAGGAGCGCTACCGTTGGGTTACCTTTTGGGTCTTTGTTCTACATACAAGGCATGATGGAACAAGAGATCAGTTTTCAACGTGGGTCCTGCAAATTTGCTGCAGTAGTGGCAAGAATCATTAAAGTTATCATTTGGAGAACCAGCTTAACCCCCTCCGGAGAAAACTACTTTATTTCTAAAATGTGGAGGCATAAAAATTATTTCTGCCTCACATGTCGGTCATTTCAAATATGGTTTGAGACAGACAGGAGAGAAGCAGGGAGAAGAATGCTATATAAGTAAAATTAAAACATCTTTTTCCCTTTCCTCCGGAATATGCCACCATCGTCAGCCTGTCATTAAAAAATGCTTGCTGTTCTGCTGAGAAAAAGTACCAAGACATGAACAGTATGAGGGGTAAGAATACGCAAAAGAAAGCGGGAGGCAAAATTGCCACAATCCATTAAATAAAGAAATGAGGGATGAAAGAACTGACTTAAGATCTCCCTACTGAAAATCTGGATAAGCTGATTTCTGACTGTATTACACTAATGCCTGTGAAGATACAGCGACGTCATGTACTGAGCTGGACTGTCCACTCGGATGCAATGTGGGAAGAAACAGTCTGGTCTGAAGCTAATGTGCAAAATAGAGCTGTGAAGAAAAAGATTAAAGTTTTTTTGAGGATGGAGGTGAAAAGTAATCACATCATAAAAGAAATATAACATTTGCAACTCATTCGTTTGCCTCCGTTTTCAACTGAATCTATGAAAACTAGAGGTAAACGTTCCTCTCCTGCCAGTTCTGAGAAAGTTTGTTTTCCGAGAAAAAGCGAAAAAAAAAAAGGAAAATAGCACAGTAAACATCATTCTTCATGAAAGACGGGGATCAGGATGCCACGTCTTAACATTCATTTGTAACATTGTGTGCATCCAAATGTATGTTCATTTTTTATAAGTCCCTGTTCTACTTTTATGGGTCCTGGCAGATTATGTGATATGAGATGTGTTGCCCCAGCCTGACAGATGGAGCTAAAAAGCTTTCTACTGCTTGAAGATAAATCAAAATAGTAAACGTAAAACTTATGGTGGGAAGCATTAAAAAGGATTTGCTTGTAGCTAGATACAGATCCAAGGCAGGTATCATACCTGTCCCACTGCAGCATTTGTTCCCCAGCAGCATTCATGCTCTCCAGGATTGCCCTTCCTTTTTGCTTGTGTAGAGACCTTTGACTACATGCCAGGGGAAAGCTGACAGCCCAGAGCTATCTTCTCTTGGTCTAAGAGTAAAAAGTAAAGAGTAAAAATCTGCTGTTCTTCTCGAGCCCGGAGGAGAAGGTTGCTCCCTGCTGCCTCCCTGACCTGGACCAGGAAAGCCCTGTTGCAGGTGCCTTCCCTGAAGCAGCATTCCACACAGCTCACAGGATGCCACCACAGCCAAAATAGCACACAGAATTTATCGCAAAACAGAAATGTACGTGAGGGTGGAGGGAAGCTGTTGCAGTGCTATAACCCAGGCAGAAGTCAGAGCACTGCCCTTGTGTTCTGCCTTGGATCGAGCCAGACTTTGAGGACCGTAGTCTACTCCGTTGTGACTGCTCAGAGAATTTCAGCTTGAGTTTTGGCCTGGTTCCAGGCAAGATGAATGAGACGACTAATTATTGACAGGTTTTTGCAATACTTATAGGATTCAAGTATACATTTATGTCACAAGTCACTTAGGTCTTCTCAACTGATTTGATTTTCCTGATGTTCTGATTGAATGCTAAGAAGACCTGGTGGATATAGATGTTTTGGGTTTTCAAAGATGCTCTCTTTCGCACAAAAGAATCGCCCATAAAGCTAGAATAAACACAGAAGGAGCAGCAGCCAAGAGAAAAGAGTATTCTTTGAGCTAGGAATTACAACACCATGCAATCAAACACAGCATGGGATGATTTAATGAGGTTTTCAGATGTGTTAGAGTGCCTGCACTTTGGAAAGTCCTTGCTATTTTTAGTGACCTGCTAGACCATCAGTATCGCCACATAGGCTAGCGTGCTTTTTTCTGATTTCCTACGGGTCTCAGGAAGGTCTTTGCCTCCCGAGCGCTGCATCACACGAGGAGCTGGGGTGTGGACCAGCTCGGCAGTGGGATGTCGAGTAATAGTTCTTTGCTGAGTCACTTCAGGGGGTCACACAGGAGCACTCTGCTCTGCCTCTGCTAATTTCTGCGATCTCATTAGCTCTTCCCCTTTGCAAGCATCTTGTTCACCCGCAAAAAATGTACATGCAGTCTAGTCATTACCCCATTCCAGTGGCCTGGATTTTAATCACTGCTCCATTCCTAGTTGTTCTGTGATGGGATCAGGCATAAAACAAATCTGCTCCTGATTCTTCCTGTCAACAAATGAACTGAAGGCCATAAACTATCCTCTTCCTAATCTACTGTTTCAGCATATTAGCTAACATAAACCTGTTCCAGTGAACCGTGTAATAGCCACACTGACATTTTATGCTTCGTTTCTCAGTCCCATATGTAAATGATTAAAACCTACAAGGGTTTTCTTTATACAAATCTATTAATAGCTCGGGGATTTTTTTGTTCAGTTTTTAGGGTAACGTATTTGGAGTTTGAAGTGTGGCGTGCATAGCAGTGGCTGGCGTCAGAAGCCGCTGCAATATCCATTTCAGTTTCCTTCAGCCAGCCACAGCAAGAAAATTGATGGCCTGTTCTCTGGGGCTCATGTGTCCCTCCTTGGCTGCTGTCTCCCACGCTGCTGGTGTATTACTCTGTTTTCACTGGAAAAGAATGCAGGACATTCAAGCTATTCCAAGCAGCATCCTTGATGTCTGGATTTCATGGGAATGTTTCACACCGCAGTTATTGCTAACTGTTAACTTTCATACCTCGGACTGTTTTTTTTGGCAGCCCCGTCTGTTTTGCTAGCCGGACAGATGTAAGCCAAAGCAGCCTGCGCTGCAAACACGAGACGCGTTGCCGTCTCTCATATTGTTGCCAACTGGGAGACCCAGACGATGGCACCCTGCTATGTGGAAAAAAGGAGGGAAAGAAAAAGAAATAGAAAAGGACTTTAAAAAAAAAAATAAAAAAAAAATCCATCTTTTCCCTGATCTCCAGGAAAGGCTTTCAGTTCATTCCATGGAATAACGTGGAATTTCAGCATCTTAGTGCAGTTAACAGGCATTCAGGCAACAGGGTGCACAAGTACAGGAGCAATGAGACAGCAGTTGTGTCTAAGAAATTCTGGCCCTCTTCATGATCTTCCACATGCTCCAGGAAAACTTCTTAAAGCAGTTACTCTCTGAGGAGTGGCTGGAAAGGCTTGGAGGAGGTAGAGGGCTATAACGCATACCCCACCATCTCCATGACTTGCATATCTCTTCTGTCGCTGGTGCTGTCTGCTGTTAGGAGGCCACAATCCGGGCTGGGTTAACCATTCTTTATGGTCTTACAGCTGGAAGCGTGTCAAAATATCCCCAACACTGGCTTGACGTTGCAGGAATGAAGAAGGGGCATGGGAAGAGAGGGATTATGTTTGAAGCTGCTCCTGTAGTTGATTTGACTGATACCAGAGAGATAATACAAAGCTTGGACTCCGACCCAGAGTTTGTCAGAGTTCATGGGTCTTCAGATGGAGAGCTTGGTTCAAGTCCTCAAATTAGGGGCTAAAAAAAGTTCAGATGCCGATCTGGTTTGCAATTTTCCTCATGTAGAGTTTGAAAAATTAGGGCTTTGGACTGAGTTCACATACTGCACAGAGAATAAACTGTTATTTATGTCACAATGAAAAAACAGGATATTTGTTATTAGGAAGCCGGGTCTATGTTCTATTCAAAAACTCTGGAAATCTCACAGGCTGTGGTGACTAGAAAAACAAAGCCAGACAGGAGTTTTTCAGAAGATTATTTAACAGGCTTTTGATGCTGTTTTTCTTTTCAGCTTGGAGTGCTTCTGTGGAGAGAGCTGGTTGCAAAGTGTCATACAAAAATCTGCTGAGCATGAAACGTTTCCTTGAAGCATCTCGAACTCCACAGCAGCACTCGGAGAGGGGAGCCTGCCTCCAGTCCTGGCAGGTCTACCATGGGCACAAGCCAGTTGACTGCCTTCTTCCCATCAAGATTTGGAGAGCTGTCATCCTGATCTCCCTCTGCAGTCACTGGAGGGAGAGGTTCATGCTTCCAGGAGGCAAAATGGATGTCCAGCTCTTTCGGAGAGTGGTTCAGCCCATGGTTCTAACTGTTGAATTCAGCGGGTGTTTGGGTTAGCTGCATTCTTTAGAAACTCAATAAAGACACCTCAAATGAAATGCCATTGCTCTTCTGTAAATACTGAATGGATTAGGCATCTTTGTCAGCCAGCAATTGGTGTAAAACCAAAGAATATCAAGCTGTAAGGAAACTACAGATTTGAAAGGGGGGGAAAAAAAAAAGATAAAAAAAAGAACTGGGTTAAGTCCAGTTCAGTTCTTTCCTGCTAGTATAATCATCGTCTTACTGACAGAGAAGAAAAACACAAAGGCATTAATGGTTTGTCTGAGGCCACACAGGAAGCCTGAGAGAGGGCTGGAAACTGAGACTGTATCTTCAGCATCCAAATCCTTAACCACAAGGCCATCCTCCTTTTCATAGCTGTTTGTCCTGGGGAAGAGAAATAGAGTAATTCTGAATCCCGTGGGCCAATAAATTATATTACCATGACATGTGGAAGCAGTGCTTTGTACTGGCGTAGTCTTTGCTGCTTGCAATTACCTTACCAGGGATCACTGGGCTGCATTTATTGGAAGACCGGTACATAATTTGGTGGAGATAATATGTCTCACTGTTTCATTAGACCTATAAATGAGCTTGGTGGTCTCTAAATCTATTGTCCAGTGAGTAATGGCCCATATTGCAAAATCTCTCCGCAATTTATCAGCATCTGCAATATGTTTTGAACTGACTTCTGACTGGAAAAGCAAAGGCTGCTGCAGATGAGGCTGAATGACACAACTGGTTAGAGGAAGCTCAGAATTACTTCCAGTATGTCTATCTGGCAATACTCGCTCATGTTTCTTATCACTCCTTGTGCTTTTAAAGATTCTGATGAAGAGAAGAAAGGAATGAATTTTTAGTAATTTTTTTAAACATAGCAGTCTAAGGATCAAAGCTGAGATGAGACAAGGTTGGTAGGGAGAGGTAATGCCTCATTTTAAGCACATAAAATAAAAACATCTGGCCTAATAAAAGATACTATCTCTGCCCTGTAGTCTGGCCAGAGGTCAGTAACAGAGTGCTGCTCTGGTGTTGTACGTAGCCTTCGTTAGCTGGTGTTGCAGTCATGCGCACAGCAGTTCTTCACAACACTGGTCCCTGCAGAGCTCAGAGATGGAAATAAATAGCTTAGTGTTTCTTTCAACCTTTAACATAAAATATTGAGCCTTCATGCGTAAGTTGTCTGAAATGTTAAAGTGAATCAGTGTGTTGTGAATGGAGGATACAGAATACAGAAGACATGCATCTTATGCTGGACTTCTAAATGGTGAAGATTCGGGAATTGCTCTTCATGGCAAGGAGCAGTAATGACGATTGAAAAATTGCTCCATCATTCAGAAGCAGTCGATACAAGAGGAGATGGGAAGGAAAGAACACTGTAATTCATTATTATCAGCGGGAGCCACAATGGGTTTTAGTACGGGTGATCTTTCTTCCCCTTCCAGAGGAAAAGTGGCCAGGTTACTTGCACTCTTATGAAGGGGATGGGATGGAAGAACAGCAATGTCCCCTCATGGCAAGCTCCTTGCAGTTTTTTCCAAGTGCAGAATGAACCAGGTGAGGCAGCTGCAACTGGGCTTCGCCTGCTGACAGTACTACAAGAGCCACTCACGCACAGCAGAGGGTCTGAGCCCATTCCTTTCCACAGGTGCTAATTCCAAGACATTGTTGACTAAGCCTGGGTGTAGTCATCCTGCAGGCTGCTCCATGCAACCCAACAGACCACAGTACAACTAATAAAGGAAGGAAGTCAACCTCAAGGGCAATTTAGGATACCAGAAATAGTCAATTACCTTGCTACCATGAGTCAGTCCTTCCCTGGTGGCTCTTATGCAATCCTACAGCATTTTGGAAAGCAGTGCGGTGGCTAAATGGATATTCTCAGAAGAGGCAGGGTAAAGCCCTATACGCACATCTCAACACATAGATTAAGAGTTGGAATTTCATCAGCCCCCACTGAAAAATAACTATGTCAGCACTGCTTGTGAGAATGACATCTCTTCTTCGACACGCAACCGTGGAGTTTGAGGTCTTGTGAAGCTTTGTCCTCCGGGTCTAGACAGAGACACATATTGATGAGGTGCTGTCGAAATACCCTTTGCGCTTAGCTCATGTCCTTGTCCTACAATAATTCATAGGTATTTCAAGACCTTCTGAAAACTGTGGAGCTGCTGTGACTAGATTTCATGCAAATGACATGTGTGACATTGGGCTAGCTGATAGCTTATGGCTGAATCAGCTTACCAGGGAGAGAGACTAAACAATTTAAGTGTGTCATAAACCATTTCTGTATGTTTGAAGTACTAAGGGAAACCTTGTGGAATGCAATGAGAAAGACAGTGTCAAACTTTACACAGAGGAAGCACCTTATACTCATTCTAGAGTGAAATAACTGACCTTCACATCTTCTGAGGCATGCAGGGGGTGTACTCTACTTTTGCAGCCTTCACCCCTTCGGTTTTGTGACTGTTTCAGGCTCAAGGCTTCAAAGCTGCTCAAGAAGGACCTGGCCAGATGCAGAGATTATTTGCTAAACACCCTGAAAATATGCAGGTTTGTGAAAGCTGTGCCTGGCAGCGACTTCCACCCTCCCTCGCCAATGGAAAACAAATCTAGGTGCCAGGGGCTGTTCAGTAAAAGTTCACTAACGAACTTTGAACTGTGTGTTATAGGTATTCTTGTTAGCCAGTGTGTGTTATGTTTGGCTGTGGAAGTACCTCAGCTTTCGTTTTATGCAAATGAACGAGGCAGAGACATCTGACAAAANCTTGGATGGCCCNGCAGTACGGCTTTCTTGACTCTGNCGCNCTTCNGAGAGAGGGAGCCTGCGCGTGTACCCGAATTAAATTCATCAGAGCTTGGTTTCTCTGCTGACATGAGCTTCATGGAAATGGAAGGCTTCTCTGCGTAGGCTCATAGAAAGGAGACACGCAGACACCTGCCCTGCTCCCTGGTTAAGAACATCTCACTTTGAAGAGAAGCCACCTCACTGCCAGCCTGCTGCAAGTTTAACATCCGTATTTCCCATTAACTGTGTGATATTGAGGAAAGCCTTATAAATCTGAAGCAATCTATAAAGGGATAGTGGCTTAAATAGTTGTAAAATTTACATCAACATAAAAAAACTTAATCCAGATGTTTGTGACTGGATTAATTACTTGTAAGTGTTCAGGTAGTGCAAGTCAACAATTTCTTGCTTGTAAGTTGTTCACAAGGGAACTACTTTCTCCATGCACCGTTTCTGCTGTGCAATTCATCACTTAGGCCCCATAATCATGTTTCTGGTTCCTGGCTGAGTAACTAAACACTTTTAGTCCCGTGGACACATTTAAACAGGAGCATAAGGAAGAAACAAGTGAAAAAATAGCGAACAGACAAAAAGCAGTTTTCAAACACACTAACATCCTAAATTAAAACAGTTGTGGCCCAAATATTTAACACAAATAAAGTCTTTGTGCAGTCATTGACATCTGTATCATCTGTTAATCACAAGTTTGGTAGAGCTAGACAAGAACACAAAGAATTTGGCTACAAATACCACTCTCACGAAAATCAACACAACCTGGTGTCAAACCTATTCTACTTCTTCAGCACAGGATGGTCAGGATAGATATCTTCAGGCAAAGGGAGAGAAGAAAATCATTCCCTTTCACCTGTTTAATTCTCTCTCCCGTTAGACTGAGGCAGTGTTTGTTATGTTAATTGAAAGGCATACTTAAGAAAGGTACTGCTTAGGTCTTGTTTTACTATAAAAAAGTCCCTGGCATAAGGCTAGCTATAACTCTTCTAAACTATCCATTTTGAATGACTGTCATTAGGAAAGAATTTAGTGGCTTTGCATTTCATACAAGGTAATAGTTTCTAGAGGATTTGGGGGCAGCAAATAATAACTTTAAACAGTCTCAGGAGAAGTCTGGATGACGTACAGCATTCAAAGCACCTGAAAGAGTCTGTCTTTTACCACCAAGTTTAAAGCATCTATTACTTACCTTCTTCTTCTTGTCTAAACCAGTTCCTCTGACATAGATAGGAACAACCCACCCAGTATCGCCCTACCATTGCCCTCTCAGTTGCAGTTCATACTAGTCCTACCCAAGTTACTACCTAACAGATGTAGGAGCTGCAAAACAATACAGTGGACACTCCTGTAGAAGTCCTGGGGGCATTTTTGAAGGAAAATAAATTTTCTTTATAGTATTACATCTTCAGTGGACTCTTCGTAAACTAACAACTGGTGTGGTGAACGCTGTCAGAAGATTTGAACCCAGCTCTTGTGATGATGTAAATCAGGATAGATCCATCCACTGCCACTTTACACAGCCTGTAGACTTGCCCCATAGTCTCTTGTTGAGGAGAAAAAGTACTTCATGCTGTATGCTGCCAATGGAAGTGCTGCGTAGCTTTATTGCGTGCTACCGTTGAGTATTTGTGGTGAGACTACAGAAGCATCCACTGCTCTGCACGTGTGGGCACATGCGGCTTTCTTTGAATCGATGGAAATCATATATAGATGAAAGTTCCTGGGAATAAAATCTTGTCAACTCAAGGAGAGTTGAGTTTTCCAGCTGAATTCAGTTCTTTCTTCAAGACAGTAGGAAAGAAAGGCAAGGAGAAGCAGACAAATTTAAGGGGCTGAGTTGTGTAGCATTCAACTGCAGCAAGTTTGCATGGGTTGAAAGTGGGAGCAGAATTTGTTACATAGATGAAATCCTGGTAGTGCTTCCATCATCTCACAGCTCTGGCCACAATGAAGGCAGCAGGAAGCACTGAGGACCTTTCTTCACTTTGCATATCTTAAGTTGTTTTTAGCACAGAAAGCTCATGATTAGACTGCAGATTTTTAGTGATTCCAGGATGGCTAAGCAGGTTTCTTCTCTGGGGCAGAAGGAGGGATGAGGAGTGAATGAAAAAAGAAGAAAAGCTTATGTTCAAAATCTGTACTCAATAGCACTTAATCTTAGTTGTACTTGGAAAATGGATAAAAATAAGGAAGAAAAAAAATGGTTTTGGAAGTGCTAAGATGTTATTTTACTAGTTTTCCAATACTTAACTAACATAACTGGATTCCAAGAGCACTCTAGCACAGGCCACAAAACCAGAATAGGCTACACACAATTTCTAGGTAGAGACACATAAACAGATCCTACTATAGTACACACTAGAATTTGGATGAAAACAGTCTCTCCCCCTCACACCATCGTGAAAATCATAGTCAGAATATATGTCTTTTCATTCTGTCTTTTTATGATTCAGCCATTTAAATCCTCATATAATGTGGAGTAACTTCGAGAGAACAAGACAAGGAAAGGCAGACGAGAATTCAATACAATCTTTCTCAAGGAAGAATGTCTGCTCTGAATCAGGTAAAGACGCGAGATGAACTTCGTTCCTCTCCATTCCCTGATGAGTAACCACAGCCCACTGCTTATGACATAGATTACAACTCAAGTTTCTGCTCTCTGTTTTGCCAACAATTCAAAAAATGCACATTCGTTTTTAGGTCAGCCCAAAATCATTTATTTGCTTTCTCCAGTTGGCCAGCACAGCAAACCCTCCAAGCCTCAAATAATTTATATTTTCCTTGTCTTTAAAACTGTATCCCTCCAGAGTGAGCAATACATCTCTTGGGATTACACTATTGCAGTGACCTGATCTTCATCCATGGTTTGTCTAATGGAGTTCAGGAGAATAACTTTAGCAGAAATAAATTTCAGGTCCTACCAGAGAATTTTAAAAGAAAACTTGATGGTAAAATTAAAGTATTTATCATTATCAAGAAGGTCCAAAACCAGAACCACTTTAAATATGGCTGTTTCATCTACTGTGTCTTTTATTAAGCTGGATCGTCAAAAGAACAAAAGGAATAAACAGTGAAGTCAGCACTGGGGGAGGGGGGTAAGGAATCTTTTCACCGATTATGATTTCTGTGTTTGAACTGCCTACAGAGAAGGAAGACACGTAGGGGAAGAGAAGAGGAGCAGATGACCGAAACAGGCAGTTGTGGATAAAAACATAGCTTTTACCATGTTTTTCTTCTCATTCTTGGCCACAGACTTCTTATGTGGTTTAAGATGGCTCTAGAGCTCCAAGAGGTAATATGCTTTTGTATTAATGATAACGTAGTTATGGTTGAACAAGTAGTTTTGTATCCCTGGAGATACTCTTTTACCCCTTGACTGAAGTTTTCTCTGTCTTGCTTTGAAACCCAGAATGTGGTTTACAAATTTGATTGGACTTTGTATGGTTTTGCTCTTGCTCCAAAATCTTCAACTTGCTGCCTGTTTTGGGTCCAATTTTATCAAAGCCCAGAACCACATACTTCAGTACAGCCAAGATCCAAGAAAACCATTTAAAGTCATTTAGCTACTTAAAGGCTTTATTGATTGAGGTCATAAGCATATACCATGAACAGAAATATGCCTTGTGCATGGTTAAAGAAGAAAGACTGAAGCAAATTCATTGTAAAAAAAAGGAAAATAAAGAGAAGCTGTGCTTATTCTAACTAGTTGTACTTAAGGGCAGAAGGCTACCCGTGTAATGGCATTGCAGAAGAGAGATTTGCACACCAATGCTGTGTGTCTGAAGCTCCCCAGCCATAGGTGCGTATCCCCCCTCCAGAGGAGATTCCTTTCCAAAATGTTCCCCAGTCCACAGCTTGAAAACTGCTTTCTACTGCTGTCTTACAGAAGCAAGGACCAACACTCCTAACTCACAGCAGAGGATTTTCTCACTTCAGGGTGTCTCCCCATCATTGCACTCGTGCTAGACTGCTCTCAGGGTTCATGGACCGTCTTTTCAGTAATTTATCAACCAGATGGTTGTCCTCAAATATGGTTACTGAATGGCACATTAAAGAGTTCACAACAGAATATGTACTATATGTATAAACGTTACATGAAGAATGGCTAAGGATGGAGCCAGAAGGAAGTATTACTGCAGCTGAAGGGGATGATCCCACTTCAAAACCTCACTTCTTCCCTCTCCCTCCATTTCAAGCGGTGAGAAACAACCTTAAATACCAAGACAGAATGTTAATCTTTATATGAAGCATGTATTATTTTTTTATTATTATTTTAAAGTTCAAACCTCTAGACTGTAGCCAACACTTGTTAATTTTTATATGTAACAAAATTCATATATGACCAAGTAAATAAAAAAAGAGGGAAAGCTATGAAGATGTGGATAATTACAGCTGAATCTTACTGACATCATAAATCACAAAAGACCCTAGAAGTACTTGTAACTATGTCACTCTAAATTTCCCTTTGGGTATTCTGTGCATTATTACACACGCTCTCTCTATAAATGCAGATTTAAAAACCCCAAGAGTTTCAAATGGCACTTTATTATGTAGCATTTAAATCATTTCTGAGAGCAAGATCAATTTAAGCATGCAGAATTTTTATTAGTAGCACAAAAGAGGAGTCCAGCTGTTCCAGTGGACTAAACGTGTGTGAACCAGGCTTCAGAGCAATTTCTGCTGTGCCAGCTCCAGTGTTAAATGTTGGCCAACAGGGACTTCGCAGAACAGAGCGAACGGAGTCTGCAGCACAGCTGAGGCAACACTGCCCCACATTTTGCATTTCTTATTAGAATGACCTAGTCCCTGGATCACCCAAACAAGCCTGTCGGAGATCTTGATTTCACAGCAGCAGGCGCTGCGCAAAACGCAATGTAAGAAGTTCTTCAAGCTCTTGGAATATGCGAGAAGGAGGGGTGGGTGGAAAGATGGCAAGTCTCAAATATTTGTCCGTCTAAGAAGAGCACCTACGTTCTGGGAACCAAAGAGTATAACCATTGTAACTGTATTATAGACTGGCACATTACTTGTTTTACCCATATGTGTAAACACTGGCTTAAGTTGTTTTTTTCAGTCAAACTCATGAGCTCACGCTTAGCTTCCAGAAATATACCTCCTAATTTAGGAATCATTGCAGGTAGCTAAGTCACCGTAGGGCACCCATTGGAGCTACTGGACTTTACACCAGTTATGAATTCATCTGTCCCTGGAGCCATTTTTGTTTCCAAAAAAGCACTCTTCTTCCAATGAAATAAATGCCTTTTTAAACACATAAGGAACATTTACCCAAATAATTGATCTTTTTCTCTGAATGCTAAGGAAAAAAAAAAAAAAAGTCAGACAGAAAAATGAACTAGGTCTGCCCTAGTTGGCCCCTGATGGTAATTGCAGAGAGAAATGTTTTAATTGCCAAAAGAAGTCCCTTTTGCCAAAAATCATGTCTTTATGGAGCTTGTCAGAAGTTTTCAGTTTCTATCCAAAAAGCTGCCAGAGTGAAATCCAATCACTAATGACAGCAGGATTAAAAGTGCACAGACTGGCTGTCTGAATAGCAGTTTATAATAGAACAAAAATGTTGTGGATTTTACACAGCTGATTCATGGCAAACTTCTTCATAGGACATAGATTTCAGTGTCAAATGCCCATCATTTTATCCCCTGGGATTTTTTGAATACATGGAAAATGTTATGCTGGAATACTGAAAAACAGAAGTTTTACTTAAAGTACATTTCCCTTTCTCTAGTGACAAATAAACAGTTAATAAAATTAATTAGAAGTGCGTACTACTGGAAATACAACAATGTTTGAATCCTTGCCAGTCTAGAACGCTGGTCTTGATCATGCATTTACCAAGGCTTCCGTATCCTGCAAAAGCGCTTTCTCTGCAACAGGGAAACAATGCCAAAGGAATATGGCAGTGCCCTGTTGTTCGTTAGCCCATGTCTTTAACCACGGGATGGATTTGCAGTAGCAACACAAAGTAATTAGCTGAGTATTGTATGATACTGGCTTATACCAATTAAAAGTGGAATGCACTGTATGAAGACTTCAAAAATATCATTTATACAAGGAGGTGATATGGAGGGTAAATAGAAGTTTTGTTTTCTGCACCTTTCAACACAAGCATTTCTGACCAGCAATTGAGATCTTGAGCACGTGAAATAAATTTACACCTCAATAGATTATTAAACTCTCTTCCTCTTTTGGATGACTAGCTGGAGTTAGACAGACTCAGGTCAGGGGTACACCTGTCTGTGCAGCACTTCTACTCATTCAGCTGCACATCCATGCACGTACACACACAAATTCCCAGAGCAGCTCTTACCTCCCCGGCCCTTCAGCATAAACACTCGGGGCCAAGAAGATCCCACATGGAAGCTTTGGAAAAGACACGTGGACCCTTCACTACTGTTAGAAGCTGATCAGTTAAGAAAAGCACTGTTTCAGAATCAAGGTTGTCAGGAGCTGGGGAACAACAAATTCCAACCTGAACCATTGTAATGGAACTTCCCTAGTAGAAATCAGAGCCAAACAGGTATATTTTCACGTTTTATAAACTCACAGCTTAATACAAGAATCTAAATCACACATCTCCTTCATTCATCTACAGATCAGCAATGTCACTATATATATACCTGCATGTACACTGAAGCCAAGTCTATGGCTTGCATACAAGATTAATTCTTTTATTTCTTATTGTACTATAAAATTCAAGTATGAGACTTTCCTGAAGGGAGAAAGGTACACTGGGTGATAGTAGTACATCAAACAGTTTGGAAATGAAAACATCTGCTCTTTGTTTTAATGAAATCATTTGATGCTTGTCTTGCCCCAGTCAAATCAGAGTTAACACCTATGGATTTTACTAAATTTATTCCTTTTGTGAATATTCAACTCCTGTCTTTCAGATGTCTCATTGTACGTGACACACATATATAATATAATGAGACACAGGGACTCTTATTTTGCATTTCTACAACAACAATGCCAAAAAGCTCTTGGTGTAGCTGTACTATCCCTTAACACTCCGGGAGGCAACAGTGTCCTTAATGGTGTATTTGTGTTCGGTATAACCCCGGATCAAACAAAAGCACTGTTTGGATAGACACAGCCGTGATTTTGCACGTAAGTATTAAAAACTAAGAACCAGAATGAAAAATAACATAGTTCATACATTTTGACCTCGTTATGTTTGCATGCATTAAGCATTCCACTTGGGATGAAACATGAGCAGAGGAGACCGGCAAAATTTTACCCCCAGTGATGTGCACAGTAAAATGATGGAGACCAGAAACAAGACCCATTCAGCCCAGAACAGCAAGACAGCAACTAAACTCAAGAATATTCATAAAGACTTATCTGTGCCTCTTCAAAAACAAACAAACAAAGAAAAAAACCCAAAGCCATCCAACCAAGAGCAATTTTTCCTCAGAAGCAGATTTTGGAGAGATAATATCGAAATAATCGCATAGGTTGATGAAAGTTCTATATAAACATAAAAGTTCCTTTGGGGTCCATTAAGAAGAATCTCAGCTGTTACAGAAAGTTAAAAAGGAAAAAAATACAAA
>Ga0065711_1040564_pt1 | contig 16852 bp, 12 predicted proteins | sample Hoacrofraction12_FD_59098 | JGI IMG/M metagenome (GOLD analysis project Ga0065711, IMG submission 59098) | Hoatzin crop microbial communities from Cojedes, Venezuela - Epithelial fraction 12 v2 (version 2) | ecosystem: Host-associated > Birds > Digestive system > Esophagus > Crop | place... | reverse complement strand
CCCGCCCCAAGCCGGGGCTTGCAGAGGTCTGTACCATCAGCCAGCACACGCCCCTGTGTCCAGGCCAACCCTGCTTCATTTTCAGTGAGGAAATAATAACTCTTGTCACTGAGATCATTAATAATAGACACCTACGTTATGCTACAGTGAAAAAGCGTCCGTACTGCAGGTAGAAAGACAAACCTTATTCTTACAGAGCTCTGCATACGTCCCGTCAAACCCTCTTTTCTTCGCCCAGCCTGGCATGACTTCGGAGTCGGGCACCACAATTCCCACCAGAAAGGCCTGCAGGCGAAGGAGAAGGAGAGCTGCAGGCAGAAGCTGAGCAACATTTAAGGCCCAGCGTTGGAGTGGATACGTAAACTGGCTGAATCTGCTACATGTTTGTCACTTCTTGTTTCATTATGTCAAGAATATGCTAGCGTGTCACAGTGACATATATTTTGTTGTCTGTGCCTTCTCCTCAGATAAAATGGTTCTCTGTGGCTGTTCCTGCGTTTGCCAGCAATTTTAACACCTTCGGTTGGGTCTGTGGACCCAATTTTAGTGAATTACTATTTAGCTTGTTAGTATTTACAGCGGCGTAGTAAAATAATTTATCAGCAACTCTGACTGTTCTGCAGATCTGCGTGAAAGGACCTTAATTGGTCCTTTGGACATTAATTAAATTACTTGGACATTTTGAAATGGGTATCACATTAATTCAAATGAACACCAGCAGGATGCCTGGACATCGGCTGCCAGTGGGTCCGGGCGGTTCAACATTTCCTTCTTCCCAGTGGAAGGAAGGACATTAATTAAATTACTTAATTGGACATTAATTAAATTACTTAAAATTTTCACAGGCAGAAGTCAGAGCCAAACATAGCTCGTATCATGCAAACATCGGTGCCGAGGGAAGCCTCATGACCGATGAATGTAGAGGGATGAATTGCAATGGTTTCAGAAGCTCTACGTGTTTGTATAGATAAGGGAATAAACGGGACAAGATTGGTCAAAATGGGTCGTGAAGGAGCGGTGGCTTTGCCTTCGTCTGGCATGCGGCAGGAAACATGGCAAAGCAGAGCATCAGAGACCCGAAGGGTGACGCTGAAGCAAAACTAAAGGCTTGATCTCTGGCCGCAACATCCTCCAAGGCGCTGAGGGTCCCACCAGCAGCGCAGCTCCGGCGGGGCTGGCAGCCGCCCCAGCAGGGTGGAAACGCGGCGTGACCCACTCACGCCTTCCCCTCGGTCACGCCCAGCCCTCTGTCTGCTGCTTACAAAGAATAAAGCAAGATTTTGTGAATATTTAGTTTTTACCTGCAGGCTGTCTCCATGGACGTAGACCTGGGCAACAGGGTCGCTGCGGATGTAGATATTCTCAATCTTCTCTGGTGCAATATATTCTCCCTGAGCAAGTTTAAATATATGCTTTTTCCGATCAATGATTTTAAGAGTCCCATTCTGTTAGGAGAAACAAAGGAGAGTTCCCAGAGAAGTTATTTCACCATAGAGACTCAGTAAGCAGTCTGCTTTCAACAGAGCTCTTTAAATTGCTAGAAAATGCTTCAAGGACACGTTGATCTTGTTTTGCAACATATAAACTCAATCCCTTCTAAGATAGATCTGCTTGGAAATTTAAGTTCAGTACTTGAAAATTTACATGGGGCAGTACAAGTGACGTGAGAAGCAAGCATCCGACCGGTACGCACAGGTAGCCACTTCCCGATGTCTCCAGTGTGAAGCCAGCCCTCCTGGTCCAGCGCTTCGGTTGTCTTCTCTTCATCTTTCAGATAACCTTTGAAGACGTTTGGTCCTTTCACACAGATCTGCAGAACAGACAGAGTTGCTGATAAATTATTTTACTACGCCGCTGTAAACACTAACAAGCTAAATAGTAATTCACTAGAATTGAAATATTTCAAGCGTTAACTTAATGACTGTGCTCCATGGAACTCAAATATATTGTATTATACAATTACCTATGGAGTTTTTTCAAACTAATGGAAGTATGAAGTAGGGAACGCAAAACTGATTTGTGTGAAGTTATTTTGCATTCAGCTTGCAGTTAAAAAAAGTTATTTCAATAAGTTTAATTTCTGTGCAAGAGAGAAATAACAACTCTGTAGAAATCACAGCAATTCAGCTCTTCTTAGCTAACCTAATTAATTCAGTCTTAGCTTTTAAAGTAATCAGGCATGGCATTGGCTGCAAGTACTGCCACAGCCCCTTTTTAATTAACGCTTTGCTGCTCTACTGCTGAATTGGCGTTTTCCTTTCCCAATTGTGTATGCAGCACATCTGCGGTCATGCGCCTTACAAAGGTAAAATGCTTCTGTAACTGCAACTTAACACAGAGCCAGCTAGTGAGAGTTTGATATAAAAAATGTGAGTTGCTACCTCTCCCTCTCCTTTGGAAGCAAAGTAATTCAGCTCTTCCACATCCTTCAATCTGATTAAGTTACAGGGCAAAGGGGCTCCGACATGACCTGGAAATCAAAGTTATAAAGTCACTCGTCGTCTCTCCTCTGAACAAGAACTTGCATTCAGGGGGCCCTGGGCAGCGAGCCCCAGGACACACCGGCGAGGGGCTGCTCTGGGTTTGAAGGAAACCAATGAGATGGGCACTTGTGCTGGGAGGAGCAAGCACGTGCTCTTCTCCAGCCACAGAAAATCTGCACTGGGAAGAAGGAAATGTTGAACCGCCCGGACCCATTAGCAGCCGATCACCAGGCATCCTGCTGGTGTTCATTTGAATTAATGTGATACCCATTTCAAAACATTTTTATAAATACCTATAAATTATACTGAGAAGAAATTAAACCACAGTACTTGCATGTACTATGTGAATCCCACTTAGTGAGCATTTTTTTATCTTTGTCAAGATTCAAAAATCTTGAAAGCCTGAAAAACATAAAGTATTGAGCATCTTTTTCTCACACGTAGTGATGGGTCTGTCATTGAAGCTTGAGTTTGCTCCCTAAGTACAGGAATGTATTAATCTTTTCTTTGTGCCAGCATTTCATTATAACAAACGTTCTTTTAAATTCACCTCCAGCGCTCTAGAGAGGAGTCCCAGCCCGGGAGCGCGGAGACGAGAGTGTCGCAAATAACAGCTGGAGGGGCAATTCCAGATCTCCCCAGGGAAACGCGCCCAACATCTGATCCCTCTGTATTCATCCTGGACTAGAGGTACGTTCAAGAACATTACAGTCGCGGAAAACCATTCACACAGTGGTGAAGGTTGCGTAACAACCTGTGATGGTCCAGTCCAGGATTTTCTAAAGAAATGTGCATTTCTTTTCTTTATGGAAATGGTGGAAGAAAATCGTTACCTGATGTCCAGTCGCCTGGGGTTGTAAAGGTGCATCCAGCTGTGCACTCTGTTTGGCCATAACCTTCGTAGACCTGAGAAAGAAATGGGTGCCTTTAAAGCGGTGTGTAGGATTTCACTGTTACAGAATAAAATCTAAGAATTGCCCGCTGTCGCACAGCCCCGGGAGCTGATCCTGCCAGCTGCGACGCGCCGGCGCACAGGGGACCCTCCTCCTGGCTCGTGCTGGGTACAAAATGTGATTCACATGACTATGAACTACCATGGCTCGGTAGAGCTGGAAATAGCGAGGAGACAGGTTCAGCTCTTAGCTTTTGAGTCAAGAAGTGTGTCACTCACAAGAGGAATTTATTAGTTGGGAAAAAATGTGGGTTTGTGGAATATTTTGAAAATAAACCTTTTAATTTTTTATTTCCCACCTAATTTTAGGCTCTTGAATGAGGCCTTTTGGTTGCCCTGGGCTTCCTAGTCAAAGAGAAATAACACAGTGGAGATCTAAAGTGGGTTAGGTGGCCATCTGGAGATTACCGTTGCCCATTTATACATAGACTAAAACTTGTGTAATGAAGTTCCCAGCACATGCACGAGCGCATTTAATTGCACCCACTCAGTTAACTGCTGAGAGACGGGCGGGATGAGCCTATGCTGCTCCCTCCCCAGGTCCCCTGGTCGTCGCCCCACGGCCGTGGACGCAGAGCTCTGGGGACAGCGGGCGCTGCGTCCACCCCGAGCCCTGCAGCGGCTGCTGGGGCGACGCCGGTGACGCTGTCCTGGCTGCAGCTCCGAGCTCCTCGCCCATCTGCGCCCTCAAAAGCAGCGCATTCCCTAGCTGGCAGCGGACGAACCCCTCCGAGCAGCCGCGCGAGCCCACCTGACATCCGAGGGCTGCGCGGAGGAAGCCCAGCACGGTCGGGGACGCAGGCGCGGCGCCCGTTACTATCATCCGAACGCACCCGCCGAGGCTCGCCTGTTCGGGAGCGGGAGGTAGCGAGAGAAAGCAGCACAGATTACTACAGATAGCAAAACCAGCAGCGTCCCTGAGTATCGCTCACACGGAGCTTGCACAAAATGCTCACTCTGGAATAGATGCAGCTGTGCTATGGAAAGATGAGCTGGCGCTGGATCTTTCCTTAGGGCTGAAAAGCCAGCTGAACCTTAAAAGCAGTATCTGTCCCCCAGCAGGCAGATATACAGCCCCGAGAAAAAAGTGCAGGGAGCACATCTGGCTCTGGGGAGCTGCTGGGTAAAAATCAGACTCTTCCCCCCTCCGCTTTTGTTTGCCCCTCGTCGTTTCGAATGAGCTGGCTCCCAAGCCATCTGAAATAACGCTGTCCCTTTTTTAAGGCAGACGACCTCCGAGTATTTCTGGAGGGTATTACATCAATTCCTGTGTCACATTTGACTTCTTTTTCCCCTTCTTCATTTCCTTTTTCTTATTCCAAAAGTGAAAAGGAAACCCAGCACAAAAGAAGACAACTCCTGCCTGAGCCCGCCGGTCTCGCCAGCTCCTGAGTCACCACGCAGCCCGGGTTGTCTCCTGTCTGCGCGCCGTCAGCAGCCTGGAACTCTGCCGCCTTTGCGCGCTGGGGACAGCTAATCCCCAGACGGACAGTACAGTCAGTCTCTTTAGTTAAAAAGAAAGCAGCATGTCTCCAGACAAGTGATCCAATTAAAAAAACGAAGTAATCGGAGCCTCCTGGAGTAGAACATAGCCCAAAAAACCTGCTTGAAAGCCAATTTAATCTTTGTTGTTTTTTTTTTTTTACTGAGATGTGTGGCACACAGCACAGCATTCTGATTTCTTTCGCCTCTTGTTAAACCATGATTTACAGATCCACTTTTCTCTACACCCTTATTTTTGTTTTTCAAGGAAAAAAAAGCGGGTTTGAATATGCCCAACTGAAGCCCGACCCTAAAGCCAATCGTATCCATAGAGAATTTGCAGAAAGCTTTGGAGCAACGTCTCTTTGCTCAGCTACTCCTCTCTTCCTGACTTTTCATCCCCAGTGGGAGGAGACAGGAGTGGGTTTGATGCAGTCCTCTCCCCTGCAGGAACCATCTACCCGTGGGGCACGTGCCCGGTCCCCATGAGGCAGAGCACCCCGGGACCGGAGGAGGCGGCAGCAGCCCCGGTGTCAGAGGCTGCGATCCTGCTCTTGGGCAGCTTCATCTCCATGCTGCGTCGCGCCCCTCCTTGGTGCCCATCTCACGGCTTGTAGCCGAGAGCCGCGGAAACCAGGTGCCGTTCTGCACAGAGGGGATTTCTCGGTGCTGCGGAAGGAGGGATGTGGCAAAGGCCGTCTCAGTCTGCCTTGTGTTTCTCCCTTCCCCTCTGGGAAACTATCCCTAACAGAACGGGAATTTTGGCATCTTATGCATGGTGTTTAAAAATAAATACATAAATAAAACTAAGCGTGGCAAAAGTTAATGCGAAAGTTAGTGGAACAACAAACTGTGCTCCATGTCCTTTTTCTGTGCGGTTTTTCAGTCTGCCGGTCGCTAGTGAGTAGCAGTCGCCTGCAGTTCAGCACCGGGCAAGCAGACCACACTGACCTCAAGGAAAACCAGGCATTGCTGGGAGACACGACAGTCCTTTGACTTTGGACTCACTTCTGAAGTTGCTTACCTGTATTTTATTAAAGAAAAGTTTATCCCACAAACTGTCATTTCTAATGATCCCGTTTCGAACTTCAGCCTTTTTCCTCTTCGCGGCGAATTCCAGCGCCCAGCGCTTGAGGGACGTGTCTGCCTGGCTGAAGATCTGCGGGAGAGCGGCGTGGCCGGCGGCGCGGCGCCGGGAGGGAGAACACGTCAGCGGCTGTGCTTGCGCTGCCAGCTCTGCAGCTCGGCCCGTGCCGGGCGGCTGGGGTGACGTTAGCAGCACCCTCAAATAAGGCTACACGAGGGCTTTGTTAGTGGGGAGGGGGGGGAAAAGGAGTGGTTTGTTTTACTCCGTTCACTATTGTACCTGCTGTTCCTTTGGGGGGAAAAAGAGAGAAAATGATAGGGTAGGCTTTGGCTGGGTTTACATGACTGCTATTTCTCTGTGATCTCTGTGATAGGATTGAGTGAAATCATGCAATCTGAGCAACCAGGAGCGAGCAACTGGAATGCCAGAGCCGGCGTCAGCGCTGGCTGATGAGGAGGGCACGGGGGCTGTGTTTGCCAAAGCTTAATCAGACACCTGCATGAGCTATAGCTCTACCACCGAGAAACTCCCAGTGTCCGTCCCTCTAATGAGGCACCAGAACCCGCGATCCCACAGTCCTGACCTTGGGAAAAATTAAACCGGTAGCTTGTGCTTAAGCCCATCTCTAGAGGATAAGTCTTCTGAGGAAGAAATATTCCCAGCTGGTCAAACAGATTTAACATGATGACCAGACATGCCTGTCGTCAGTCCCTTTCAAGACCATCTCTTAGTTTTAAAGATTTCCAGGTCCAAAAGCCGTTTGGATCTAGAAATCACATTTACACCGCCTGAATCCTTATGGTCTTTTTGCAGCTCCTGATTTTGAGCTGTCATTGCCACCGGAAAGAGAGATTCAAGTTCCAAAACTGGTTGTAGGGCACAAAAAGTCCTAGAGCATCCAGGTTTGCCTGGCATTTCTGTGATGTAAAATATCCATCGTCTCTGGAAATGTCACTGGTAACCTCAGTGAGAAGAGGGTGGGAGGCTGATACAGAGGGATTCCATGTGAACATGCAACAGCCGTGTGGGCAGTCTGTGTAGGTCAACAGAATACGGACTCACAAATCAGAGCAGCTCTATCAGTTACACAGGGTAAGAAAGTGTTTGCAGGAAGGCAGAAACAGTATAACCTGCTTGGGAAATCGCCGTGACCGGGGGAATGCTTTCACATAAGCACTAAAAGGCCATAAACTTTATCATTACAGAAGGAGCACAGCGGAACTCACCTTGTCGTACATCCTGTTCAGCAGCCGCGGCACGACGGGGAAGATGGTTGGACGCAGGGCTTTCATGTCATCGGACAAGAGACGGATATCTCCTTGGAAGAACCCGATTCGCCCTCCGTGGCAGTACACGACGGACTGGTGGGAAGGAAAACGAACACGTGTAACCCCTTTGCCTTGAATTCCCATGGCAGAGCATCCCTCCCAAGCGCCAGAGTGCCTTTCCTGAAATTCTACTCTCAGTAAGACAAAAACAGGGCTTTAGAAGTAAATACAAATACAATTTTGTAAATTTTGCACTGAGTAGAAATAACCAGATAGTTCTGGGCACTTTTTCAGTGCTGGCAACGCAGCATCCACCAAATTGGCCCCTGTTTCGGGAAAAGCGAGGAGCCAAAGCTTTTAGCAGGGGTTGCCCTTCGTCCCCTGCGCGCGGGGATGGAGAAGTCTGAGTTACGGTCAGATCCTGGATCTGAACTTCTCCCCTGAAGCCCAGACCTACCATAGCAGCTCACAGCGTGAGGACCTACTGTCGATAAAGAAAGGCGTATTAAGAAACATCATAAAACATACTGAGCGGCAGCCGACTTTAGGTGTTAATACTTTAGTTTTGTTTAAATACAACAATATAGACTACGTTAGCAGTACAGCGCCTGATCCTGTATCCCAGAAATAGAAGCCCACTTCAGAAAAGGTGCTTTACTTGTATGGAAACTACAGATCCAGAAGTTTTGTGTTTGGAAAGAAAACAGGCCACTTCGATCCGAACAGAGCTGGGCGCGCGGGATGGGGCAGGGCAGGCTGCCTGCGGTGAGCCAGCTGACTCTGAGACCGCAGGAATTTTATACGTGCGATGTGGGTTTAACAAACATCACACTGCCAAATCTGTGTTCTACGCTGCACGTGAACACAAATTAAAACAAAAAAAAAGAAAAAAGGAAAATATAATCAGTGTGCTTACTGGGAATTATAAATGACTTCTAGAAATTTTGAGCTTTGAAGCATGTATCTGTTTAATTTTAACTGTAAGTTCCAGGAACTAATAACGTTGGCTAAAACTAGGGAAGCTGACACATTGCTCGCTGTTCAGAATGCTTTTGAAAATGACTTTTTACCCCTTTTGAAAAAAATCTTTATGAGCTTTTTTAGCAGGGAGGATAAACCTGACTCTCCTTGGGAGGCCTGCCCCTTTCAATATGGCAACATCCTGTGAAATCAGGTTGTTTCAAATGTTTCTAATTTTCTTTTCCCCCCATCAGATAGCTTTTTAATAATATATTCTTGCTGGCTGGCAGAGCAGTTTGCCTGAATAGTGGTGGCATACTGCCCAGCTTGCCTTCTAAAATTAGACTTACAGGTGAAGATGGGCTGGGCTGTAATTCTCCAAATCTTTCATGGACTTTCACTTCCAATTTGCAAGTTGTTTTTAACAGGGCAGAACATATTATTTCTGGCACAGATGTTGCTAAGAAGTGGGAGGCTTATATTCGGATGCTTGTCTGACTCAAAAAGTATGCTTGCAGCCCGAAACAGTCCTCCCTGAGAAAGTGCAGAGCTGCAGCTGGACCCAGACCCAGCCTGCAGACACTGGATCAGTTCTTAGTTGGCAGCTTCTCAGGCTGGGAGAAACGATGCGATCGTCCCTTCCGACTTGCCTGCCGCACCGACTGCGGCACAGGTCATCACCCGTCTTTTGCCACAAGGATGGGACAAGTCAGCTCTGCGGGCTGTTGGCCTTTATTGCCAGGGGACACCGGATTCCCGTTGCAGCGCGCCGCGCGCTGCCCTGCCAGGAGGATCACGCGTGTCGCACCGCGGTCTCAGCTTCCTCTTTCTCAGCTTCTGCAAGTTTTTTTGCAGGTCTGGTGATTTACGCCATGAAAAGATTTTAGCTGATGTAGAAATGGCACAAAGTGACTTTTGCTCCCATGCTGCCTGCCCCGAGAGTGGTTTGAAAAGCTGCCCCCAGAATCGTGCGGGTAGCAGCTTCTGCTCGTTGACGAAGGGCTGTTTTCCAATCTCGAGCCACCGGCGTGAGCTGGAGAGCTTGGGAAGCTCTCCTGGAATCTCAGCCGTGTCTCCGAGGCCAGAGGCCGGGCCCTGGTGTAATGCACGTGGCACTTCTGGAGTACAAGCTTTTTTAGTGCTACAAGGTATCGCTGGTTATTTAGTATTTTATTCATTTTATATATATATTTTTTTTTTGGCGTGGAAAAAGGTGATTTCCACTGACACTAGGACCTTACCTGTACCATTCTCTCAAACATGTGTGCTAAAGGCAAATAGGAAATGTGTACATCCTCACAAGTAGGAGACCACTGACTCTGGAAGAAAGCAGAAGGAGCCCCACGAGGCCTCGTCAGTTCGGGCAGGTTTCTTACCTGTATAACTCTTTCAAACATGTGAGCCAGAGGCAGGAAGGAGATGAGCACATCGTCCTGTCTCGGAAAGATCACTTTCTGCAGGTGAAGGGCATGGGAGACAGAAAGGAAAGAAACACTGACAGGAAGACAACAAGAAAGTCATAAAACGGTAAAAAGAAAAACGGCACCAGAGGAGCAAAGGGGTACAGATTGTCGAGAGAGGGAGGGAGCAGCGTACGAAGGGAAGCGTTAAGCCACAGCGCCAGTGAAGCTCGGTTAGCAGGAGGAGTAAAGAGCACGGAGATGTACACAGAGGGCAACGGAGAGGTCTCCCCACGGCAGAAGGCGTCTCGGACCCACACAGCTCGCGCTGGAAACAGAGGCTCACCCTGACAGAGCACCCGATTTTTATGGACCGCTTTCTACCGTGAGGTGCCGAGCCCACGATTTGCGCTCGTGGCTGCGTGCAGACCCGGAGGATCCTGGTGCAAACCCGCACGCCACGGAGCCCACCAGGGATGCACAGCGTTACTAGAGTCAAAGCTGCAGATTTTCTCCTTTTCCTTAGGTTATTCATTGATTTGAATCAGAATATGTTGGAAAAATCAACGGGTTTTTTCGGCTGCAAAAATTAATGATTTCTGTTAGCGTTTCTCATAATTTTGAAGTGATTAAAATGTGATTTTAGGGGTGTGATCACTGCCCCACAGGCAGACGCAGAGGGGAAAAAGAAGGCTGGTCAAATTAAGCGCAAAAGAAAAATGACCAAAGTCTTCGGTTTGCCAAGGTTTGAACTCTGCCTCGCAGGCTGGAATAAACGAAGGCCCTGAGACCCTCACCCGGCCCATGGCCCAGACGAAAAGTAACCTTGCTACCCCTGCATTTCCAAGGGCAAGCCTTCCCACAGTATTGAAAGCTGATTACCCAATAACTTGCACCGAAGCCGGTGGTTAGTGGAAAATGGGTATAAAGTCTATTAGCTTGCAGTATTAGCAGTTTATACCCACTTTGCACCTCCACGGCTGCGGCAGAATCGATAGTCCGTGACCTGGGACACGGCGCTGGGTGCAGGCACCGGAGTTTCTTCCTCGGGGAATATTTTATTGGCGTGAACTGCGGGCAAGTCAGACTGGGGTATGCCCTCCCCGCCATTACCTAGTGAAGTCAGACACGGTTGACCACGTGGGCGTTTTCAGCATCCCGTTTCGTATTATTTTATGTGTCAGTCTGAATTAAGCTATTCAGGCCTGCAGAGCTATTTATACATTATTTCAAATTGGCTTCATTTTCTGCAAGCGCAGTAACATAAGACCATTAGTGTCGCTAGCTATGCTGCTTTTTGTTTGCACAGCTTTACGTGCCCAAACAGTAAATGATTTGGTTTTAATCGGATCAAAATGATGACATTGAATAGTATTTCACAGTTGGCACACTTGTCCAGTTAAATGTAAAAATGAAAACAGCTTCTTGGCATTTGAGAACAACCTTATAATAAAGCTCTAGGTTCACTTCAAAAAATGTTCCGTTTTTAAAAATCACTGAACTAAGCAAAACTGGCACAAGGGTATATAAACAGCAAATCCACAGTACTTTGCAGCTTTAGGTGTTTTCATTTTCTTCATTGATACTACTTTCAAGTATTTTGCACTTTGCTAGATTTCATTACTGTGGTCAGACATCGCCTGGATCGTGTCGGCTGGCTACGGGCATTTACGCTCTCGCCACCAGCACTATCGTGACTGAAGCTGTGGAGTTTACACCAGACTTCCTCTCAGTCTGATACCTTCGAGATCAATCAGAGTCCCATTGCCATCAGCGAGCACTAAATCCGTTTCTCTGGGCCACTCCTGGAAGATGCCAAGTTCCCTCCGCTCCCTCTGAATTAGTCCTCTTCCAAAATAAATGTTCCTGCCCTTTGAAACTCCGACCTCGCTACCCATCAGCTTCCCCCTGTGCATCTCGCTGCCTCGGAACCCAGCGACAGCCCCGCGCTGCGCAGCCCGAGGGCAAGCTCCGCATCGACATTTCCTGCTGCCGATTGCTGGAGCCCCAACCCTGCGAACCCTCGAACACGGGGGTTCAGTGGGAGCTCTCACGTCACGCACCCAAATTTCTTTACAACGGTGGCCTGGAAATCTCAGAAAGTTCAAGGATTAAGATAAGAAGACTGCAGTATTTTCAGCACCAGCAGTAAGACTGGCAAGGGATAGAAGGTAACAAACTGTCCATCCCGTGTGTACATCGCTACCTTGTAGAACTGCCCGTTTACTACAAAAATATAGACTCTTTATATTTGCAAGGTGCAAGCTGCGTAAAATCCTTACTATGTTGTGCTAAAGCAGTTCTGCTTCCTATATTGTTTCCAAACACAAGTTTACACATTGCATGAAACATCTGATACGAGTACTTGGCCAGTGCTGTGCTTTTTTAAAAATATGTAGAACAGAAACCGAGATATACTTTAATATCAATGAAATTAACTGTTCTAATAAAAAACATTTATGTTCTTATGTATAGATATATAGATACACACACTTCATACGCAGAGATCTTTCAAATAAATGAGGGCCGTGTGTGGGCACAGTGGGACACAAAGAGCGCAAGCGGACCCTGTAGTCTTTTTTCAAGCATCAGTTGCAACTGTGCAGGGCTCGTTTGCTCTCCTAATTCTTCAAAAGGGGTGAACTAACAGGAGCCAACGTTGCTCCTCAGAAGCACTTTGTGCCCTACGGAGCTGGGGAGCCAGTGCTGGGAAGGGGGTTTAATGCCCTCCAGTGCTGGAAGCTCAGACCTGCTCCCATTTCCACCAATTTGGCCCTCTGAGCAAGAGAAACGTCACCTCTTATCTGCAGGAGCACATTTCCAGCCCGTGCAGGGACACAGCTTAACCCACACACTCTGCACATGGCAACATTTTCTAGATCAGGGTATTCACCTCCGTCACTTTCAAAAAGCCTGAAAAATCAGCAACCACGTTCCCGTGAGTCAGCATCGCACCTTTGGGGTTTCCTGAAAGGAAACAAAGAGTGAGATTAAAAGATGAGCCAGTAGGCAATTCCCAAAAGCTTAAGAAAAAAACAAAACAAGAATTGGTTAAAATATTATGTTCTCTTTTTGAATTTTAAAACTTATGTAATTTTTGCAGTCATTTCCATGCAGTAACATGCACCAAGAGCACTTATTGCAATCCTCAAAATTTAATAAAATGATACTGTAAGCATGGTAGAACACACATATTTCTGTTGGAGACTCTAAACAATAGATTTCCAGGAACACTCAGCTGGAGCCACGTGATGGGCACGGCCATCAGACCTGCCTGGCTGTCCCCAGCCTCTCCAGGCAGGGCTGATTTTGTACAGATTTTGGCTAAGAATGATCAAGAACATCAACAAACCCCATTTCAAAGGCTGTTAAGCTCTTCCTTAACCAGCGCACTGGATAACCTGAACAATGCAGAAAACAGCTAATTCCTGGTAAAAATTCGGCTACAAGCAGACCCTACGAGAGCGCAGTTACGGGGAGTGATGAACATGGTGGGCAGCAGAGCAGAGGTGTCCTGGAGCCGGGGAAGCCTCGGTGCATCCCCCGCTGCCAGGCACCGCGCCTGCAGCCTTGCATCCGTGGGCAGCTCCACACCCGCGGTAGCTGCTTTTTCACCCTCTTTTCTTTTTTGCGGTTGGACCTGATGATCTTAGAGATCTTTTCCAACCTTAGGGATTCTATGATTCTCTCCTGAGCTGAGAATCCTCCTTCGCACCGTAACACAGTTGTTGGATTTTGCATCTGTTTGTACACCAAAACAGGGGGTTCATTAAACAGCGGCTGCGTGGGCTGCAACCTCCAGGTGCATAAACCTGAACTGAGGGCCCCGTCCGAGAGCTCTGCCTGCAGCACACGGGACTCCGCGAGTCCCCCTGCCACAGCACTGTCCCTTTTCATCGCCCTCAAAGGGTTTATTGCCAAAAAGAAGGTGTAGCTCAGCTCAAATAAGGATTACAGGGCCAGCCCCTCTCCCCAGCGTGTTTTTAAGCGGATTGCTTTAATTCGATCGCAGCACCGCAGCGTAGCTCCTGCCTCGCCGTGCGGAAGCAGAGCGGCGCGGGTCCCCTGCGTGGCCCCGGCACGGCGATGCCCCAGGAGCTCTGCAATGCTCTTACAGCTAACAACAGACGCAACAGCCTCGCAAAATTGTCAGATCAGGCAGGATTTCAGTCTGACTTCCTCAGACTGGGAAGCGGCAAAGGCATTGTGCGAATCAGTTTCGGCACAGGAAAATACGCTTAATCCTCTGGGCCTCGTCACTGGCAGCCCCTCGGTGCGGGCATGCACCCACGTGGCACAGCCCGGCTTCAGGAGCCATGGTGTCAAGCCCTGTGCCCTGCCAGCTTCGCCGACATCGCTTCTACCCAGCCTCTCAAATAATTAAATAAAGGCCCGAACAGAAGTAGTAATTATTGCACATATTTATTGCGCAGAAGCAGGACATTTTGAACACAATGCATTTTACCGAAAATCCATATTTGGTGTTCCAAGTGCCTTTGAGTAATTCAGTCCCAAATACTCGCAGATGAACACGGTGCGCGGGAGGCTGTCTTGGTCTCCCTTACGCTTGTCCTCCTCCGAAGGTCCTCACCTCGGAGGTGAAGCGAGGGCTGACATCTTTGCCAACCACAGCCGCTCCTGTCCCGACACGTTGTGCAGACGGGCTCACGGGCACCAGCTCAGCCAGGCAGGTTTCGTTTCGAGGCGCTTATTTTCACAGCTGGGTGCACACGTGGATCCAGACCTCATGAAAACTGGGAGATTCCTGTAAATTTTGACCTTCTTTAGTAGTTCTAAGAGTTAACCCAGCAAAACAGGTGCCCCTTGCTACAAGCCCTTTCCCAGAATTACCACTTCGAGAGAAAGAGGCTGGCAGTCACGCTGCTTTTCTTTCTAAAGAGCAATGCCAGATCTGCACCAGTGCTCTCAAGTTTGAATTTCCTCGTAAAGTCATGCCTTGTGAGTGTCCTGTTAGGAAATGGGTGCACTGCGATCCCAGCCAGTTAATAGCCCGGCTATGGCAACTGCTCCTTCGCTTGGTGCCAGCCTGGTTTAACGGTTCTCATAAGCAACAGAAGAACCTTTTCCAGGTCGCTAAATGGGTCTTTCAAGTAGCAGCTCCAGCACTAACTCGGTGGTGTGGTCCGTCAGCATTCTGGGACGTAAGCGCTCTCCTCTGCCTGGGAGCCTCCGGCAGTCGGGGCTGGGCACCGGCAGGCTGCAAGGAACCACCGGGAAGCGATTTTTATCCAGCTGGTTAGAGGTGGATCCTTGAGGAAATGACAGTCTGCTTCTCTGGAGTAGCCAGCGGGAAGAATTGTATCCAGATGGTCTGGGGACATCTGTGTGCTTTTGGCCCATTGAGCAGTGCTGATGATTGCTTGGTACAGCAATGAAAGTTGGCCTCGTCGTCTGAGCTCAGCAGCCGCCACCTCTCCCTGCAGCCTGCGGAGGCATTTGGACACCTGATCCTATCAAAGAAAAGCACACAGTAAAGTCTGCTTCTGTTTCTTTTTTATAAAGAGCTAAAATTGTTTCCAATTCTACAATTTCCAGGTTACAAACGCTACAGCAAAGATTGGTTTCACGCCATACAAAAATATTTAGAGTCCTTCAGAACTGAAAAAGCACTTGCGAGCATCTCTGTTGGAATAAAATTCTAGATCTGGTCATTAAAAATATCCCAGCATGGGCTATACAAAAAGCTAACACTTTTACATTGAAACACAGCATGGAAAACAGACCAAAGCGTTGATGCAACCCCTGGAGAAGCCAGAAGGTCATGTGCAAAGTCCCCCAGCAGCAGAGGATGGGCTGGTGGGTCACAAAGCACTGCTCAGAGACTGTAGTTGGCAGGTGGTTTGCACAGTTTGAAATCTCTGGTTTGGGTGGGAAAAAGCAAATGGGCTCCCTGGCGGGGCTCCCTGGTTGTCCTGTTTCTGTAACTTCAGGCATGTTCTTAAGAAAAGCGCAAAGTCAGAAACCGGCCCATGGTTGCATTTGCAAATAAAAAAAGAAAAACAAAAAACCCTTCTCAATTCAGAACTTCTTATTTAGAAATAAAAATAGGAACATAAATGTGACTTGAAAAAAATAGTTGCTCTGCACTTTAAAATCCACGCAAACAAATTGCACCCCGCTGTATCTGTAGGCACGGCTCCGTTGGGTTCCTACAGTTCCCATTTGTGCCTGGCCACGTTGCGCTGGCTCAGCCAGTGCTCACAGCAGACACGGCTGTGGTGTCCGTGGCCTGCCCTGGGCTCAACCTTTCGCTTTTAGGATTTCCCACTGCTGCACCAGAGCCGAGCCGCAGGCTCCTTCCGCACAGTGCACTGCCTTGGGTGCTCAGTGCGCTGCCTTGGGTGCTCTGCAGTGCACAGATCTCAAAACTGAGCGCGATCCGTGAAGGTAAAAAAACCCAAAGCCATTTACTACATTTTGAGTTTGTGCTTGGAGCTGATAAAACAGTTGCCTACCTGATCTCCAGGTCTGCTCCAGGAGGTGGAAGATGAAGATGTGCCCTCTCGCTCAGCCCCGTCTGCAGGCTGGGCACTCTGCAGGCGGAGCAGCCCCAGCATCTCCCTGCTTGAGGGCAGCTTGGTGTCCAGCGGCATCTTCTGCTCCCCTAAACGAGTGGAGGCCAAATCGAGGGTGCTTTGGGGGAGGACCAAGCATTAGGGAATCCTGAAAGCATAGGTGAACCTGGAGGAGCTGCTCCAGTGGTCCCTGGAGCGTGGTCCTTCCCTGCAGTATAAAAGTGGTTTCCCAAGCAGTTACGCCTTGTGTGTCTGCGCTCTCTGCCCGCTCGCTTGTCTGCCCGTGCAGCTTTTTGGTAGACGGTACAGAGGTCGAGTTCTTGAGAGCAGGGAAATTCCTGCAAGCTGCACGAAAACCAGGGTCTGGAGAGAGGAGACGGCACTGCTTCTGCCAAGAACAGGCAGGGAAGTGCTGCTGCCTGTCCTCTCTGAGAAGAAGGGCCGGCAGCACGCGGGCACCGGCAGCGTGGGCTGCCCAGGCTCGTCCCGCAGCGGCCCCAGCACGAGGTGCCCCCGGCCAGCCCGAGGAGATGGGCAACGCGCGAGCAAGCTGGGGCACGCTGCAGAGGAGACGCTGTGCTGGGGACGTCGGTGGCGCTGGGGACATCGGGGGGCTTAGGATACAGAGAATGGAAAGCTGTGGACCTGCATGTCTTTTTTTAAACATCTGCAGAAGATCAATTA
>Ga0065711_1040563_pt1 | contig 16853 bp, 6 predicted proteins | sample Hoacrofraction12_FD_59098 | JGI IMG/M metagenome (GOLD analysis project Ga0065711, IMG submission 59098) | Hoatzin crop microbial communities from Cojedes, Venezuela - Epithelial fraction 12 v2 (version 2) | ecosystem: Host-associated > Birds > Digestive system > Esophagus > Crop | place... | reverse complement strand
GGTTCCTCCACCACTTGCATCAGAAAGTTATCATCGATGCTCTGTAGGAACCTCCTGGATTGCGCCTGCCTAGCTGTATGGTCTTCCCAGCTGATGTTAGGGTGGTTGAAGTCCCCCATGAGAACCAGGGTCTGTGACTGTGAGGCTGCTTGCAGCTGCCTGTAGAATGGGGCAGGAAAATTATTTCTTTCTGGTTTGAAGCTGTCTTTTGTTTTGGTTTGGAGAGACAACGAGTTTCTGTAGGGTTCTTATTTCTGAGTAAAAAGTGCTTACAAAAAAAGCCCTTCAGTTTCAGTTGCTTTGATTTTGTGCTACCAATAAGGGTTTGTGGTTTTTTAATGCTGTTGAAATTGCAACTAAACGAATAAAATCTAAATGTTGTATTCTTCACTATGTCATGTGATTTTCCGTAATTACAAATTAAAATATGTGTCCTCATGATTATTAATTGCTCTCTTTAATTGTAACTTGAGCACTTAAATGCCATCTTACAAGATTCTACCCTGGTTGGACATTGCTGGCAGATGTCCTTGGAAAGGATGGAGGGGCAGCAGAAAGAGAGTGCATTAATGGAGGGGCACTTTCCATGAGCAGATCTATGTGTCTCAGACATGTAGAAGGCAATAATTAAAAATAAAAAATCATCCTCTGTAATTCATGAATTGCACTAATGTATACTTTACTGGTGTGCCAAACAGATCTCATAACAGATATTCGTACGTTAAGAGCTGAAGCTTTTCTTGTCTTCAACAGTTCTCAGGTAAGGCTCTTCCTGAGAACATAATAAATGTAAGTCACATCTAAGTAACATTTTCCATTCATCTCTATAATCTAATTTTAAAATTATAAGAATTACCCCAAAAAAGATTTATGATCTTCTATTACTCTGACTGAAACCATATAATCCCCAACTTTTTTTCTTACTTTTTCTTGTACTTTTCAAAGTAGTGTTTTTATCCCTCAGAAGACCAGTTATCAAAAGCGCATTAAGACTCCTATGTTCACCACAGCGTCATGTATAGATATCTGCAAATAGCCAGTATCCAGTTTCAAAACTTCTCATTTCTATTCCTACTCTTTAATTGTTCAACCTTAGAATCTGTTAATGAAAATCTTTTTGAAATATGAAAAATGAGTCACAGTTTCTGATAAAATAAAACTGTGATTATTATTTCCAAGAAATAAAGAAATGCTAACAGTAACATTATGCTGTAACATAACAGTAACATAACAGTAACAAGAAATGCTAAAGTAACATTATTCCAAATATCACTATTCTTACTTAGCTTCCTCATTAGTAAGAGCATCCTGGAGACAAAGCGCTTCTTGAACCCATTATCATCTGTTACCCAAACTGTTCCCTGACTCTCTCTCGCACACACACACACAAACTGGTGCCTACAACTACCTAACCTATAAAGCCAAATCATATAGAATCTGGCAACACCCTGACTTTATATTGTCAATTTGTGTCTTAGATCTCAAACGCAAGAAGAGACACCTACCATTTTTTATTTAGAGAGCAGTTGCTTTGTAGCTTAATTAAAGCAGTGCCTGACAGTTCAGAAGATGAGAATTTGCTTTTCCAGCAATGTCTGACAGCGTCCTCATCTACAATGTGATAATGCAACTTATGCAAGAAATAGTGAAACGTAACATTAAACCTTCGCCTCCAGCTTTACAGAATTCATACTTTAACAGCCTTATCTTTCTTTTATTTCCACTAATTTATTTAATAGAAATACACGACTGCCAAATTATTAAGTGTACGTATCTAGGATCTTTTAATTGAAATTTTAATATACTGTAAAAGAATGCCTGTAATGAGCTTTATAACTATTAGCAAACATCAAGAGGATTGTTTTCAAATAGTAACCTACTGTACTTTACACCTATTTTAGGGAGTCTGTACACATTTACAATTAAATATCAACACAGTAAATTGACTGTATGCCATGTGGCTCAGGAATTTTTCAACAATTTTTTGTGGTTTTTTTTGTTTGTTTTGGGTTTTTTAATTTTAAACCAGCCATTTTTCTGAATGAAGATCTTTTCTTGAAAGGGCAAAAGTGTCAAAAAATAGTTCCTCAGATGCATAGTATAGCTACTGGTCCAAATCGGCATTACAGCCAGGAGAAGGAAAATGAAAAAGGGGGGGAAAAACCACAAATAAAAAAAGGAAAAAGGAGAAAATCAAAAAAAAAAAAATTGGGAGAAAGTAAAAAGGGAAAGTAAGTACATGTTTAAGATTCAGTTTTCTGTGGGTTAAGCTTATTCTCAGGACCAAAGAAAATAAGAACTCAGACCACAGACCTTAAAACCTCAATTAAAGGGCCAGCTGTGAAAGACAAATTTCTGCTGGATTCAGAACAGAGGAAAAGTGGCAAGTATGCATCTGACAGTAAGAATCCCCTACATGTGAATGTTGATTTGTGTCTTGGTCAGGCTAAGCAATATAATTTATTTTACATGGATTCTTTTATCACACCTTTCAGTATAACGCAGTTAAAAGCAGCACCTTCTTCTCTCTGGCATGTACTACAGAAATAAATATGAACTTCCATTCACCCTAGTTTATCTGAAATGAGAAGAGACATTCTTCACTAGTTTCCATATAAAGAACATGCGTGTCTAAAATTATAGTCTTTCCAGGTGTGGCTAAGAATACCTTACAGACACACTCAGGCAGAAATAGTGTCATTTACCTCTAATAGACTACAAAGGATGATATGAAGGAGCTATCCTACAGAATACACAATTAATTTTATTCCTTTTCTCTTCTCCCCAGCTAACTGAAACACTGGAACACTGGAGAAAGAAAAAGAAAGAAAAAAAAAAGGAAGAAAAAAAAGTAGTTTTCTGTTATTTCTGTTCTCAAAGTAGCTTTGATGTTTTACCTTTTCTGGTTTCCCAAATTCTGTGGTTTGGTACACTAAACCTGTGCTCACTTTGAGCTTGCTGGCTGTTGAGGCATGACTCCTGATACTCCCGCAAGCACAAAGGACGCTGATTTTTTTTCCAGGAACGACAAATGGAAATAACGCTGCAGCCAAAGCCTCCGGGGTATCTGCCAGCCCCGGAACTCACAGACCCACAGGAACAGATCTGTGGCCCCTGTCAAGACTCAAGCGTCAATCCCAAGGCCAAACCAAGTGCTAAACCACCCAGCAAACTCCAGAGAAGTGGAAATATCACTGACACTACTGCCTGGCATAGCACAGACACACTGAACAAGGCCTTGGCTCTGCTCATTCCAGTGCCTTCCACAAGGAAATGGCCAGCAGCAAGCTGTCAGCTCACTGGGCTCTGCAGGTCTGGCCAGTCCCAAGCTGGCAGCAGAAGAAAGCAGAGAGTCCCTCTTCTTCACTCTCCACCCCTGCGCAGCTTCATGAGCACTAGGAATTCGCCTGGCTTTGAATGCCAGACAGCACATGGACGCACGTGGCTGGCACTGGAAATAAATACACACTCAAATGCTACCAGGTTTTCTCACAACAAAGTTCTCACCTCTGAACGTGCATGGATGGAGAAAGAGGCCAGCATTAATGGGAGAATAAATTATAATAAATTCACCATAATTGTTTTTTTAATGAAACATTTTGTTTGTCAGGAAAGCAACTAAGGATAAAAATCATAATGAATCTCCATCCCCTGCTGCATACAATTTCTTGGCAGAAAAGCATCCAGTGAAAATGAAAATGAGAGATGGAAGCTGCTCAACAATGCTACAGGCATGGTCTCTTGCTTCTTTTTATTCAGCAAAAGCTGTCAGAAATCCACATCCTCTGCTGTACTTGCATTTAGCATAGGGGCTTGTCGATTACTTATCGCAGACACTTCCGTCAGACTGGGATTAAGATGTCCTAAAATTCACAAGAGGGCAATTCATCATGCCACAATATAGTGTGTGGATAATGGACACTCCCAGAAGCCTCAGCTGACATGATGAAAGTGAATGAGGGTGAATTGAGGTCACTGGCTTGATGTGAAGACATCGAACAACGTATAGCCAGGCTGTCAGTCAAGCCATTAAAAAGGAGAAAGTACATGAATATGAAATAGCAAACAAACAGATTGGCTTTTGTTTCCTTGTTCCTAACAGCACAAAGAAAATAGATGCTGGAGCTAACGAACACACCTGCACCGTGTGCCGGTGCACTCCAACAGTGGCTGTTACAGCTCCGAGTCAAAAAGAAATACCTTGTAAACATTCCAGTTATGGATTAATAAGGCCAAGTGTGGGGTTTTCTTTTGCTAGTGATAATATGGTTTCTTTCCGTCTTTTTCCACTCCCAACATACTTACCAGAACTATGTTTCAGTAACAAACAGCATTTAAATCAAAGCAAATTCACATTACATATGATTTGCTTTACTGCTTGTTTTACTACCACAAACCTATAAATCTAGAAATACCGCTGACCCTAAACTACTCCTCAAAAAAAGACTAAGTAGATAAAGTTAGCACCCGTCAGAAAAACAGCAGCTAAATGAAAATCTGGCGAGAGTTTAACCAAGGCTACAAAACTCTTGGTGTTCTGGTGAAGAGGACATTTCACAAACGAGGCCACTTTACATAGGAAGACAATTTCTGTTCTGCCACTCCTAGCCATAACACACAACTGCTTTCATTCAGCACACTCCTTCTTCCTTTCAGGTGCTTTTGTCCAGTAACAAACCACCCACCACTGAAGACAGGAATAAAGCCAGCTTTGCAAACACTCTGTGCAAGCCTTTGCAGGATCCATCTGTTGTTCCATCCCTGTCTTCCCGCCTGTTGACTTTTCAACCATTCACAATTCTCCATCTAAGGCATAAAAACTCTAACCTACCTTGAGTATGCAGGAGTAATTAAGCCACATGTCCAGGTATCAGAAAGTCATTATATAATTTATACCTTGTCACCTTTTTCTCCCTGGGCTTAACTTCAGATTCGAAGTTTCCCCCTTTGACTGCACACTAGCAAAACCATGTTTTTCAGAGATCATGAAATATTCATTAAAGCTTTGTCTTACTGAAAAGAAAAAAAAGTAAATTGTTATTGGGTCTTTTTGCTCTTCTTATTGAATTCTTATTATTTATAAGTACAATTACAGTGCAGTTTTAAAACTCAAATATGAATGAATATAAGGAATAGCTACCACAATGACCAAGGAACAGAATTTTTTGCTTGGCTTATATGCCTGTTATTTTGTGGATAACCTCCCTCCCCTAAACTGCATATATTTACCACGATGCCTACTTCTTTATTGTTATACCTGTATTAGCAAATAGCATTTTACAGAGGAGCAGGGAAAGAAGCTCCACCTATAGAGTAAAGAAGTTGGTGCTGATATCCTGCATCCTCACGAAGCTGACTCTGGTCTAGCTGCAGACTTGTGAAATTAATGCCTATCAGAGGTTGGAAAACATTAGATGTACCCCTAGACATCACTTTCTCTCCCTTCTCACGTCTTTCTCTACTGTCTGTTTATTCAGCCAATATTATTCTAAAGATGCATCACAGTTACAGAGCTCCAGTCCAGAATAGTCATTGCTTATGATTAACAGTGCAAGAATAAAACTAGTATCTAGGTTTCCAAGTCAAATACTAAAAAATCATGAAAAGGCCATAAAAGTATATTTTTCCCCTTATACTGAGAAAACTAGACATTTATGAAAAATGTACAATGTGTATATAGGTAATCAAGCAGAAAAAATACCTGAAAAATGCATTATTACTCAATAATTCCCCTTCAGTACTGTATTAAATGCTATTGCACTCTGTGTCATTTTGAAATTCACTTCTAAGCTGACAAAGTGTTTGATCAAAGCGGTTTCATCTGTCTCTGACCATCTACTTTCTCTCTGCACAGTAACCCAGTTCTCCAAAAACTACAGTGATATTCCACAATTTTCAGAAATGTCAGTTAGATGTTATTTGTTTTCAGATAAGCAACTACCTAAGTAAAACCAAGCAAACAACCAAAAGTTTGACCATCAAACTGAGGAATAGACTGCTTGAAAAAGGACAGCATATTATTTTCTATACCAGTAGCAGATTTAATATATTTTTCATGATTTATCTAGTCTACTAATACAAGCTTTCTACCTTTCTGAAGGTGACACTTCTATATATCATTTGGTTTTAGCAATGCAAGAGTGATAAATGCCAAAAAATATTGTATATGAAATGCAAAAACTAGAATAGTTTTGTATTATTTTGCAGTTAGTTCTACAAATCAGTTATTAATTGTTTATATTTTTGAAATGTAAGTGAAGCAGCCACCTCCAACTGAATTTCAGTTGACGAATGGTGAGCTTATGTTCAAGCATATATAAGTAGTTGCAAGTCGTAATGTAAGTCAGGAAACGGCAAAAGAAAGATGTATATGCCTGACATATGGTACAGTCCTCCTGCAAGAAAAGGAAGAAAGGGAATTTTAAAGCAGATGAATTTAAAAAGATCCTTTACAAAAATGCATGTTTGTAATAGCAATGGCTGCATAAACACGAGGCAAGTGAAAATTTCTATAACATCATAGGAACTAAGAGTCTGTATTTTTAAGTGAAAAAGATGTTGATGCTGTGACCATGTGGACCTATAAAGAACAAGAATACAACAAGCACTACGACAAAAATGTGAATCCACTCCAGCAATATATTAATAAACTTTAATTTGTTCTGGCATCATATGTACCACAACACACAAAATAAGTGATGTTAAAGGACCACTCAAAATTAAGGCATGCCTGAACTAAATTTACCTTTCCAGGACTCTCTTTATCATGGACACTGATGTTAGCAAGTGGAGCAAGAGAACTGGGAAGAAACCTGGGTTAGAGTACTGGTACCTGGCACAAACTGAGCCCAAACCAGGAGAAGGAGACTTGTGGCTGAAGCCATTTCTGGTTTATGGCAGCCTGATATAAGGACCTGATCAGGTGTAAGAGTTAAGACACACTCCAGCACAAATGTGTAGAAATGATCAGAAAAAAAGTAATATTTTCCGGTCCTTTGTCACCTATTAGATTTACACAAGGATAACAACAGGAACATTCAAATGCCATCTTTCCCTGCAGAACTATTTTCTGTTCCAAAAGCATGAGAGAAAAAGGCTTCAAAGACAAAATCTCAACTGTTTCTACCATGGAGACAAATGTGGCTTGTCCTATTTTCCAGCATTGTTCCTGGAAATGACTAAACTTTTGTCTAAATGTTTAAAAAAATGCAGCCTGATCCAACTGTAGGGAAAAAGCTCAGAAAAAAATGTTAACATTTCTGATAGAAGTAAACAAAAATAGATTTATATACTGAAATAATGGTCAGTACTTAAAAGCGAGCATGCCTCACTGTAGAGCGACAGCTGTAGACTTATTCTGACTTGCTACTTGAATACAGTTAATTGAGATTGAAAAGGAGGAATATGCAACAAATATCCACACCTGGTTTTGTAATATTTACCTTCAAAATCTCTATAGCTCTTTTTATTCTCTGAGTAACACTTCTGTGGCATTTTAACACAAACTCCTGAGCTGCATCAATTACAGCATGCTAAAATACTTTACATTTGAATAATTCCCACTCACAAAGAATTATATCTGTTCTCTTTTCGTAGTCATCCTGCCACCTCCTGCCCCAAATGAGGGACACAGGACTCTTTTTCTTCTTTATTTACCCAGATAAATCCTAAGGAGACTTACCATGTTCACAGTCATGTTTACATCTCTCCTATAAATATCCTTGTAATAAGACTCTTACACTGTTTTTAAACACAGATAGTTGCATTCATAACTAAATAATGAAGAACTACTAATTAATGTGAATGATGCAGGTCTGTACTGGTTAGAGCAAAAGCTGGGGTAGCCTAGAAGCCTGTCTGTGAGAAAAGTGAACCTCCCAATCTAGAATTTGTATCTGCATCATAATATTTAATAGTCTTTGACAGAATAGCTTTTTTAATTCATTTATATTTTGACATACTCAACAACCTACAATCTAATTGTGTTCTGTGAAGGAATACCTAAGTATCTTTCACTTGTTTTAAACAAAGCCAACACAACAATTTCATTTGGTGCTTCCTCGTTCTTAATACTTAAAAAAAAAATAATTTCAAAGTCACCTTCTCCCTATCATTTTTGAAATTATATACTTCAGTCAGCCTTTCACCATGACTGCCACAATCACCTCAGTCCTACTTTTTGCAAACCAAAGAGTCCAAGCCTATCTCATGTCTTGAGTAAACTCTTTGTCTACGTTTTATATGAAAATGTTTGCAACAAATCATGACAAGTCCATCTTCTTAAATGGCCATAGAAAATCATCAGGAAGCTCTGCCACTCCTTGTCTGCCGTCTTTATAGCTGATAATTCCCTACTTCAAGTCCCTCGCTGCTTTGAAATTATGGTATTTTCAGAACATATTATTCAACTGGAAGGGCAGTATTTTACCTTCAAGAATGGTGGCGGGGTCTAGGTGGCCCTGCTCGAGCAAAGGGATTGGACTAGATGACCTCTGGAGGTCCCTTCCAACCTCAACTGTTCTATGATTCTATGACATAGCTTCAGGTTAAGGTACTTCGGTCTAGGTATGTATCCTCCTCTAATGTTAGTAGAGGTATAATCAATGCAGTCAGTGGTGTCTAGACAGCACTTCAACTGAACAAAGGTGTCCACGTAACAGTGAGCAGAATGACCCATTAGAGTGAATTTAGAGGTCTATAACTGAAGCTGGATCTCTCCCAGTGTCAGTAATAATCCTAGATATAAACCTAGAGACGTAAACCTACATCACTCTGCAAGAATGCATGGAGATTACTTTTATCACATTTATATTCTGTAGGAATGACTGGGAGATGATAAAGATTGCTGTTACAGAGTTAGAATGAATAAGAACATGAATTCTGGTATTCAGGGTTTGGTTTGTATGTTTTAAGGTTATACCTCTGGGGTAGAATTATAATATCTTTGTCTTCTTTTGTGATTTTTTTGGGTTTTGAGAGATTCGGATTTTCTGACAGTTTAACTTTGATTCTGTATTTTCTGCTTTGTGAGTCTAAGAGGTAATATTGACCTGTGCCTTAAAAATATACTTTCCCTAACAACATTTAATATTTGTCATTAAGCTGAGACCATTTGTCACTTTCTTTCAGTAAAATGAGTCATCCTCTGAACATTTTCTTTGTTATTTTAAGGTCTAATGTGACTATTGATTTATTGTCAACACATCGTATCTTCTCTGTTAATGGAATCTATAGACTTTATTGTTCCTCACTCATTCTCTTCTTTAATTGCCATCTATGGAAGTTACAAAGACATATTCTATCTCGTGCCCAACTCTGAAAGGCAAAGGGCTGTTGTGATAACAATGACATTTATTTATTTTCTTACTCCATGTCCCAGGGCTTACATCTACCCACAATTTTGAAAATTAAGTAGTCTGCAAAATGTTTTCTGGAAGATGGCATAATATCATGATGTCAAGAAAGAGGGATTCAACAGATCAATTCCCCAGCCTGCATGAACGTTGCAAGCATTTCACTCTCAAGTCGTAAGAGAACTGGCAGTAGGGAAGTAAAAGAAGCAAATGCTTCTTCCAAAGGCAACTTCTTCCGTAACTAACCGTGACAGGATTCACATTTTAAATCATTACATCAAAACACCTTAATAAAAGAAAAAACGCTCTACAAAATAAATGAAGAAATTACGAATTCCAATCCATATTTCATACTGTGAAAACATGAACTCAACGAATGCATATTTTATGAATACAGCAACAAAAGTACAGCCAGTTTTCCATATTCATGAAAAGCATTGCTGAAAATATTCATCGTATTCATCTTCAGGAAAATGTAAATTCTCCCTATCACATTGTGTAACATTCTATAAAGGAAGAAAAGTAAAGGCTTTTCTTTCCATGACAGTTCGTTCCTCTAGTTTGTCTTATCTGGGCAATCCAGCTTTTTTCCTCTTCATTTTACTGCGTTAGGCTATTTCACCCTCCCAGTCTTTTCCCAGCTTTGTGTGTACAACTATTGACTGGCAGCTGTAGCCTTTCAAGCAGACTCTGTGGAGTTACTTGAAACATTTAATGACAGTAAACTACTCATAAGTAAGTTTTACCTAATAATTGACCTCAAGAGTGCGGTTAAACATTTTTTTGACTTTGCCTTGGGACTCCTAGCTGCCCAGCACATTCAATTATTGCCTCTAATTGGTGTTTAACTATTAATATGTTAAACAATTTGACACTTTAAAAGGAAAGTGATTGAAGAAATTGCTGCTTTTAATGTGGCAGCTCTCCCACCCACAGGGGGCACCTCCACCCTGTGGATCTTCAGCTTGTTAGCAGCCAAAGTCTGCATGTGGATAGCCAAAGGCATCACTCTGAGGAGCCAAACCTCCATTTCTGGATGCTGCTTGCAGGCTGAACTGATACTGTGGCCTCTCGATGCCATGCCACCAGAATGCACAACGAGAGCTGTTCCTGCAGATCTACGCTCTCTGTAGATTCAAAGTCCTTCTTTTGAAACATCAGCCATGATAAGAAATAACTTCCAAAGATACTACATTGAAGAAACATCTGTTTTTAGGGACGCCTGACCATTTTACAGTGGATTTCAGAGATATCTGCAAGTTTTCTAAGAAATCAGCTTTTTAAACGTTCTTCCACTTGTGGTATGAGTCGGCTACAAATTGATAGTTAGAAGAAATTCCCTTACCATCTGAATATCCCGTAACATTCTATGAGCTTTCCTCTGGAAAAGCTGGTACCGGTCACTATCAGAGACAGGCTCCTACAATGAACAACCACTGGGCCCACTCAAGATTGGCAACTGATATGTTATGGTTGAAACATGTCCTAGATCTCCACCACAGCTCCCATGTTGGGACAAATGGCCTAATTTGTCTTAGCAAAGGAATACTCCTTTCCTTGATGAACAACTAAATGTTGTACAGGTGGAAACACCATTCTCCTTTCCCTTAAGAGTTGTACACATTGTCAATCAATCTTACTTCTACCAGACTGTTTGCTTATCCCCAAAACCTTGGTATTTTCTCTTGTTGCTTTGTTTTATTTTCATGTGTCTCTGACAGGCAGCACTGCTGCTGAAACTGCTAGTCAGAGCCCTAATTGTGTTTCTTTATCCCTCACTTGATCCATAGTAATAGCATGCAAAATGGAAATACCAGTGCATCAGCCAGAGCTCTTCTAACCCAGTCACCAGCCTGTCAGATGCAGAAGTGCTGCTCCTGTTCAACCTTTCTGTTTCTAAATCCCCTAAATGAGCCTCAGTGGCAAGTCAGCTGCCATCCACCGAGCAACAATCTTTAAAGACAGAAAGGTCTTGATTCAAAGCAGACCAGGAGAAGACTCTTGACACCTGTGTATACTGCTGTATTCACAAACCTTTTCATCCATGGCAGTCTCAAGTGATGCAAATTAGCTGGTGCTGAAATGCATCTAGAATATAAATTTCCCCTGTCTAAATCTTCACAAACTCTCCATAGAAGAAATATCCCAGTTCTGCACTAAGATTACTATTTGCACTAGAAACCCCACTGATTAATCCCACTACTGATTCTTCAGTTAATGGAAGCCGTTGCTCCTTTGAACATCTGAAAAAGGTACCAAGTTGGTCTGACTCCTGTCAAATACTCACTGTGTTAAAAATCTTCCTATTAGGAATCAAAGCAGAAGAGATTGCATAAAACTAGATTTAGCCGCAGAAAAAAATTTTTACCTTTCCAAACGGTAGTGTAGTCAAAAAGAGACCCAGTTGCCTGGATCTCTGAGATCCCTGTAATTATTTGTAAGGAAAAAAAAAAGCAAAACAACTCAGAATAATGTCCCTGAGAGAGAGGAGAAAAAAACAGAGAACTGAGTTACCTGTCACTTGTCAGTGCTCGCAACAAATTCCAGTTGAGAGAAGCAGAGTTCATCTTCACTTGGAAGCAAAGATGAAAAACTATCATAACTATACATGCTGCTATATTTATCAATATTATAACACTTCACACAGCATTGTTTGCTGTTTCCCCTCATCAGTTTTTTTCACTAAAGAATTTAATTTTCAAGTCCATCTCGCACAGCAGACTGTTGTGCACATGAAATAATAGTACTCAAATGTAACAACAGTGCCTTTATGCACCCTGTATATATCCTGTATATTATTATATACCCTGTATATACTAATCTTTGCTTTAACATAGTTGGGCTTTTTATCATGGTCTATTCTTATTCTGTCATTGTTTATTCATCTAATGGTATTTATAAGGATGTGATTTGGATGTCAGAAAAGATAAGATTGTTTCAAGAGTATAGTGCAAGTGGGTAGTTGATTAATTTGAAACAGAAAATAAAATATTGTGTGAATGAGCAAGTACTGTGTGGACACTGCATTTATCCTATGCTTCAGAATCTTCTTTACAATGTGTATATACATATTACAAACATTTTAGGAAGTTAATCATCACCATGGTGCCTCACACACAGCAGTTTCTACAAGCTTCTACATACAAACCAGAATCAAGCCATACAACAGACACTGATCCAGTTCTATTTATTACATACTTCCCAATATTCTGAAGAATCATGCTTAGTGTTTAACTGAATATATATCTAAGCCTAATTTTAACCTGTTTTTTTCTGTTGGAACATATGATTCCATAACTTTTGGCAGTAAACTGCAAATCCCACTAGAAACAGCCATTAGGCTGGATAATAAATCAGTGTCTTGACAACAGCATCGTATACCCATCACAGTAAAAAGCAGCTGCAGATGACTTTCAGAGCCTGCCAATACTGCCACAAGTTATTTGAAAGAGGCGATGAGACTCACTCACACAACCGAGGTGGACCAACCTCTGCTAGACCAGTCTGAAGACCTCAGCTTTTACAGGAAGAATGCTTTTGTCAACAACAGGGATTGTAACAGAATTAAGTCTCTTTCTAACTCGGACAATTAATTAAAAAAAAAACAGTAAAATAGATTGAAGGAGGAGGGAGGAGAGGAGAAGCCATTTTCTTGGAACATCCTGAGCAGCACCAGCTCCCCAGGGCTCACACGCAATGGTGGTGTGCGACACTGACACAGTCCGATAACCACCGAACTTTGTTTGGCAGTCTGCAGCTCCCTTGCCAAGTTCTCCATGTCTGGAAGGTTTGGGATTTTTTCTTTTCTTTTTAACCCCTCCCTACTCAGCAGCAGTATATGTTTCTGACTCTCCAACTGGAGTCAACAGGGTTTAAGCACACACTTAAGCATAATCCCATGCTTCCTAGGAAACGGGTCTCGAAATCAGGATGAGATCCAACACTTAGTCTTATATTGTCTGTTCTTTTGAGAAGTTTGTTCTGTATTTACAGAGCCCATAGCACATGATAGACTTCTGATCCCCCAGAAGGTCAACAGTGAAGCTTTATAATCATGAAGAACAATTCTGCATGTCCACCGATCGTGCAATGCAGCCTACCATCTCCTTGTATGCCATCTGACTACGGCATACAGTATTTACTAGAACCATGAATGGTCTAATCTGCTCTGTTGTGTTGCTCACCTCTTGTTTGTCCCTCCCACTTTCCTACTGGCACTATTGCTACTTTCCATTCCTTTGGGGTAAGGGCATGATTTTCTTCTTTAGCTGGAAATTGCTGTCAGTGTAATGAATTACTTGCACTGCACAGGCTTAATACTGTAATCCTGGTAAGTCATTGCTGTATCTCGCACATGTTAAAGCAAGGAAGAAGTTTAAAAAACACCACTGAGACAGATAGGGAAAAATTGCATCACAATCTCCCATTACAGGATGGGATGAAAAATAGCACAGCTTATTTGTGCCTGAAGAATGTCCCGTCAGTCCTTAGCGATTGTCTATTCACAGCAGGTACCACGCATTACCCATCCAGTTCGAAGCATCTGTCGATACCTCAGGCTGCAAGGAAGCGGCTGCAGTTTATTGGCTGGAAGAGTTCTCTAGGGAAGCTCAGATATTACAGGCTCATGTTAAAAATGCTACTGGAACAAATACATTTGCGCTTGGCTGCGATATTAAAAAGTGATGTCTGACCAGTAATTAAATAAGCTGCCAGATAACACAACATGTGTTGGGCTAGTTAATGTATGCAGATGTCACTACAGAGAGTGATCTCCTAAACAAAACAGGGAACAAAGCACTAGCGCAGCAAATTAACCTGTGTGGGTTAAGCAGCCTGTGAGGAATGAACAGCGATAGGCTGTTTGAGAGGTGGGTTGTTTTTTTTAATTAAGTCACAAAAAGATCTTAATACTTTGGACAAACAGGATGAACATGAGTATGTCATTAGGGTTTCTGACCCAATTCCTCCATGGCCACTGTCTTACAGCCATTATCGTGCTCTCTATATTTGAGGACTGTACAGTGCTCAAAACTGTTTATTGTGCTTGCTCTATAAATACAGTGTTATTAGTTGGTGTCTGTCAGCATTAAAGTCAGATGTCACGTTATTATGCAAAAAATGCTGATAATGCAGACTACCAGCCCTGCCTTTGCATAACACACCTGCCAGGATGCTCCCTGCTTAGTTAGGCAGTGCTCCCAAAATGTCTCTCGGATTTCAAATAAAAATAACAATTTTTTTTTAAAAATCAGTGTAAAAGGATGTTATCCCATGTCTCGACAGGCAGCCAATCTTCTATAGTGGGTGAATGAATCACAGAAAACCGAAGTGATCTTTAACACTGCAACTACAATGAACTGGGCCATTTGGGGATATGAATGAAGGAACCTTTGTTTTCCTAGAGATTAATCCAGGATCTGGTACCTCAAAGAGTGCGGATTAACACTTGCCACAATTTTCAGCCGGAACATTTGCAAGTGTTACTGCATAAAGAGTAATATTAGGGTTCTTTTGAAACTTTGCTAAGCTACTTGCCTTCCACACCCTTCAGCTGTTAATTCTTTAGGTTAATTACAGACTGTATCTATGAATATTCTCTAAACAGTCGTACGAAATAAACAGTAAGTCTGTTGTAAACCATTCCTAGGTGCTTTTTCAGGAGACAGACCTTCAAACCAATATATCATTACCGTCTGCCTTGTCAGCTCTTCTTAGTTCGTGCATTATTTACCTGCTAAACTATGGTGACAGTGGTGGAGCAATCACGCTTCGTTTTGAACCTCCAGCTGCCATCTATGCAAAACAGGCTGAATTCCAAAGAGATATGAAATATTCATGCTTTCACTTTTTTTTGTAACTGACAACATCCTAATCATTGATGACTTTAAAGGCTCTGTATTCTGATCATTTATCTACCTCTTCCACTCAAAGTATCAAAAAAGGCAACATAGGCAGTATTATTTTCCTGATAGTATCTCTTGATATAGGGTAAGTCTTTAATTTGTGGATTAATGTAATTTAATTTAGTCTTATTATTGTTGTTATTAATTAGCCTTTAATTTGTTTATTTCTCTGAAAACGTCAGCCTTTGGCTTTTAGACAAAAAGACATAATTTTTGCTTGCAACCTGACTACTAGATACCAGATTCAAAAAATTCTGAGAGATGCACATATTTCATCATGATGAGCAGGAGTTTCATCGGCTTAGTATTTACCTTGTCAGTCACATCTTATGGCATATTGAGCACTCAAAACCTGACTTCCCTCAGACTTTGTTAGCATCATTCCCATTTGCTCCTCAAAACACCTTCAGCCTTTCTCCATGGTAAGATGATTCTATGTGGAATTCATTGTGTCACAGCGAGCTTCAGTGACACGGCAGAGGACGACAGATGTCTGTGAAGTTGCGTATGTGAAAGTATTTATACCATGAAAGCAGCTTTATTTTTGAGCACGTTCTCATCATCTTGAAATAAGTATTTTAAATATTTCATATAACATTTTACATGTTTTTTCTCCTTATGAATGAAAAATTTAAATGCAACTTTTAGTTGCAATTAAACTGTAGATGATTATATGCTTTACCTTACCCCATTGTCAGCGAAAGCAATCTAGTAGATTGAAACAAAAGGCTTCTTTGTAACAGAGTAATCTACAGTCTACATTTAGTCTTCATTGTTTCCTAAGTTTTGGAATCAATTGTATCGTGGACTTGTAATACACTCATCTTTGTTTCTTATATTAAATTGTAAAAACTTTGAACGGCACCATGCTTTATTCTGAATTTACCAAAGTGTTTTGGCTACATTGCTAGAGTGGCTACAGTAAAGTTTTCACCTTCTAGGGAAGTCACACGATTCCCTATTTGAACATAAACATAATAGAATAAAACGTACAAGAAAAACACATCTCACGTAAAGTGAGTTTAAATTTATAAATGCATTATCTGATATTTTTATAGAAACACTAAAAGATCTCTTTTAGTATTTCACAAGCAGAAAAGGATCATATAATTACCAGTTACTACCAACCTCAATGTCAGAAGCATCAGACAGATTTACTGAAACACTCTGATTTCATTTAGCCCCAAATGTCCCATTTTAAACTGTCATACAAAATTTCCCAAGTCACTCTCACAAAATGTTGGTACCGAATATTCTTAAAGCAGCTGTCAAGGTTTAAGAATGTCAAACACACACCTGTAAAGAAATATTCTGTTTGGAGGTACTTTGTAAACCATACCTTCCTTGTTTTCTCTAAGCTAATGACATTTTTGAAAGAAATCTAATGGTCAAAGATCAGATAAGAATATATTCACAGAATCACAGAATCACAGAATAGTAGGGGTTGGAAGGGACCTCGGTGGGTCATCTAGTCCAACCCCCCCGCCGAAGCAGGGTCACCTACAGCAGGCTGCACAGGATCTTGTCCAGGTGGGTCTTGAATATCTCCAGAGAAGGAGACTCCACAACCTCCCTGGGCAGCCTGTTCCAGTGC
>Ga0065711_1040562_pt1 | contig 16854 bp, 10 predicted proteins | sample Hoacrofraction12_FD_59098 | JGI IMG/M metagenome (GOLD analysis project Ga0065711, IMG submission 59098) | Hoatzin crop microbial communities from Cojedes, Venezuela - Epithelial fraction 12 v2 (version 2) | ecosystem: Host-associated > Birds > Digestive system > Esophagus > Crop | place... | reverse complement strand
CAAAACAGAAGATATAAGGTCCTGTGCAGCTTGCTGTAGGTGACCCTGCTTCGGCAGGAGGGTTGGACTAGATGACCCACAGAGGTCCCTTCCAACCCCTACTATTCTGTGATTCTGTGATTCTGTGATATTTTATCAAAAGCAACACTGCCAGTATCTACCACTGAAATGCCATCGATTTTAGCTTTCCTGCAGCTCACATAATGAGCAGAATCGGGCTCTAGATCTCAGAAGTAGGCCAGTTAAGTTAAAACCTTATTTGTGTCTTAGTACATTTCCTTTTACAAAGTTTCTGAACAGCAGCTTCTCTCAAAATATCAGTTATTCACAACTTCAAAGGAAGTGAAATACTGAAAGTTTCAGATTATTGATATCATTTCACTGACAACGACAGGAGCAGCAAAGCTGAAAAGCAAGCTGGAATATTCAATACCAATGTAAAGAAAAAAGAAAAATTAAATAAAAACTAGGGCATGTTTGGAACTCTATGTCAACAATTCCAAGGCAGCAAAATCTTATATTAGTCAGAGGTTACAGAAGAAACCAATTAGATATTCAAATTGCAGACTGGATGCTGAAAAACAGAACAATTAGTACTTCATTTTCTCTTTACTAAATGCAGTCATGGCTTGCCATTCTTAATTTCAAGCCCAAATGATTTTAGAACCATAACAAGAGAGTCTATAATGTGTTTGATTTGTTTATATTTTAACAGTTAAATGTTTTTTATTATTATTTTCAACAGATTATTTGAAATTATTTTGCTGATCTTTTGGCAAAGGAGAAGAAATATTTAGAATAACAAGCTGTCCCAGCAAAGAAATGTCAATTCCATTTCCTCATACTGTATGTAAACAAGTCGCCACGGTAAAACCTTTGGGGTTTTTTTGTGACAATAGAACCAATGGATTAGTAACACATGACATTAAAAAAAGTCAAAACATAGTGAGCAGTAATCTAGAGACTGTAGAAAAATCTCTTAGCTATTTTACTACTTAAACCAGATTTCACCCAGATGCCGGGTTGCAACTAGTGCTCCATAGTCGTGTACAGATCCTAAAGCAGCTCTAAATCCTCTGGGCTCCCAGGTCAGTAGAGAGCTCACAGTATCACACTCTCCTGTATTCAGAGGTCCCAGCTCAGCTCAAGGTTGCAAGACACAAGGATGTCCTGGCCACAGCATCTTTGCTATGAACACAGTCTCTGTACTGGCAGATAGGTTGGGTGAGGAGGGACACCGAGCAAAAGTCCAAGGCCACCCCCCAATGATCATCGAAGCACAGTGAGCAGAGACAATCAGGAGTCCTGCAGCAAAACCACAGCTTTGTTCCTAAGCAACACGCAGAAGTAGGTATGCCAAGGGACCGTGTCGTCCAAATTTTTCAGAGCACATGGAAAGACTTCAGCGTCTATACAGAAATGTGTTTTTCCTTTGCCCTTGGTTTACTGTTTTGGTTCATTACAACCACATTTTCAAGTTTCACGGGCTGCACCAGTACAAAATGTTTGTTTTTTCTTAGTGTCAACCAGATACTGCTTTATCATTCATCTAGGATGTAACCTGTTTTTTTTTTAAAAAAAAAGCATTTATGCAAAGCAGAATGGTGTTAAGCTGTCTGTCTTCTGAGCATGAAGAAACAGATGCTGTCTATGAAAAAGTTGAAAGTCAAAATACTGTTTTCATAAATCTCCCTGTACAATAGCATTTTTCTAACAATTGAAATAAGACATACACACAAAGGTAGTTATTACTGCTTGACAGACTTCCTCCTTTTCCCTCAAACACAAACACAGGTATATGTGGGATTTACTACAGTAATATACGAAATACTCAATTTTATCACAGCTTTCATCTTTCTTCCTGGACACAACAGTATAAGAAGCAAATGGACATAGCTCCAGAAGACAGAAGAATAATTTCATTTACCCAATCTTCATTTCACCTTTAGCCATCTGAAACTTTCACTGACATGAGAAGTTTTGCTTAGCCAGGCTAAATAAAAGCGAAGGACGGGCTTCAATATTTTGTCTTGGATGAAAGACAAAAGAGGCACCTTATAATTCAAGTCCATTTACAAAGCCAAATTCTGCTTCATACTTCACAGACAAATATGAGATATGGTCCCTGATCCACATAGCTTGCAATCTAACTAAAGACAATATAAATGAAGACTATAATGCCCCAAAAGCTTATGAAGGGAGAGAAATTGTTATCACAGATGTAAGAGTTTGCTATATGAATGACTTAAAGCTGATTCCCCGCTCCAGCAAATGGTAGCTTTGCATTGCACAACATTTTAAATGTTGCTATTTTCCCTTACCTTTTCTTTCCTTTTTTTTTTTTTTTCGTAAAAGCTTAATGGAAATTTTCATGCTGATAGTGAGAAGGATTTGTGCCTTTGTGCCACCAATCTTCAACCAAATTGTCTACTAGATGTGAGCTTTAGACAAATTCTAATAAGGACTCTTGCAATCAATGATATCTCGACTAATGTGACTGTAAGAAGCTTCATTTCATAAAAAAAAGAGCTGGGTCAAGTTGACATTTCATTCACTACTCAGTGTCACCACTCTTTTTTTAACACATCACTGTGCAGATAGTTCCTGCTTACGACACCACTTCAGACACTCATAATGATTAGCTACAAACCTGAAAAAAAGAGAAACCTGCAACTCCAGGAAGGGCTTTGTGTCCCAGACACTGCTTTTAATGAGGAAACATGACACAAAGGTTCTACTAGAAGCATGATAAACATGTCACTAGCAGGAAAAAATTTTTATTTCCTTTGTTTTTGGTTTTTTTTTCAAAATATGAAAGTGATCTGACGTTGTCTTTACATTTTAAGAATGCCTTCCATAAAGAGACCTGACATGTTAGGGACACATTTCCAAGAAGGGCATAAGAGCCCAAATCCCACTTTGGGTGCTAAAAGCCACCATTTCGGAAACCTGACTTTTCAAAATCTACTGTCTCTTTCCCTTTTTAAGTCCCAGTATTATCAATGCTTCAGCCACAGAGTAGCAACTAGTACTTAGTAATGCATCAGGCCGTCTGGGATGTACAACCTAGACTTTTCAAGACTTCTGTAGAGTAGAGTATCATGGTTCAAATCATACGCAATCCCACACAAAGCACTTGGGAAAGACATGCCTCCTTTCACATACAGAAATCTAATGATTTGAGTCTTCACCTGGCATATAGGAGGCGAACATATTAATTCCTTGTTCTGTTTGATCTGTGCTAGAGATCTGATCTACATCTGTGCTTAATTATGAGACTGCATGGCACACCGAGCAAAAGGTCTCATGGTCCACTTATGAAGATGTTCTATTTTATAGAAAATGCTTAGCTACTCAGGGAGTAATAGAGAAAGCAAAAGGAGACTTCTGCAGTCTGGTTCTTTCAATTATTGTTCAAGAAAGGACTATCTTGACCTAAATGTTATTGACATCAAGAAAAAATATATGACTATTAATATGGAGGAAACGGCATTCATTTCACTTAACTTTATGCAAAGACAGAAGGCCCCAAGTCACATCTTGTCTCAGCCTTTTATCACAGTTCCCTAAGTCTATTCTCATACATCCTGCTGATAATTCTGCCTGTTGGGAATGCTATTGTCTAGGCAAAAACACCCATTCATGTTGACTGACCTGATAACCTTCCACAATGCAATGACGGTAGATGAGGGGAGAGCACTGGATATTGTCTGCCTAAGCTTTAGTAAGGCTAGTGAAGTGGACTGAAAACTAGCTGAGTGGCTGGGCCGAGAGGGTGGTGATCAGTGGCATGAAGTCTAGTTGCCTACTAAATAGAAGTGTTCTTCAGGGGCCCATACTTGATCCGATCCCATTGAACATCTTCATTAAAGATTTGGATGATGAGGCAGACTGTACCCTTAGAAAGTTTGCTGATGATACATGACCAGAAGGAGTAGCTGACACACTACAGGGTTGTGCTACCATCCAGAGGGACCTCAACAGGCTGGAGAAATGGGCTGACAGACACCTCATGAAATTTAACAAGGAGAAACACAAAGTCCTGTGCCTGGGGAGACACAAACCCATGCACCAGTACGTGTTGGGCACTGCGGACCTGAAAAGCAGCTTTGCAGAAAATGATCTGAGATTCCTGGTGGACACCAAGTTGAACAGAAGTCAGTGTGTGCTTGTGGCAGAGAAGTCTAACAGTATCCTAGGCTGCATTAGGAGTGTTCCCAGCAGGTTGAGGGAGGCGATTGTTCCCCTCTACTCAGCACTGGTAAAGCCACACCTGGAGTACTGGGTCCAGTCCTGGTCTCCCCAGTAGAAGAGAGAAATGGAGCTACTACAGAAGGTCCAGCAAAGGGCAACAAAGATGATTAAGGGACTAGAGCGTATCTCCTGTGAGGAAAGGCTGAGAGAGCTAGGACTGTTCACTTGGACAAGAGAAGGCTCAGAGGGGATCTCATCAATGTATATAAACATCCAAAGGGAGACTGAAAAGATGACTGAGCCAGGATCTTTTCAGGGGTGCCCAGTGACAAGACAAGAGGCAATGAGCACAAACCGAAACACAGGAGGTCCTGTCTGAACATCAGGAAACACTATTCTTTACACTGAAGGTGATTGAGCACTGCTACAGGTTGCCCAGAGAGGTTGTGAAGTCTCCGTCCTTGGAGATACTCAAAAACCATCTGGACACAGTCCTGACCAATCAGCTCTAGGTGGCCCTGCTTGAGCAGGGGGGTTGAACCAGATGACTTCCAGAAGTCACTTCCAGTCTCAGTCATTCTTTTGGCTAGATACCATATACTGATTGCTACTATGATGTACCAGGGTGCACTGAACTTCTTATCACTACAATGGCCTAAATCCCACAGCAAACGCCATTTCAGGGATTTCTAGTACACTCAGATGCCTTATAGAGCATTCCATTTTGAGATGTTAGGATGTCTGAATTGTTTATATGAATTTATAAATTCAGTATTCTACCTACATTCTACCCAAACAAGAAATCTTGCAGGGGTTCAAAGCCCTATGCATTCTCTCTCTTTTTATTTATAAGTTTCCACTGTACTTACAGGTCTGGGAACCAAAGTCACAATCGACAGAGAAACATCTACTCTTCTAGCCCCGCCACTTTGCTAGCAGAGAAGTCACTACTATCACTAGGGAATGCAAGGTCTTGTGAATATCTAGTTCAGTGTCAATGACCACCTGTGACAATCTGAGCAAGAGTATCTGCAAGAAAAATACCTCCTAAAATGTATGAAAAAGGCATGTATTCCTTTTCCTCTTGGAAGCTCATTTGCCCCTCAAATTCAGAAAGAGCAACAAATCACTACGTCTACCATTGCTTTGAAAAGACTTAGAAGTTTCTATAAATGTAGCTTTATTTGCTATGTAATCTTACACGCAGCCACATCTGCCAGTACTGACTCTAACTGAAACATCTAGGAGCATTTCTGTTTCCCTCAGGAAATCATGTAGTCACCAAGCTGGTCTCACACTGTGAGATATAGAAGACTGGTCTCTCTCTATAGAGAGTTGCAGAGGGAGGGACTTGAACAACTTCAAGCATACTCTTGGTTCTTAAAGTGCAATAAATAATTAACATGATGGGTGAAGTATACTCACCTGGAAAAATAATTCCTAAAAATGAAAGATTCAGGAGAATAGAAATATACTAGAGTTGCTGAAGAGTGCTTGCCTGTGGAGATTCAAAGCCCAATTGAAATGACTCTAAAGATCTAAATAATCAGTCTTTATCTGCATGAAGCAAATGTTCTTATTCCGTTAGCCCTAACAAAATTAACAGGACATCTTGGATGGTGAGGTCATGGCCAGGCTGGAAGCAAGTATATACTCTGCTTACAAATACTCAAGATCATTATTCCATCTACGTTAACTTCACACTCTTTTCTGTGTATATGCACTGCTGAAGAGATTACTTATACATTCTCTAATCCTTCTACATTTGGCTATCTGTGTCTAAGTTGTAAAAGGGATTGTACGGCTATATTCAACCTGCCTCTTGCCTAGTTAGGCTTGACTTGAGGCTTCAGATCCAAGAACCAACCCTGATGCATTCCTATTGTCTTGTGGGGAAAGCTTGAGTCCGAGTTAGAGTACATCCTTCAGCAGTTTCCCAGACTGGAGAGCTGGTCAGCTGTGAGAACAGAGCCAGAGCATGAGGCCAAAAGGTAAGCGTGGTGGGTTGTTCGGTAGAGTGGGATCCTGTGCCTGCAGGACACCTCAGTACAATCTGAATAGATCTACAGCAAGGGGATTCCTATTCCAGTGAGCCTAAATCACAGCAAGGAAGAGAAGAAAACAAAGCAACTAAAGCAGACTCTCTCCAAGTGAGGAACAGGGAAATAGAAGGAGAATGACCTGCAGTGAAGTTTTATATCCTCAGAAGTGCAGATTTTGAATCATGATAAAAGAGACAGAATAGTTTAAAAGGGTCCTAAAACTTACTTGGTGTTAAGCAGAGAATGCTTTTACTGAAACAGGTATCATAAATGCAGCTGTAAGTTTGCTTTCTAAGTGTAGCCTCCCTAGACAGAAAATGTTCCTATGGCAAGAGGTGAAGTGAGAAGGAGTAGAGGGGAATCCGACAAACTTAATGTGACAGCACTGGTGAGATCCAATCCTATCCAATAAGGCTGCTGTCACTGAGATGTGTTTAAGATCATCTGGATACCTCCAGCCCACACCCAGGCAAAATAATTTTGCCATCAGTTCCATGCCACGTGGCTTTTGGCGTGGAACAACATTTCTCTACATTTTCCTAGCTTGGTAGAAGTTTCAAGTAATGATTAATTCAAGCCTACAGATACGCTCCATTTGGTCCTTACATTTCAGTGCTGCAAGGAATATCACCCAGGTCATGAAAATCATAAGAGGAGCAGTCAAGGACTGGGAAATACAGGAACCACATCAAAGTCACTTCTGTGGCTACCTTCAGCTGGTTTTGCACAGGCAGCAGGAAGATCCAGGCAGAAGCTGCAGCCATGTTGAAAAGTCCATGGGAAAGTAGATGAGGCGTACAATTTGGGATCCTTACAATCTGTAAAAAAGCCCTTTTTCTTATTTTTCTTTCTTTTCTGAAGCAAAAAGGGAATCACCTGCCAGGTATAGGTTTGCAGGTCTTCATATTTCCATTTATAATTCGATGCTCATTATTACACACTGACTGTTTGAGGAGGAATTTTGGCTCCTTTAAATAGTTCACTGTTCTGTTAAATTGGAAGTAAGCCACAAATATAAAGGCTTTCCAGATTTTTTTGTCCAACAGCAAATATGAATAAAGAAATAAATCAAAACCTATCCCTCTCTAATTTGTCACTTGTGATCAAAAGACCAAACCAGAGAAATTTATTAGGGCAAATACTACATGTAGAATGAATTAACACTACAATCATTAGCCTTGCCTAAGAAACTGAATCATGGAAGATGTGCCTAAATTTGCAAAAGCAACTGTAACAAATGATTTAAAATTTAATGCACCTGATCCAGGGGAAAATTAATTTATCCTTAACAGAAAAAACCCCAAAGGTTTCATTGTAATTCTATGCAGGGCAAAGAATGAATACGCCTGAAACTGAAGTAATTATGAATCATTTGCTGCAATGTTTAAATGTGAACTCTAATGGACCTGAAGAAAAGAAAGAAATTGACTTAGACTTTACTTCATTAGTAGAATGTATCTAAGATTTATGCATTAGAAGTAAATACATTCATCTGAAACAAGACTGCTTTTCTGTGAAACAAGTCAGAACCTTTAAAGGCTTTTCATATAAGTGACACTAAGAAGTCTACCTCAACCTGTTGCTCACTTCGTCATGAACCTCAAAGTATAATAGGCTCTGTCAGGGATTAGGAGCCCATTGTCCCAAACACTGGACAAGAGTTTCATACAGACACACCTTTACACATAGTTCAGCTCCTCAGACCATAAGATCAAGATCAAATTCAGCAAAGCACTGGAACTTAGCTTAATCTGATTATGCACACCAGTAGCTCCCAATTCAGCACAGCACAAGCCCAATTTCACTTTTCCTTACTCCGTTTCTTTGCCTGATTCCAGCCTAAGTCCATTTTCTCTTCTATGTCTTCACAGAGAGGTTATGTATGTATTTCTGATCTAGATAAAGATCTAAAACAAATTATTCTTTTCAGGTTCAAAGATAAATATCTACATTTTTAAAAACAGTTTTAGCTATTTAAAGGCTCAAGTCATTTGCACTAAAGCATATCAGATCATTTAGAAATTAAGTATATTCTATTTTCCTTCTGTTATAGTCCTGCTATAACTACATAACTCAGAATAGCAATATAGTTATATATGCAATAATTATCATTATTAAAATTAGTAGGACCCAAAGAGACATATCACTCTAATCTTCTGAAATTTTTCATGTTTAGTGCTTCTCTGAGAAGGGCCGAAAATAGCACTGCAGATTTCCATCTAATTCAGAAAACAATGTTTTTTATCTCCTTATGAAATATATATTTTCATACATATATATTTACTTAACATCTCAAACTTAATTCGGTTTCTCATTTGTAGAGTACATTCACAGGCTCAAGGCGCTATTCTAACAATCCTAACATCAATTACATTTAAGAAAAATAATTGCAATTATTATTCAATTTAATCTAATAGAAGTAGCATCTAGTCTAATCTAACAGAAGTAGAAGAGTAACAGATCATCTTAATGAAGGTCCTAAACTCTTCCCAGAAACCCCGTCCTATAGTGGTCTTCTGCAGTATGCCGTTAAGGTCATCACATTGAGGCTCTTTTCAGTTTAAAGAGGAATGACTTCCAGAGACAACAGACCCATATGAAGGTGGCTCTACTATCTTTATCCATATTCAGAGAGCAATCCAATTCCAACTGCTCCATTCATTTCATCTGTGCCATGATACACTGGGATTATGAAAAGAAAATAACTTCCACATTCAAAACCTTCTCCGTTAAACTTCTTGGCCAAAAATCCCAGCTACCCTAGTACTTCAAATATTTTATTTCTTTGACTCGTATGTCACTTTCTGCTATGTCAGAAATACTTTGTTCTCTTGTAGGCAGGACAGATAATTCTGGGATACGAAGTCCTTTACAGCTGAACTGTGTAAACCCAGCATCCATCATCCAGCTGACAACCTGTATATAAGCCAGTACCCTATCTTTCTGAAATTCTCTCTCGAGTTTGTAATTTCATTTCCTTCAAAGGCTGCTTGATAGAAGCAAATTGACTGAGTAATGGATATCCTGCCTGTAGAAGGAAACCATTCTTCCTAACCATTCAACAAATAAGAACTCAGCTAAAAATTTTGTAGTGGGAAGAAGGGGGAGATGATGTATCTACATGCAGATAGATAAATTCTAGCAGGAAAGCAGAGGCAGATTAAAAATAACCAAATGCAACTTGCTGCACATAGAAGTGACGCTAAAAAATTACATGAGAACATTTGTCCCTCCTCCAGGAAAAACAGCCCAACAATTACCACAAAAGCTTAAGGGTATATATAATAAAACTTTTAGGTGGCACTGAGACACTTAAATACTGTTTCTGTAATTGACATAGCAATTGAAGTTTCACACTTGTGCAAAATACAGTATCTCTTAGTGTGAGGGAAATGGCTTATAGTTCAAGGAGGCTTCTGCATCATGCACTTAAAAAAATATCTTAGACCATACTTGCCATTTGCTTCACTAATTCTTGGTGTCTCACGTGTACTCTCTCCATCCTTCAATGCGGCTGACAGATCATCACAGTTCTTGTTGCTAATCCTTATGAACTGCTGGTTAAATGTCACTGGGTCCTCACTGATTTATAGATACTTTAAATTATTGAAGCATTCTTTTACTTGCTTCTTATTAAGTCTGTTTCTTCATATTCCCAGACCCTCACTCACATTTATCTCATTTAGCTAACTGCCATCTTCTTTTCTCCTTTTTTGTCAAAGACTGAAACAAAGTAGATGCCAAGAATGTCATCTATCCTCATGTAATTTATTATTTAGATTCTCCATTTTAAAAGAGACTGGATGACTCAGGGGATTTTTAATTGGAAAAATTTTCCCTGTTTGGTTGCTAGGTCATGTCCGTTATAGGTCACGAATGACTGAGAGCTGCCCTCTGCATAACGAGTCAGTGATTTCAGGTGTTCACAAACAGATGATCGAGCAATAACTTTTATTATTATGTCACAAACTGTCCTGGGCTGGGCTGGCATAGGATTAATTTTCACAAGAAGCTGGGAGGGCTGACCAAAACTAGCCAATCAAATGGAATATTTGATACCATGTGACATCATGCTCAGTATTTAAGTGAGGGAGCTGGTTAGGGGAGGGTAATCTGCTATTCAGGAGTGAGATGAGCACAGGGCAGTGAGAAAACTGCACCCTGTATATTCTTTTGATCAGTATTCTTGTTGTTATTTTCTTCTCTTTTTACTGTTCTGTTAAACTGTTTTTATCCCAATCCACAAGTTTTGCCTTTTTTCTTTCAAGTCTCCTCCCCATCCGACCAGGGGGGAGGAGTGAGAAACCGACCGTGTTGTTCTTTGATAGCGGCTGGGGCTAAACCACAACAGGTCTTTTTGGCACCCAACATGGGGCTTGAAGGGTGGGATAACAGCAGGTCTGACCAGAGTGTGTTAAAATAACTGATATAATTTATTACACACGTTTCTTATACTAGTTAAATAGTTGCTAGTGGCTAAAACTCTCCCTTCAGTTTCAGTTGGCTGGGACATTTTTCTTTCTTTCTAGTATGAACTGCATGCAGAGTTACACTGGACAGAGTTAAGCAGCTGCTGCATTTGATTCCAGGCAGGTCGCTGTTGATAGATCATGTTGTATGACATTGAAGGCCACTGAACTGAGAATCAGAGGTGAGTACCTGGGGTGAATATCTAACCCCAGTGAATCAAACTTCTTTCAGTGTCAGTTAGGGTAGGATTTCATAGCTTGGCTGTTGCTATATACTTATTATTAACATCAAGACACAACCAGATTGTGCATATGGCACTATATTACCAAGCCCATAGAAATTCTTAACTTAATAAGTACTTGCACACTATGACCCGCTGAATATTTTGCCAGAAAGCAGTAATTTTTTAGGGTTCTCAGTCATGCTCTGGAGCTTCAATAAAGGCAGAGACACACATACTCAGTTCCCATCAGCAGTTGCTTGACATTAACTGACAAGACCTCATCAAAAACCAAAATGATCCAGAGAAAGAAATGACGCAAAAGAAGCTTGCAGTGCCAGAAGAAATCGGAGGGAGCTCCATCTGTTGGGATGCACCTGCCAAATAGAGAACGTCCACTTTCTAAAGACTGTGCATTTTGGCCCAAGAGCCAGCAGCGCATCAAGAGGCAAACCACACAGGATACAGCTGGATGATATAACCAAATGACAGTAGGCAGCTGAACACGCTGTCGTGCATAGCAAAACACAAAAGCAGAAGACAAAGGCCGGCCTCCACAGTCATTAGGTAATAAAAAAGAAAAAGCAACATAAGCAGAAAATAGTCATATTTAGACCCTTATTTATTGTTTATGATAGCGGGACACTATTTCAGGGAACATTCATCACTATTGAAAGAAGCTTGTAACCACAGAAGTACTCGGTTAACATAAGTGCTTGCCACTCCTCAAAAGTGTTTGTTTTTCTTTTTTTTTTTTTTTCCAGTAAAAAAAAGTTCAGGGATATGAAGCAGACTCCCCTTGGCTAAGACTAAATGACAGAGGGTTGTAAAACAACCACCAGGTTTCAAATTATTCATTTCACAAATGATAAGCAGTTCTAAACTCACTAAACCTTGGGCACCAAGCGCCAACCTCTTAATTCCTGATATTAACAAAACAGTTTCACTGACCAGGCCCAGTTGAGAGTGGGCAAAGAAATGTCTAAAACCTACTAGTAAAAGACTGGAGGTGAATGGAGCAGCACTGTTTCGTTTGGTTTGAAGTGCAACAGACAGATTGCTAAAGTTGTGCGGGGTTCCCCCTTTCAGGCTTTACATTGCAGTTACCACTGTAACTCACTGCCTAAAAAGTAAACTTTCTAAATCAGTTCAGATTGTTAATTTTATGTTGGTTTTTTCCTTCTTTGAATAAGGAGTAAAGACAAAAACCATAAACTATTATCCCAGCCTAAAGTGATTTAACTTCATCTTTCAAGCCTCACTATATGAATCTATTCAGAAGCATCGTGCATTTGCATGCTTGTATTTGATCTTACCTCACTGCATGTCTGTCTGGTATTTTTCTCCCTCAGTGTAAGCCCGGTTTGTTATTTGTAAAGGAATTTTGTTAAAAAAAGTTACATTATAAAATGTGGAAAGATATTCTGATGACCAGTACAATACTAATATAATTATCTAAGGAAGAATTTGAGTAAGCAAGACTTCATCACCAAAGAGGAAGATGAGCTTCAATGTCATCACCTTCACAAAAATGAGTTTGAGAATTTTGCAAAAAAAATATTACTTAGCTATACTGAAGATATGTAGTGAACAGCCTCCAGTGTCAAAAACCTCATTTAACATATGAAAGGTGGTTGAAGGGACACTTTCCCTTAGGCTATTATTTTAAGAAAAAAACAAGAAAAAAAGGCTTTCTTGCTTTCAGGTGCTTAAATAAGCTCAGTATCACCCTAAGCACAGTATTCTGTCTTCCTCAGAGCTCAACTTAACTATACAGCTCTGAGACACTAATCACTATCCCGAAAAGCATCAATAATGACAGCCAGATATAATATGCCATGTAGAATCTCAGATAATGCTTAGGAGTTCATCTCATTTCTTGATCAGAGAAGGGTCTGTTTTTCAAAGAGAAATTACAGGTGGAACTTTTCTAAACCGCTGTTACCTAACATGGCAGCAGCATTGCTTCTGCCTGCATGAAGCACCCCTTTAGACAGAGGCTTCCTCACCCTGGGGAACTACAAGGAGGTGGAGCATTCCAGAAGTAGTTACTGGAGGACATGGCCAGATTTATACAGTCCCTTACACAACTTTCAAGACAACTCCAAAGCATTTTCCAGTGTTCACCTGGAGCTGCTCATATTTTTTAAAAACAGTATGGATTGTTTTTCACCTACCCCAAAAATGAAGACCACTTTGTTGAATGCCATCTCAGCCTTTCACAGGGAAAGGAGTTAAGACTCCTTAGTGACTTCTAGAGCTATGTCAAAATACGTGGGTCTGAATTTACGACATCCCAAACATCCCCATCGATTGTATCTGTATTTTCCTTCCATTCACTGTAGCAACAAAGAACCAGGTTAAAATCTCATCCAAGAACTACTAGGAGACGTAAGCTCTGTGTATTTAGAACAGCTCCACCTAAAATTGCAAAAAAAAAAAATCAGTACTAAGGATGCGCAAGTGCATTCAGAAAATCTGCAGCCTCTAAACTAATCTTTGTGTGTTTTGTGCCCCTTGTTTGTGCGCCAGGAGCTTGTGCTACTATTGCATTTGCAGGCAGTCTTCCAAATGTCCTAGCCTTCTCTCCCAAATCTTCTGCAAGTTTTGAAAACCTGTTTGGCAACATTTTTCTAGTAAAGCTTCAAGGAGGATAAAGTAATTTTCATTCTTATTTGGATGATCAGCAGAAACCAAAAAGCATGAGGCTAGTGTTAATACACTGCCAAAACACAGAATTATCAAGTAGTGACTAAATCTCTCACTTCTCACTGTGCTGTAAACTGGCTTTTTTGGACTACTTCTTGCCACAGAAAATACTGCAAAAAGGCAAAGATTTATGTCCCTTTTTCCTGCCTCCTTGGTATCTATATGAATGAGCATTCTCAAATTCTGCACTCATCTAAGGTAAGAATCTTGTAAAATTATAGGGCTTCCTCTCATGAAAATTTTGAGGTAGCTATTGATCTCATAGGCATATGCCAAGATAATCTTCAGAAAGCACTGTCAGCTCCCAAGATCCATATTTCACTGCAGCCTGTTTAAAAAGATGCCCACATATTACAGCCCCTAATAAATGTCTCCATCACATTCACCAAAAACAGGTTTCATACACACACTTCTCAACTGCAGTATTTTGTTGGAGTAGTACTTATAGTGACTTATAGCGACTCACAAGATCTGATAAAATATATCAATTCCAACATAATAAATCTGAAGCATTTGAAGCAGCGAAGTTTATTAACCTCAGCTTTTGTCAGTCTGGAATAACTACATTAAGTCCTGAGAATGAAATTTCATTATAAATATGAAGCTGGAATTAGTACTGTGCTAACTTGTGCCCTCTAGATAAGAACACAGAAGAGACCTGCTAAGCACAAGGTAATGCTATTCCTTTGTACGTCACTGTGCCTAGGTATTAGGAGCCTAAAAGTCACATGGATAATGCTTATGGATAATGGGCTGACGAAGGCAAAAGAAAAATGTAGAAGTCGAAATGACTAAAAGCTGTAGGACATTATGGTTTGGCTACTTGGCTACTTCACTGGAAAAACGTCATAGCCTGAGACTGCATCAGTGTTCTATTGGTCAACTATGCATCAAGGAATCTGCATAAAAAGTGAAATTTTCACTAGTTCTTGCTGTATGGAGAAGAACTTGAGAAAAAGAAACTCTTGGACCAATGCAGCTAACAAAGCAGCCAGTATCTTCAATAGATCCCCATAGCTGATGTAGTTAACTTTGTACAGAGTCAAGGCAAAATCCATCTTCATTTGGAAACCCAGTGTGAGAGTTCAAACAAACTTTACAGTCTGCTTGCTGCCTGTCTCTACTTGCCTTGCTTCCTTAAAGATAAACTTTTAAAAAGTGTAAAGAGCAGTCTGTCCTTGTGTTTTCTTAAAATGCGTTTTACAAGGCATAGGTATGTGTTAAGGAAGAACAATACACTTTTAAGTTCGTCACCAACATTGAATAACCCATCAGTCCCTTCATTTTAAAAAGAAAAAAAAAAAACAGACCTCAGGGAGATTATCCCTGATTTAGCAGGTAATTATTCTGGAGAATATAGTGAATATAGTGAATGTGTATGTCAAAAAGGAGGGACTAGCATCACTGTTTTCAATAATGCTTAATTGCACCTATAGCATTACCAGATTTTCCCAGGCAGTTTTGACTGTGCTTTTAACTTCAGAGGCATCCGAAAAAAAAAAGAATGCAAAACAGTAACTTTTTTCAGGAAATCTAACTCGGAGAATTTAGCAGAATAATTCTGAAGCCAGGTGGTCAGGACAAAACACCACCTTCTTGGCTTCATGAAGATATTCAAACTGTCTAGTTTGCCTCATCTGATGAGGATCTTCCACTGTCAGTAAACAGCAAACATCTTCTGAGCAGCTGTGGCATGGAAGATGTCTCATTGTTACTTGCTATATTCCTTACCACTGCTGCTAATCACAGTGTCTTTTCCTTTTTGGTAGACCACCAATGTATAATCCATTAATGTGCAAGACAGTCAGGTTTTAAGAACATACTGCACTTACTCCTAGATCTATATGATTTATTTTTGGATATTTTAATATCTGCCCATATAGATTCTTGCAAGCCCTACATGTTTAAAATCTGCTTAAAGACTGTTAATGGACCAGTATTAAAACATAATAATAATAATGTCCTTTATACAATTCAATGGAGTCAAAAGGCTTTCTTAAATTGCTTTCTAATTTAGAAAAGGAACATCATTACTCAGAAACATATCAATGTAAGATCAATCAAAGAGAATGTTACGGTGGGAGCAGTAATTTACTGTGACAGAAATTTACTCCCTGCTACACACTTCACCTAAATGTTACCACCGTACTCAAGCAGTGCAAAAGGAAATAATGTAGGAAACTTTGGTGGCAACCAAGGCGACACAGAAATTCACATATCTGTTCCTAGATGCTGGGATGCCCTAGGCTGTATTCAGAAGTACTCCCATATTCGACCTCAAATACAAATGCAAACTTGAAGCATATAGTGAAGTTTAACAAGCTAATGCACCGCTAGTTAGTATTCACAAAGGCTAACTCTTTAAGATATCAACAATCTTATGATTTGAGAATCAAAGGTAATTACAGAAAGCCGGCTAGGCATTTTCCATAAGTGGCAAATATTCACTCCATTCGTCTCAATTACCAGAATAATACATCACATTTACCACTTTTATAAGCATTATTCTAGCATGCAAAAAGACGATGTAAAGAAAACATTATCAAATCTGAATTACATTTAAACCTTGGATTGAGAAAGAGCAACACAGCTGTGAAAATTAGATGAAATTTCAATAACTGAAAATTTAATCTTTAAATTAGTTCAATCATTAAATTAATGTAAAGAATAAAAAAAATTAGGATTTCATAAACATCTCTAAAAAGATGGTCATCTGGTTGGTCATAAACCCTAAAGAATACATTGTACCACACCTAATCAAATCCAGGACTTGAGACAGATCAAATATTTTTTACCTCAGAACAAGATAGTACGTAGCAAGTAAATCTTTGGAGCTACACTGTCAACAGCTCACTCCACTTGCATCTGCACTACACTCTGAAATGGGTGAATCCAGTATGCCAGTCATTTCATGTGATTTTGCTCCCATACCTACACAGACCTTTACAACCATATCACAGAATGGTAGTGGTTTGAAGCGTCCTAAGGAGAACATCTAGCCCAGCCCCTCTGCCAAAGCAGATTCACCTACAGAAGGTTGCACTGGACCACATCCAGGTGGGTCTTGAATATCTCCAGAGAAGGAGACTCCACAACCTCCCTAGGCAGCCTGTTCCAGTGCTCCGTCACCCTCAGAGGGAAGAAGTTCTTCCTCATGTTCAGACGGAACTTCCTGTGCTTCAGTTTGTGCCCATTGCCCCTTGTCCTGTCACTGGGCAT
>Ga0065711_1007488_pt1 | contig 16855 bp, 6 predicted proteins | sample Hoacrofraction12_FD_59098 | JGI IMG/M metagenome (GOLD analysis project Ga0065711, IMG submission 59098) | Hoatzin crop microbial communities from Cojedes, Venezuela - Epithelial fraction 12 v2 (version 2) | ecosystem: Host-associated > Birds > Digestive system > Esophagus > Crop | place... | reverse complement strand
CCCCCCCCATCCCGATAATACATTTTCCTGAGATCATATCTGATATTTAAGATCTGGGACGTAACCACTAGAGCAGCTTGCTCCTATTGGATATTTATTGGGATGAGCCCAAGGGCTGCACACCCTGTTTACTTGGCCACATCGAAGTCAGAAGTTTCCATCAGTTTCCGCAAGTGGATAAAAGAATATCCCATGGATAAGAAATTACTGCTCAGCGGAAGAAGGAATCAGTATCCTGTCTCTAGGAGTGTATCTCTTGTGTCCTGAACTTGCTTTCCAGTTAAATAGTACGTAGTAAGAATGATGGGGCTTGATCAGTGCTTCCTCAAGATGAGATTCAAAATGCAGCTCCCAATACAATGACAAGAGAAAGCTAAACATGTAAATGGGCCAACGAGGATGATGCCTGAGGAAGTTTCAGAGACAAATCCTCTGCCCCCACTTTCAGTGTCTTCCCTATGAAATATCCTGTGTTTCCAGGCACAACTCCTCCAAGCCAATGAAAAAAGACACATTCTTCTCGCATGTGGTTTTGTCCACAAGGAAGATGTTTTTGTCACTGAGAATCAGTGGGATGAGGAGGAGAAGGCTGAGTGCAAGGACAAACAACTGTTCTGCAGAAACAAGACATTGTAGTCATCTGTAAGGAGGGTCTCAGACAGGCAAAATACAATCTTTCTCCAAGGCAAAGTACGTAAGGCATAATACTGAGCTGTGTCACAGTCTGTTTTTCTGTTCCATAATGTATGACCTGTAGTAACACCCGTGGTTAGTCTGGCTGGAAGAAAGCTGGTTTTACCAAATAATCCGCATGCAGAAGAGCAGAGGTGATTCTGGGAATATTTCAGAGCTTCACCAGTGATTTGCTGAGTCTTTGCTATTGACCCTGCATTTCATCAGAGTCATTATCTGTTGACTATGAAATGCTTAGTCCCCAGAATGTGTCAAGGAAGCAATTACCTCAAATCAGCTCTTGTTCAACTTACAGCTAATGAATAACTATCACAAACTAATCAGTGCTGTAATGTTAATTAGTAAAGTGGGTAAAATAACTGGAAATTAAAATGATTAAACTTGCCTGTTTGGAATTCCACATTGAGCAGTGAGTAAATGATGTATTGCTCAAATCAGAGATATGTGGTAGTGTATTTGTGCTACCGTGCCACTCGGACAAATCCTCTGCACTTCCAGCAGTTGTTTGAAGGGAGAAGACAGAGACTGTGGTGATGACCAGGACTGCCAAAAAGCTTGAGGAAAATTATGCTTTGTTATGACCATGGGCCCTTTCAGCCGTGCTCTCCTCCCCCATGTGTGCACACACTCGTATCCTGCTAAGCTCCTGCCCCACTCCTGCGAACTCTAGAACTCTTAGAACTCCATCCTTACTCAAGGACTATGCGAAAGTCTATGATGTATACCTTGTGGATGAGTCTTGACCTGCCTGCCTGCCTGGTCTGGGGTCCTTTCCACACCTCCAGGTCCAGTAATGTACGTGAGCCACTTGCAGAAAATTCGGAAACTATGTGGTGTATTTTGTCTTCAGCAAGCTCAACTGCCATAGAGCAAAGCCATGAAACTCTGCCCCCCCGCCCCCCCCAACCATCCACCAGCAAATTTATTTATGAAAGAGTAAGTTGCCTAATTTTTGGTTGGGTGTCCCCCCCCTCCCCCACCGATGGGCCTTTTGTGCAGAGGTTCCCATTATCCCACTGTGGCAAAACTACATAGCCGGGCTTCCTTTTAAAGGAGAGTGTAGTTGTGTTTTCCTGTCCCCTGTCTCTTTCTCTTTTGCAGATGTTTCCCAAATCAGTATTTTCCAGAATTGAAACTGATACCTGCTACATTCTGGGATTCTTCATACTAACATGTGAGTTTACCCTGGTCACATCGCTGAGGAGTCAGGATACATTGTTCTCGTGGCTTGTAGACAGGAAACGGAAGCACTGAGAAATCTGAGATTTCATCTGCCCTAAAGGAAACGCCCCCAAATTAGCTATCACAAACAGATTACTTGGTTAGTTAGCAGAGAGAATCAGGTACTTCCAGGGTGATTCTCTTCCATGTGCTTCTCTGCTTTGACTGTGAAGGGGTCTGAGTTCTCATGTTCAGACTTTGATATCTAACTTTCATGTGTTTAATGTACCCAAGGCATCTACAGGGAGCTGACAGCTATAATGCAGGCCCTACAGTTGCCCTGTAGTTTTTCTGGAGCAGTGTGCAGAAGCCAGATGGGGATGCCTTAAAACGTCCAAAATGGCAATGGTACCTGAATCTCACCCCTCAAGCTGGGTGAGAAATTGCAGGAAGTTTCTGTTAGAGCCTAGAATTTACCTAGAGCGTGAACAACAGAGTTTCTCTTTAACGTATGACATGCTATCTGATACCTTAACCAAAGGACAAGACTTCCTTTAGGATGCCTTTTGAAATGTATGAGAACAATGTATGAAACTTGTTTTGTTTCATGTTGCTGATCACAATTTAAAAAAATACATTCTTGCATAGGAAAGAACTGATAACTGTAAGAAAAAAGGTTTTATAAGCCTCAAAACAGACCTAAATTCTTGTGTGTATCTACTTATGTAAATATGTATGTGCACACAAGTATATACGTATATATAACTTGAACATACACAGTGTAGATTTATATGCATATCTTATACATAAATATTGTTTATAAAGATTAAACTTAGATGATAAAAAGGAAACAGTTTAATGTAAATATAAATGAATCAGATGATGATTGTACTTTGTGTGTTCCATTAGTAAAGTTCTGCATGTGATAGGGAAGCTTAGATTCCCCCCCCCCTTTATGTAACTTTGTTGATGTGGCTGTTAAATGAATTAGTGAAATTAGAAAGCAAGTTAATAACTCGTACTTCACCTGAAATAGTAAAAGGGTGGGAAAATGAAGCTGGGAGGAATAGAAACAAGAAGAAAAACCAGCAGAGAAATGAAAAAGTATTCCTTGGTGGTTGTTGACTGCTACATGTTAAATTGCCTCACTGCCCCACTGGCAAACCTGCAGTTTTGTGGACTCCAGCAGTTACAGCAGCTCTTCTGCATTGAACATACATTGTATTGATTACTGTTTGTTGTTATGGGCACTTGAAATGTAAATTATAGCAGCTTCTTGTCTGCTTGTGGTTTAATGTTTTAGGGGAAATAATTTTAAGCTTAGGTTGTTAAAGCTGTTTATTCAGTTTTCTCTTTATTTTGGATTTCTGTGAAACTAGATATAGGATTCATGCTATTCTGGGGGAGGATTGCAGTACATTATGATTGACATAAGGATGTTTTAATGAAACACAGGTAAAGCAGAGGAAAGATGGATGGCGCATGCTGGCTTGCCGTGTTTTTTGCAAGCAAACATCAAAACAATGATAGATGTTATAGAAGATCAGAATTTTTTTTTTATTAAGGAAACAAATTATTTAATATTTTCATAAGTTCACATTGTTTTCCAAGAAGGCCAACTTCAGTCTTAAAACACATTTATAAAAAAGCCATGAAGTTGTCGTTGATTTCTGAAAGATGTGAACTGTGAAGACTGTTTATATTTAAAATCGCCATTCACCTGCCTCAGTAAATATGTAAAGAAATGCCAATGTTATTCTAAAGCATTCTGCTTTTGTTTTCTTGGCTCTTACACAAAGTGCACAAAGAATGTCTGAATACTAAATCATAGTAAAACATGAGATCAAGTGTGCTATGGAAGTGCTTTTCTTCAGTGTACTTCCTACAATTTTCTATAAAGCAAAAGCAGGATTGCTCAGTACGTGTGAAGGTTGAGGAACTTGCTAGAAAGGAGGAGCGGTACGTTGGTAGCTGGGAAACTGCCTGGTGCAGCATGGCTTCAGAAGTAGTGCAAGCTAGGTGAAGTTACTCCGGGAAAAATGAGGACTGCCTTAAAAGGATTAAAAAACTGAAGGGTTGTTGAGAGTCAAGGACACATTTTATAAGGGAGAAAGCAACCAGAAGATCAGCTCCCACTGAAAGTGAGTGGTCACGGACACACATATCTTTAATTAGTCTTCTAAAATCTCCTTTGCACGTGTTTTGCTTTAGAATTTCTCTGAATGAAGTGACTTTGCCAAAGTTCCTATTTTTAGTTCATTTTTAAGTTAACAGAAGTTATGTCAATCTCATTGAGTTTAGTTTTGTTTTGAATGTATGTAATATAAATTAAAATGGTTCTTAGCTTATATTAACTGATACTACATTCATACATCTTTTCTGAATGAAAAACGGTGTCTTGGGATATCCTTCCAAGAACTATAGCTTTTCTTTCTTACTCTGTTTTGAACAGAGCAAATAGAAATTCGTGCAGTGTGCCCTTCACAATACAGAGTTGCCTTTCACATAATACTCATGTGATGCATAAGAGTTCAAACAGTCACGTTTTTCAAGAAATGCTGAGAATCTGATATTTCTTTCTTGCGTTTTCCTTTTTTCTGTCTGTTATCTCATGCGGCATAACCTTGTCAGAGGATAACGATGTTCAGTGTGCAATGGTGCTGCCTGGTAATTTTTCAGATGGTTACTGTGCTGGTGCTGACTATGAAATTCAGATTCTCCTTATATGAAACCTAAAGGAAGAACTAAAAAGACCTGAACGAAACTCAGCCTTCAGTTACAATTCAGTCATACACCAGAAAACTCACATTTCTGAGTATCGATTGTGTTCATTTACCACAGCAAAGTGCATTCATTGATAACTACCTGCTGGTATTGAATCAATCTTAAGTGAGGCACGGGGCATTATTATCAGGTAGGGTAAACAGTATTGATTCTATTTTAAAATGAATACGGCATAGGAGAAATTAATTTGATTCTATGAAGTCATTTAATTATGTTCTATTGACTATATAAACAGTGAAGGTCTTGTAATAATAGTATATCATGAGGCAAGTTACAGCTGCAAGCTTTAGCAAGGTTACCCCTCCATAATGGCAGTAAACACATTTTTGTTTTGTTTTGTATTAAAGGAGGAAGAGAAATCCGATGCCTGTAATTGATCTTAAAGTAGGACCCCAATTGGTACCAAATCCTCTGATGCTCTGTGAGTGGAACTAAAGTCTTCACCGACAGCAGCAAACCCGGTCCTTGGTGATGTTGTAGGTCAGCAGATTTTGAGGCTTCAAATATTATTCTGATTAATGTACTCTGCTGTCAAAACTCCTTACCTTCCAAAATAAGCAAATAATCAGGGATGGGAGAAGGGAGTTGTGCTGAGTTTACCTTTTTGCTTGATCATCTTTCAAGCTATACGCTCTGTGAAAGAGTAGCAAGGAAGGACAAGTGCAGTAAGCACAACTACCACGAGCAGGAGTAAGCCACAGAGGTAGTCTCGAAGTTGCTCTTGCATCTGTTGCCTGTAATGATAATGAACTGTATTACTGTAAAGTTGTTCAACAGCAGCAGCTAAATCACCAGGGCTGTGAAGCACGGAACCCTTTTTGTATCACAGGCAAGCACGCGACCAAGATTTAGTCATTGATCATATACCCCAAACATTGTCTTCATAGGCTGTACAATTAATATTGAAGTCTTAGTATATGAGACAAGAAGTTATCGATTATCACATACCATATGAAGAGAACAGGAGACAGTGAGAATTCTGCCAGTGCCCTGTGACCCTTGTCTCATTTCAAATAAGATCAAATAACTTGCAACCAAGTTGCAGCCAGTTGAATAGCTATCTGGAATTCAACACTTTTGGAAACTGTACTGAGGTCAAAAGAGCTGGGGGAGTAAAAAGAGTTGTCTGTACTTGAAAAGGAGGCAGAGGATGTGAGCCGGGTGACTATGAATTGTGAATACAATTCTATCTTGAGTGGAATTTGTCTGTAGAAAGTAATCCGTAGAGAAATGAAGGTAGATGAATAAGAACACTATTCAGTGTTACAGAAATCAACATAAACATTCAGTGTCATATATTCAGATGTCTTTAGACATCGGGCTTAAAGGTCCAGAGGGACCGAAGTGCCTGTTTCAGCACCTACAGCAAGATTCAAGTGCAATTTAGGTGTCTAAGTGATCCAGAAGGCTTAAGATTCGGTAACCTTCTAAGTGTCCTCAGGACATCTAAAATAGGTTTCACAGCTGTCTAACTAAAGGTACCTGCATCTTCTCAGCAACCCTGCTCTGGGGAACTAGATATCAAATGTTCTCTTATCCTCACTGTGCTGCTGAAACAAAGTACTTAACTCATCTCAAGGCTCCTGAGAGAAGAGTCTTCAGAAAATATCTAGCACGGGTGGGCAGCGTTGAGTTCAACCCAAAGCCTAGCAGCTGTGGGCACATTTGTCAAAATTCATAGCAGCAGAAGGTAAAAGTGCTGACTTCTTGCAGCTGCGCTTGCTGCTGAGCACACTTGCCTAGAAGGCTGGAGATAGGGGTTCTGTGCTGACTCCCACATGACAGGATGAAAATCTGCTCTGTCCCCACATTGTATTGTAATTGCCAAGTCTTAGGGTGGTAGAAGGAGAAGCCTAGTGCTCAAGCCATTCTGCTGGGAACGCAGATTCTGGTCCCTGTTTTCAGAATCGTATCCCTGTGTCAGACTAGGCAGCCGGGTAACTGGGAGGGGAGACCAGAAGGCAACATTCTCCTCTCCTCAGCTGACTTCCTTGGCCTTTAATCTGCAGAACAGGTTTTGTTCCTTCATTGTTCCCTTTCTTCACTCTTGACTGTGTAGTGGCCTGCCTTACATGGCAGAAGTGGTCTTCTTTGAGCACCCTATAGTCAAATTTGTAGACATTTGATTTTCGGAGTCCATTTTGAAGTATGGAGTGCTGAGCTGCATCTTGATTGCCCTTTCAGTAATCTACCCTGCTTGGTCACGTGCGTTGCAGTTTTAGTCATCTACTGACGAAAAGTCCTCCTTTAGCACCCAGAGCAGGATTGCCTTGTCAGCCAAATTCCAGCCCTGTTGGATATGTTTAAGTTTAAAAAAAGAGAAAAGAAAAAAAATTTTTGCAATTTGTCTCACTTTTAAATTTTATTTGTAAATAGTGCTACAGGACTAATCTATTCAACTTTGTTCTTATCCCACCGTGAAACATTCTCAGTTCCATTTTTTTGCAAATCTGACATTTGCAGACAATCTGGGAAGCTTTAAAGCATCAGGATAACCTGCATGTTTCTTCCTAACGTTATACTGAGTAGTGAGAGTGTTATGATGGACAACATCAGTACTAGTTATTTCCAGTCTTACAACTCTTTCCTTCTCTTTATCCTCATTTTACTCTACAGAGCAATGCTCAGGGTTTTGTATTTCTCAGCAGCGTTCTTTCTTGTTACTGGTTTCTTTTCCTGTTCCCACACCAGGTCTGTGTAATTATTGATACACAGACTCACTCAGGTTGCTATTTATGCCAAGTGTGATTAAATGCTATGTTGAAAATAGGTATGTAACTATGGATGTGTTACTGTGTTATCGCTGCTGCTGAAATTCTTTCCAGTTGACTGGTTTTCACCTCGTGGCCAGGGGATCACTCCTAGTCTTCTCCTGGGCTAGAGAAATTCACTGTATGATGAACAACAGGCTTGGGAATGAGTTCAGGTTTCTTGTGAATAGGGAAGCAAGGACCCACAGTTAAAGAAACATGACCAAGGTGATGGAAAGAAGTGCACTACAAGTTGCATTTCGCCTGTTATACCAGCAGAGAAATTAGCCTGGTGACCCTGGAAAATAGCTCTCGGGCCTAAACCAGTAGTAGCTGCAAATGTAATAGTCCAAATCTGCTGTAGGTTGTCTGAGCAGTCATTCTGTTGGATTACACTCAGAAAAATGCTGATGTGAGAAATAAATATAGTTTAGATATATAACAAGATAGAACAGATATATAAAATGCATCTCTAGAAGAAATCCAATAATGGCAATTGCAAATGTATTTCCTGGGACATAAAAAAATGATTGTTCAGTGAAGAGTAGGACTGATAAAATATTTATTCAAAGCTCATTTTTTTGAGTTTCATTTGCATTTAAAGAAATATTCCTAGCTTTCTTTCGCTACTGTTTTGATTGTAATCGTCTGAAACAGTTGCACGTGATGCTTTAATTGTCATGTCAAAAATTGAGTCAGGAGCAGAGATGAAAATACAGAGATCAATACACTCTGTGCTCTGAATGCCTCACAAAAACTTAATCTTCTTAAAAAAATAAAGACTGAATCACTTTGACCAACAATTTCAAAATATTGCCCTGAGGACAGAGGTTAAATCAGTTATGAAGTAGTGGCCAAAGCTCACACAGTAATAACTTTGGGGAGGTTGAGAGTTGTTAACTGAGGTGTTCTAGTCTGATCTTTCTTTGGGTGATTGCATTCTCCTGCCCTATCAAGCACAATTGGATATGGTGGTGTTTGTTGCTTCGTCCCCAGACCCAAATCCACTGAATAACGTCACTGTTCACTGGCAAATGACTCCCAGGACTCACTTCTTACCTGAGCCTCTTATGTGAGTGTCACGGCTTTGGGCTAAGACAGCTGAGTCATAAATTGTCTAATGAGTATTTGACAATTATTAACTCTGTGTGAGTAAAATATTTATAAATATAAGCCTGTTTTTGAAATAGCTGCTCCAGTTCATCAGCGCACATAAGGGATATGTTTAACTACAGGAGTGCTTAAAGCTGAAAATAAGAGGCTAGTCTTTGAGAGTTTTCTTTTTTTTCGATTTTTACTATCCATTTGATCTCAAATTTTCTATTTTTTTTTCATCTGCTCTGCAGTATTTTATGTATGATACACAATGTCAGTCGAAAGAAAAATGTAGAAATGATCGCTGGAGCAGAACTGGATGCTGTTTTCCTGACTGCTTGGTAACATCTGGGCTTGAAGAAGGAAGTAGCTGTGTTACTTGGTTCTGAGGAGGTGCAGCCGCAGAACTCTAAACCTGTATTTTGAACCAGGGAAGATGACAGAATATAAGTTCCTTCAGAGTTAGGTGACAGATGATCAGGGGTTTGTATTGCCGTTTTGGATTTAGGTGCTTCCATTCTGCCTAAGTGTCCTGCTTTGGGTATGCAGGTCGTTGGTTGGATCTAGCACTTGGATATTAGCAAAGATTGTCATGTAAGGTTTGAAGTATAAAAGCACTAGTCTGTAACGTAAAAGAGCATTTTAAGTCCTACATGAAGAGTGCTGCTAGTAATCGTAGATGCAATGGCATATATTTCTGAATTACAAAGATTAGAGAATATGCATCTATTGCTAATGTAGATGTTTTGGTTTGGCCTGGATGAATGCGAGGTGCCCACCAAAACCGCTCTATCACTCCCCCTCCTCAGCTGGACAGGGGAGAGGAAATTGGATGAAAGGCTCGAGGGTCGAGACAAGGACAGGGAGAGATCACTCACCAATTACTGTCACGGACAAAACAGACTGAACTTGGGGAGAAAAGGGAGTTTAATTCATCACCAATCGAATCAGAGGAGGATAGTGAGAAATAAATCCAGATCTTAAAACACCTTCCCCCCACCCATCCCTTCTTCCCAGGCTCAGCTTCACTCCCATTTCTCTCCCTCCTCCCCCCGAGCGGCGCAGGGGGATGGGGAATGGTGGCTGCGGTCAGTTCATCACACGCTCTCTCTGCCGCTCCTTCCTCCTCAGGGGGAGGACTCCTCACACTCTGCCCCTGCTCCAACATGAGGTCCCTCTCACGGGAGACAGTTCTCCACAAACTTCTCCAACATGAGTCCTTCCCACGGGCTGCAACTCTTCACAAACTGCCCCAACGTGGGTCCCTCCCACAGGGTGCAGTCCTTCAGGAGCAGGCTGCTCCAGCGTGGGTCCCCCACAGGGTCAGAAGCCCTGCCAGCAGACCTGCTCCAGCGTGGGCTCCTCTCTCCACGGGTCTGCAGGTCCTGCCAGGAGCCTGCTCGAGCGCGGGGCTCCCCATGGGGTCACAGCCTCCTTCGGGCACCCACCTGCTCTGGTGTGGGCTCCCTTCCACGGGCTACAGGTGGAGATCTGCTCCACTGTGGACATCCATGGGCTGCAGGGGAACAGTCTGTCTCACCATGGTCTTCATCAGGAGTTGCAAGGGAAGGGTCTCTGCTCCGACACTTTGGGCACCTCCTCCCCCTCCTCCTTCACTGACCTTGGTGTCTGCAGAGTTGTTTCTCTCACATCTCACTCCTCTCTCTCTACCCAGCTGTTTCACCGCCGGGTTTTTTCTTCCCTTTCTTAAATACGTTATTACAGGCGCTACCACCATCGCTGATGGGCCTGGCCTTGGCCAGCGGTGGGTCCATCTTAGAGCCAGCTGGCACTGGCTTTATCAGACATGGGGGAAGCTTCTCGCAGCTTCTCCACAGAAGCCACCCCTATAGCCTCCCGCTACCAAAACGTTGCCGCGCAAACCCGTAACAATAGATATCCATCCTAATGCCATGAAATGATCCCTGGAAATTTAGCGGTAGGAAACAGGTATCATACTCGTGCTGTAGATGCACTGTTGCTAAGACTTTAATGATGATTTAGTATCCAGAATACTTGAGAAACGTAATTAAAAACTGGTTTGTTATTAAAATTTATAGAGTTTTTGTGGATTTTCATAATCTTACCATCATCTTTTTTGTTTCCTTAAAATGAGAGATGAATAAGTAAAGCACAACTTTCCCCCTGTATTTATTAGTTTTTCACCAGCTGCACCCTGAAGAAGACGGTAAGGATGAGGGATTAATTTTTCAAATATTTTTTTTTCCAGGTAGGTATGTCCTTATTAATGTGCAGTGCAGGAACTCGCTTAGTTCTTACTAAATTGAAGGTTCACTGAAGTATCTTGGGTGAGACCGTAAACTAACTGAGATCAGTGGGACTACTGACAGAAACAAGTCCAGGACAAAATCAGATCCAGGATTTAAAACCTCTCTGTCTCTAACCAGCACAGTAATGCTACAAAAAAAAAGACAACCACAAATCAGTTGCCAGGCTGTGTAATTGCCATGGTGTGAGAGCAGAGAGCCTGGCAGGAAGACGTATGGAAGAGATTATCACACAGTTCATGTAAGGCTGCACGATCTTAGATGGCTTGAATTCTCATCTGTGTGGCCACTTCTTTCTCACAGCTTCCCCTCATGGCCAGCTAGACTCCTGCTTTGAGTTGTGAGTTTGGAACAGCCCTACTAATGCATCTGGACTTGCCCAGGTTCAAGGGGCTCCATATGTTAACTTCCCCTAAATCCGTATTTCAATCCAGAGAGCTTTGTAAACTGAACCAAATCTTTGTAAAAAGGCCTTGGCTTCCTGCACGCATTTTTCTCCAGTTGTAGGTGTCATTGTGCTGCCTGCTGTACAAAATAAAACAGAAGGATGCTGTGGCTTACCAAGTAGTATTTGGAAGCACTCCAAGGCAAATTAACAGACCAAGCTCTAACCAGTGCTTGCCCAACCACTAGAAAACTTTGTAAGCTGCAAAAGAACGCAGTTTGCTCTGCAATTTTCTCCCTATGAAACGTACAGGCTAAAGCCATTTTTGCTGTCAGTGGAAAATAAGACTTATCTAAATGTTCTGTAGGGTTGTAGGTAACCTCACAGTGAATGAAAGGCCTCTGTGCTCTGTTTTTTCTTCCATTTAAGTGACTGCCAAAAGTAGTGCTGAGCTTGAAGGGAAGAGGGATCAAACATTGGCCACCCAGAGGGGGAAAAACATCGGTGTCTAGAAATTAAGCACCATTTGCTTGACATTTCTGTAAATAAATTCTACTCAATAGCTCTTTTTCTAGAGGTGGATGTGTTGTGCACCAAGTCAGATAGTACTTTTCAAGAAGTACTTCCTTACTCAAATTACTGAATAACTTACAAAGTTCTAGTTCACAAACACGAACCAGGCTGAAAAATAGCAAGTATCTTACAGGTGTTGGGTTGCTATATAATTGGTAATGTAGTTTCACACATCTTTGTTGGCTTTTCCCTTTTGATAAGTCATTACATTATATACAATGGCCAGGTCTCTACGCAAACCGAACTCTGCAGGGTGCAGAGCCTTGCGCAGTTTGTCGTCATCGATAGATGTGCTTTTTACAGTTGTGAGAATCCATTACTCTAACAAGTTACCTTAGCAAGACATACAGTCAACTTTGTAGTCACCGGTGGCAGTGCAGTTGACTGCGCCCTTTATTAGTCGGATGTCTGCGTAACTCTTCTCCTCAGACAGCGAGCTCCTCCAGGACAGTTGAACCAAACTCCTCTCTGAAAGACGTTTATAGACTTGGCTGTAGTGGTATCATTACCACTAACTACAGCTGCTTTCCGAGTATAAGAACAGGAGGAGGGCAGGTGGCTACTTATGAGGCAGCATATTTTTATTTTCAGAGTAGTGAGCCTTCCTAGCTGTTGTGTCTATGATACAATTGAAATCTCATGGCAAACAAATATTATAGTTGCACGTAGGTAATGGCGGTTCAAAGTTGCAGCACACTTTGTCTTGCCTCCTACCACTGAGTCTGCTCCATCACCACGTTTTCCTGCATCCATCTTGTAACGGTGGTCACTAAAAGTTGAGTTGGTTTTTTTTGTGTGTGTGTTGGGGTTTTTTCATTTGTTTGTTTGGGGGTATTTTTTTAGGGGAAAAAAAAAGTCTCATTTTGCAACCATCTGTTCTCTGCTACACGATGAAGACAATTGCGTGGTTCTTGTCAGTAGTTATATTCTTATTGTTATATAATAGATCTTATGTTCTTGTCCATTTAAAATACTTGTAGAAGTAAAATGTTTTTCTTTTATTATTAACACATGTTAAGAACCACTGTATTGTCATTGTATGACTATATTTAACCACACTGTGTGTACGTAGCTGAGAAGATTTATTTTTTCCTACTCCAGATCACATTCCGTGTTTAGGGGGTATGATTTTGTAAACACTTAGGTATGTGATTTGCTTTGTACTAACAAGTCCCGATGGCTACTGTTGGCCTGGTTACATGTGTTAAGTTAGGCAAAAGCCTGCAGGATCGGGACACTTTTCAGAAAACAAGTAGTTGCTTTTCCTTGTGCTGATTTTTTTCATGCTCTTTTTCGGCAGATTTTATCAAAGAAATATGTATTATTCCAGTAGGAGCTTCTGGTGTTTTGAGACAAAAACAAGTTGCTAATGACCAGACTAAACCATTCACAAAGTTGCAAGCATTGTGGCAGAAACCTGTTTCTAACCAACCCGCAGATGAGTTGAGGCAGTGGTGTGTGTTGTACGTATGTTCCACACGTGGTACTCAAGGCATTTCTCCCTGGGTTTTTCATTAAATAGCATATATAAAGTAAATGTTTGAAGTATGAGTTGATGTATTTGAAGCATAAGAGTGATGAAAGTGATGCATTATGTCACTGTAACATATTGACATTATCAATTATGTGTTATTAAACAGCTTAGCTAACTGAATGATTTACCTTGTGTTTAACTGCCTTTTTCAATTAAAGGTAGCAAATGCTGTGTAACTGGGGCACAGCCATAGAAACCATATATTTTCTCCTGTTAACACCAGCACTGCTGACATGCAAGTGATGGGAGTGTTGGCATTTTGCTGCAGGCTCTAATGAGCTAGTTTAAATGGTCTAAAAGGTCTAAAAAAAGTGATTAATGATTAGGAACAGGACCGTTACACAGCTTCACAGCTCTTTTCCTCAATGCACTTCCATTTATGTCAACTAGCCGCACACTTGGGAGGTGTTATTTCAAAGTAGTCAGCACAGGGTTTTTTTTCTACTGCCATTTGTTTCTACTTCATAGGTCCCTTTGGTTGGCCAGATACAGCTAGTGTTTCCTCAAAGTTGTAAGCTTCAGTGATAAAGGAGGATAATCCACAGGCTCTGCGTGTCTGTGACCAAACTCGAAGCTGTTGAACTCTACTGTCATTTCAAAACAGTGAATGCCGTCTTTAACGTCTCACTCTACTTACTCGGTTTTGGTGTGTTGTGTTGGAAACAATTTAAAGGTTCCTCTCAAAGTAATTGAAGCACTTTGTCAACTGGCAAGTGATTCTCTTCTGCTGTTCACTTGGTTTTGCAGCAAGCGGTAATTTGTACGTTAGCACTGTGTGTTTGTAAAGGGTAACTGTCCGCCACTAAGCCCTCCCTCTATACATATACATATATATTTGTTACGTGTATTTCTTTGGGGACTGAGGTCAATGAACACTACTGCAACAGTTTACTGCCTCCCCCCCCCCAAGTAACAATTAGCTGCCCTATGTAGGAAAAACAAGTAGCTCAAAAGAAAATTAAAAACAAGGTTGAAAATGCCATATCTCACTCTTCTTAATGAACCTTAAGACAGCGAGATATCTAGTAGATATAATGCATTCTCTTTGCTCTTTTAAGCTAAGGCATTATCAAACGGTGAAGACTAGTGGGGACTGAAGACTCAAGGGGAAGATACCTTGTATTTTTGGGTAGTTTATTTCACCATGCGAAGGTCTTGGAGCTTGTGGCTGAAAGTCAGCAATTGCTCTTAAGTATCGTGTTGTGGGCGAGGGGAATATATTTTCTTAGAATAAGACATTGAGTAGTATTTTAGTTGCTAGCATTTTGTCTTGGCATTTTGTTAGTAATCAAAGTATGAAGTGCAGTCTTAGCTGTGTGCAAGTTCAATCAAGTTTTGTGAACAAGCAGCTCAAGAAAAAAGTTTATGTAATGATTGAGGGGCCGAAGGGAGGATGTGGGATGATTTATTAGAGTGCGGTGGTGCAGAATAGCATGGTATGGGGTAAGGTGACATCTGCTGAATGGGTTTGCAGTATGTGTAGGGGAAGGATGGCTTGAAGGTAAGCATGTCACCTGGTTAGCTCGTCCTTGAACGTGGTGCTCAAGGTGGCATTGTAGCTCATCTGCCTTTCATAATGCTATTTTTATCCACCTCTGCCAAGAAACCAAGGCTTAGGCAGGCACGCTGGATGTCCGTTGTGCTCTTGTCCCCTGGCTCCCCAGAAACTTTGGCTCAGTTGATCGACATCGGCCAAATGTAGCAGAGGGGGAAGGGTCCTAAGAGCGTTATGGTCCAACCCATTTTGTGAACAAAAGGTGTCCAGCTAGAGGAGAAAGCTGCAGCTCTCTGGGTGGAGGGTTTGGCCGAACTCACCCTTTATTTAAGGCGAGAGAATCTACGCAGGGGAGTGCAGTTACGAACGCTCCGACGGCTATAATGCTGTTTTAGACATGACAAAAGAACTACAAACCTCATCTGTGAGGAAGCAGGCTTCCTTCGTCCTGGTGCTGACACGGCTACTTGTTACTCCTGAGGGATTCGCCTCTCCTGCCTCTGCAGTACCTGGAGAGGGATTTGCAGGGATTTTCTTGGCTCTGGGTGTACACAGGCCAGGATATGTGTAGTTGTTACTTTGGGTGTGTAAAGCTGCTTCCCTTCCTCCTCCTTATTAGGACATTTGCCTCATCAGCAGCCACTTGCATGTCTTGAGGGTTGGTTGGGTGTCTTTTTTTCCCCCCACACAGACACAGTTTCTGTTTAGAGAGTCTGCATTTCTCGTCTGCGGATGGGTCAGGGGAACATCTGCTCTGGATAGCTTTGAAGTGTTTTTTATTAACTCAGGCCCCCAAAATCCGGGCAGTGTGGTGACTATTCCCACGGCGCGCCTACCCTGCTACTTGTCTTCTGGAAGCTGGTGTTGAGGTTCATTACACACATTTATTCTTCATTTTTCTGCTCGGCTCGGATTCACTACGCAGATTCTGTTCTGAAACGGTGACGTAAAATATGGATTTTTTTGTTTTTCCTTACGCATCAGTGCAGCGCTTTTCCCCCTGTAGTTCAGAGCAGTGCTGCTGGTGGGCAGGTTTCAAAGGAACCTCAGCTCCATATGGTTTTACTCGATAATCCTTTATCCACCATCTTCGGCTCTCATTCCGGCGCTTTCTTGCCTGTGGCTACGTCTCTATCTCCGCATCAATTAGCACAGTGATTTATACAACAAGCAAGCCGTTTAGAGGTAATGGTACACAATTAACATCTCATTCCACCATAAAGGGTATGCTAAATACCCCAGTCGCCGCTTTCTCTGCCTGGAATTGAAAGAAGTGTTTGTCCTAATTCATGCGCTATCTGATGTGAAGTGGGGGCTGCTTTGTGCGGCGCCACCCCATTAATCTAATTACCGAGAGCTGCGAACGAAGGGGAAGGGCCGCCCGGGCGCCGAGCCCGAGGGGAACGGCGTGACTCGGTGGGGCGAGGCCGGGCCTTGCGCGGCGGAACGGGGGCCTGGATCCCGCCTGTTGCGCCGCTCCTCACGGCCGCGGCCTTGTCAGCGCAGCCGGGCGCGGGCCTGAATAGAGCTGTAGATGCGCTGTCGTGTGGCGCGGGGGCGAGGATCCGTGGTGTGCTGTTGTATTAAATGATGCGTCCTGGTTGACGGCTACCTGGAGACCGCGCTGATGGAGTTGTCAAAGCGCCCGGGCCAACCGGCTGCTCCACCGGCCGCAGCGCCAGCAGGGTCCACTGCTCCCCCTGACCCGGCTCCCCCGGCCCCACACTGGGCCACGAGCGAGCTGCGGGCGAGGGAGCGCTCGGAACCGGCAGCCTGCCCCCGGCTCCTCAGCCACTGTGTCGGTGGCTTGGGGTGGCTTTGACCCTTGGTGGGTTTCTCGAGAGTGTCAAGCTACGTGTCGGTGGCTGAGGGTGGCTTTGACCCTTGGCCGGGTTTCTCAAGAGCGTCAGCTACGTGTCGGTGGCTGGGGGTGGCTTTGACCCTTGGTGGGTTTCTGGAGAGCGTTAGGTGCATGTTGGTGGCTTTGACCCTTGGTGGGTTTCTCGAGAGTGTCAGCTACGTGTTGGCGGCTGGGGGTGGCTTTCACCCTTGGTGGGTTTCTCGAGAGCGTCAGCTACGTGTCGGTGGCTTTGACCC
>Ga0065711_1006604_pt1 | contig 16855 bp, 9 predicted proteins | sample Hoacrofraction12_FD_59098 | JGI IMG/M metagenome (GOLD analysis project Ga0065711, IMG submission 59098) | Hoatzin crop microbial communities from Cojedes, Venezuela - Epithelial fraction 12 v2 (version 2) | ecosystem: Host-associated > Birds > Digestive system > Esophagus > Crop | place... | reverse complement strand
GGGGGGGGGGGGGGAGGTCACGCTCCCAAAGCTGCCAAGCTTGGAGGTCCCCATGTGCTCCGGACGCAGGGATGCTTGGGGCGTCCCCACCCGAGGACAGGGCACCCCGGGGGCCCCTCGGGCACCTTCCCTTCTCCGGAGTGGTTTTGCCGCGGTTTTGCTGGAATCGGAGACTTTCACTGCTAGGCAAGGAGGATCTGCCACAGTAATTAGAAGCTGTAATCCGGCCACCACCCACAACAAATTTCCTGCCCAAGCAGATATTAGTGGATAAAACCCTAATTTTTGACGTTGTCCCAGAATCAGCTTGTTTTCAGCAGTTTACGTTCAGGCTGAGCTGTTGGGAGAGATGATGAAGCCTTAAATATGCATATGGCCTAGGCATTTGGAAAGTTTGGGGATAAAGCGCCCATAATTGCTCCTAATCAGTTTATGAAACATAAAAGCTCAAACCCAAGAGAAAGCCGATAGATGCAGAAATGGAAATAGCGATTAAATCTCCCCGCGCCGGCGAGGTGGCCTGGATACGGCGCTGCTGGCCAGGGTGGAGGGCCGCGGGGGACGGGGGACATGCCCGCTCCTGGGACGGGGCCGGGGGACAGGGTGGGGGGACACGCCTGCTGCCACCGCCGGCTCCCCCGGCCGTGGCGGGGAGGGCCATCTCCTTCGGACAATAAATCAGTTAAAGGATATCTTGATATATGCTCATCGGATAGGATTAGCTGGGATTAGACTAATCAGTAAATGTTTCTCTGCTCATTATTTTCCAGGGAAGATTTTCAGCCGATTCTCCGACGCCGAAAGATTATTAATCGCTTAAAGAGCAGAACATCAAACATCGCCCCTTGCTCTAATTTCCCCGGGGTTCCCCCCCCCTCCGTGGGCAGGGCGCCTGCGCCAGCCGACCCGGCAGCCCCGGGGTGCCCCAGCACCCCATCCCCGGCACAGACCCATGTCCCAGCGGTGGGTGGGTGGGTGCTGCTCACGGCCACTGCTGCGGCACCCCCGTCCCCTGCGCCCTGCTCACTGCTGTGCTTTGTAGGCTCAGGGCACAGCAAGGTGGGGCAGTCCCCGAGGGGTCCCCTCCTCCCCGCGTCTGCTCCAGGCACCCACCGTGCCCTGCAGCACCCTGCAGGATGGCACCGTGGGGGCACACGGGATGGGACGGGTGCCTGGGGCTGTCCCCTGTAGTGACTGAAGACAAGGCGTGCAAGTCTGTGTGGGGGACGATAGGCAGCTGCAACATTTTGGCAGACCCTCCTCATCTGGTGACGGCTCCCGAGCCAGCGGCTGGTGGGCTTTTGGGGCCCCCATCTCTGCAGGGATCTGAAACTCGGGGAAACCCCGGAAGGCCGTGCACTCGCCTCGCAGCCACCTGCTGTACGGCTGAGGAGGGTGTAGCAAGGAGAAGGTACTGAAGGGCCTGGTTTAGGGGATTAGTAATGGGATAAGACAGCTTTCACCTCCCTGGTTTAGATATGAATCAGGTCAATCTGACAGTTCCAGGCAGCTCGGGGCGGAAGAAGCTCCCATTCTCCAGGCTGGATGGAGAACCCACCCGTTGGACCCGCACTGGCAGTCACAGCCCGGTGCTCCCCGCCGGCTCCATGCTGCACAGCTGCATCAGCTCCTGGAGACCTGGCGTGGGTTGGAGCCTGGTCCCCAGGGACGATGACAACGCCACAGCGCTCGAGTGCCTGCTCTGCACGGCAAGCTCAGCCAGCCGACTGGTAGCCACGGTGGACCTTGCGTGGGTGTAAGATGGCCCAGGAGTGGAGTGCAGCGGGGCGAGCAGCCAGCCGACGGCAACACAGGGAGTTTGGCAAGGGTGAGAGCCTGGGGGAAGGTCCCTGCCTCGGTGGTCAGCATGGACAGGAAGAAAAGGGCTTTTCTTCCACCTCCTCCCTGTCCTGCTGGGAGCACAGGGAAGCAGTGACTGTTGTGAAAGCGTTGCCTCTGACGCGCGGGTGAGAAGGAACTGAGAGACAGCCTGTCGTTAGGGGAGCAGGCAGTAGAGAGAGGGGCGTTGCAGTGAGACACATCTGTATTTTGCCAAGGTTAAATCCCCACCTCCCAGTAACAGGCGGGCTTCCTCCTCGCCATGCGGGTGATGGGACTTTTCTCAGGCTGCAGCCAGGGCTGAGGGCTGGGTTACGTGCGCGCTCCTGGCCGGTTAGGAGCAGACACACGTCATGGCCAAATATCCTCTGTTTTAGGGTGATGGGTTTGCAGGGGCAGGCGGCATGGCCAGGTTAAACGCATGGGGAAATCCGTGCTCCCAGCACTGCCGGGCTGCGGGAAGCGCTTCGTTTCTAGCTCGAGTCTACAAGGGCGAAGGGAAGGGTGTGCAGGGCGAGCGCAGCCGCAGCCGGCCGTGCACGCCACCTGCTCAGCGCTGTAGCGTCGCCAGCCGAGCTCACTACAAGCGCGTCGGCAGCCCTAATTTGGCATCAGAGGCTGTGGGGTGTCCCTTGTCATGTCCCGCTCCGCACGCCCCAGAGACATCCCTGCTAATTCCTCTGCACAGATTTCTGTCTTAAGGCATTTGCCTTTGATTAAAACCAGAAGAGCAGTCACGGTTTAAGTGGAGTTTAAGAGCAAACCATGTGCCGACGCACAGGGCTCTCACATCTGGAGTGTCGCAGATTTAATCAAACTGCTGGGAAGTGCCGCACGCAGACAGCTGTCACAGCAGCCTGGAGCCCATCTCCTAATTAATTCCTAGCCAAACACAGCGCAAACAAATGACCATCAAGGTGCTACACCTACAACCGCAACTGGAGGCATGGCTGGCAATCGGTGAGCAAGCAGAGCCTGTCTCCAGGAGCTGTAGGTGGTGGCCCATCGAAAGCCCTGTCCCTGCTCCTAGGGACGAGACTGGGGCCTATCCCAGAGGTGTAATCCTGTAGGTGATACATGGGAACATAAGGGACAGGGTGTTCATGAGGAAATGCAGGCGGAGCAGGCACAGCAGCTGTAGCTCCGATTTCTGGCTGCTCCTTGCTGGTGCTTTTCGCTTCCACTCCGCGTTGTTGTTGTTCTCTAGTCCCATTTACCCGCCGTTCTCGCTCCTGTCCCACGTAGGGTGTGTGAGCTGGGACACAGCCCTGCCTGGGGATCCTCTGCAGGCCTGTACCCGGGGCTCTGCGCCTGCCGTAGGTCCTGAGCGAGCTCCGCGAGCTCCCGCAGCCTTCTGCAAAATCTGGGCGACAGCAAAGCAGGGCAGGTCCAGACGCGGTTCTCCTTGGTGCTCATTCACAGCTCATTAAAGCTAATCGAAACAACTACCAGAGCTGGGTCGATGTGGGTGCTTGGAAGTCCTGGGCACACGGCACAGCTAGGCTGGGAATATCCAGCCGTGAGGAGCCCCAAACTAGCTGATGGACTGTCCGCTCCAATTAGCCCCACAAAGGAGCTATTATTCCTCCGCACTATGCTTGTCCGATTACTTTATCGTATTATTTTTTGATCATTCCTCCAAAATGTGCTAATTAAACAGAAATCATCAAGTCAATTAGAGAAACACTCATTAAAGCAGAAAAGAAAAGAAAATATCGGCATAAGAAAAACGGCTGTGAGGCTCCCAAGCACACACAATAGCTGCTACATTCACTAAATCAGCATCTCCCAAAAGAGGAGTAGACATTGTCCCACTCTGGTCTGTGCCCTGGAAATGAAACTTCCCAAGCAATGGAGTCAGATTTCTTTTTTTTTTTTTTTCCTTTTTATTCTTTTTAGTGGAAAACAACATCTCACCACTACCTCAGTTTTCTTTTATGTTTGGGAGAGCAGAGAATATTTTGGTCCCATGAAGGTCCCAACGCCAGGACAGTGAAACTACCTGGAGGATTTTTACTGACCCTAGTGGGTTTTGGACTGAACCTAGATTCTTAACTTCCAGACTGGGAGACTGTCAGCCCGTGTCTTCATTCAGATGTTTGGCCTTCAATCAGATAATGGCATGACATGAAAATAAGTGAAAATAAGTTAAAATAAGTTAAAATAACTTAAAGCCCAGCATGGTCTTTCAGAATATCTCCACCGACACCCACAGTTTTAGCATTTGCCATCTATATGTGCAGGCTTGGGGGAGCTGGTGGTGCTTTAGCCTGGAGGATGCCAGCAGCGGCGGGGCAGCTGCTCTGCCCGTTACGTGGAATGGACAGAGGGGTGGGAAGGGACCTGCCCGCGGCCAGGCAGCAGGACAGGGGCAGAGCTGTGAGCCAAATCTTGCTGGATCCTAGCGCAGGCCTCTTATCCAGGTGCCGTGGGCATTGCTGATGCTCCGCACTCACTCCGGGTGATCATAAAATACCCCAGTCTGTGGCAGGCCCACCCGTTGCTTCCATGGGAAATCTAGTCTTGGCTCCAGGACTCTGGCCGGTTTCCTGACCTGGCTGGCCCTCAAATACCCAGCAACATGCTGGGAGATAGGACACAACTCATCCTCCCCAAGAGCCACAGCCACAGTTTGTGACTGCAAGGGGAGTTGGAACAGCTCAGGGACAACTGCGTCCCAGGAGGTGAAGGAGTGAAGGAGAAGTGCCTGGGCTGCAAATGGTGCTCGTGAGAATGGGCTGCCCCTCTGGTGACGTGGAGGTCGATTTTTTCCCTGCCTCTCCTCTCCTCCACCTCACAGCCTTCTTTCCCTCCCAGACACCTCTACCCACCCAGCCTCCAAGCCACCCCTCTCTTCCACTAAGTGCTTATCCAGCGCTTGCTGTTACAACATCTGAACCTCTCTGCATTTTCTACTTTCTGCTGCCTCCCATGGCTCTCCCAGCTCCCAGCCCAGGAGCACGGTGAGCCCCCAGGCAGCACCTTTGCCACGTTCATGCCCAGCAACTCACCAAGCAGAAGCCTCCCAGAACAAATAAATCCCTTCCCACCTCCCTGCAGCAAGCTGGAAGCAAGTGGCTGGCCCCGCAGACACAGAGAAATCCAGGAAAACACATGAAACAGTGATTTCAGTATTTCTAATGTGTCTCCCCTGGGGGTAGAGAAAGGAGGATTTCACTTTATGCTGACCCCAAAGTGGTGGATAGTCCAGCTCAGCTCAGGGTGAAGGTGTTGCCTAGCCTTTGCATTTCCAAACCAGTTCAGCCATGCTTAATTGTAGGCGCTATGCTACGAGACCTGACAGAATTGCTTCTCCTTTAATTAATCTCCAAGTTTTCTATCTGAGTGCTGTGCCATATGGTATTGATTTTTCAGCTTGGTATGACAGCACTTGCCATGAAAGAAGCTAACCTAATTAAAGCAGGGGACACCACGCGCGCAGGAGGCGACTCTCACTCTTCCCTTTAATACTGCTTTCAGGATCGGCTCCCCTGAACGCAAACAGGTGCCAAAATGCAGTGCCGCTGCTTGAAGGTGAATTCAGAGGTTTCGGCTGTGCAAAGAGGTCCGGGTCCTCAGCACAGGCCTGGGCTTGCAACGCGGCGCTGGGTCTGCCGTGACAAGCGATACCCTGGGCTTTCCCAGCTCCCTCCTCTCTGCAGCTGGGCGGGGAGAGGGCATTGGCAGAAAGGCCAGGAGATTTTGGAGCTTCCCAACACCACGCAATCTGTCCATTTCTTTTCAGATAGAGCAGATAATGCATTAATGAATTTCAAAGCCTCCCCAGCCCCCAAGGACCGGACTCCCAAGAGACATAAACCAGGGTCTTTTAGCTAAAGAGACTGACATGTGGCTGTCTCACAGAGCCCACCTGGCATTACACAAGCAGATGATCCTTTACTGAAGCAATCCTGTCCCAAGCAGACCATCTAAAGGACCTACAGAACTAAAAGCAAAACAATATCAAATACATCCCTGGGCATGGATCCTCCTTCTGATATGAGCAGAGGCATACGAGCTTGGCTGCCTCATCTTTGCAGGCAATCACATTACTTGGTGTTAGAAATACAGATATGAGAGGCAGGGTTCCCCTACCTCATTCCACCTGTTTTACTTGACCCCGCAGGAGAGCTCTTCATGCCCAGCTTCCCTCTGCGCTCCTGGGGACGTGTTTTCTGCACTCTGACATTGCATTCTGTGATTTTCTTTTCGGATGCAGAAAGAGCAGCTTTCAACACGCACAGACTTTGCCCTGTGCGCTTCTCCTGCCATAGCTCAGCCGTGCTCTCACCCATGCGACTCCCGAGCCATCTTTTTCTCTTCTTTTCTCTTCAGCTCTGTCGTTTGCACCAACCAGTTGTAAAATGTGTAAAATTTTCACTTGGGATTAATTTTTCTTATAATAAAGGACAGATTTTAGCACAACAGACTTTCCAGCTTTCCTACCAGCTCCTGGTCTTTGCTTTGACGTGATTCCTCCAACATAGTCAAGGTGGACCTTGATGCCAAAAGGGAACATATTGTCCAAAATGAACAGACTGAATGTTGCCAACAACGAACAGTTATTTCATCACCTCAAATAAGAACTTATATTATTGGTATCATCACGCTCTGGGAAAAAAGGAGAAGGAAAATGTAAAGAGGAAGAAATAAACTTCTACATTTTGGGATCGTTGTTTGCAGTCTTCCCTTTTGGCTTGAGATTTTGCTGGATTTTGAAAGTGGAATAAACGTATTTTCTTCCTGTTTGGAAAGAGCAGGTTCTGGTTTCACTGGGGGAGAGATGCCTCATTACTGGTTTCCTTCAGCATCCCCCCACTCACCCTCCTTTGCGGCTCCTGCAGCTTTCCTGGGAGGTGAACGTGTGGCAGTGGCAGAAAGCCCAGGGAACACCCTTCCCTCTGCTCTTGTCGCCCAACCTGGCCCAGGGCAGGAAGCCTCTGCCTCAGCCCCATTCTGGGGTGTTTGCTGCCCCAGCCCAGCAGAGCATCTCCGGGGATGGATGCAGCCCACTCGGGAGCGGGCCCAGCGCTAAGGGTGTCCTACCCCACTTCCCTTACTTTCGTTGGCCACCCCGGCACCATAATGGTCCGGAGCACACACGGGCAGGTTACCTGCGTCTCCCCTCCTAGCTGGGAGCACACGGCCCACCCTTCCCTCTCTTTTTAAGTGACACCCCCCCGCTTTGTTTCTTTAGCTCACGAGGGGAGATGTAACAAAGAGCCCCGTGGCCCTGCACGGCAGCTGAGTGTTCATTTGTTCGGCAAAGGAGGTGCCCGGGCTGGGCGAAGCCCTGAGAGCACCAGCGCGAGCTGCACGGCAGCCATCCCCAGGGACAACCTGAGAAAAGAGGTGATTAGCCAGCCCCTCACCAGCACAGCGGGAGCGGTTCAAGGGGAAAGAAAAGCCGAGCCCTGGTGGTAATGACATTTTTCCACATGGGTAAATGCATTGATCTGTGACAAGCAACACCAGGCTGTGCCTCTGCCCGCGGTGCAGCGGAGGAGGGACGGGAGAGCTTCCCCACAAAAGATGTCAGAGGCAGAAGTTTCCCAGCTTCCCTTCGAGAAGCTGGATGTATGTGGAGGTCGGGTGCTAAGGATGTCCCTCCAGCCCCTGCTGAAACCACAGCTCAGGTCTTGCCCAGGGACAGGCTTCCCAAGCAAGTGCCAAGAGCTCCTCCTTAAATGCCAGCGCGATGCAGGCAAGCCTCTTGCACGATCCCATCCCAGAAAGTCTTGCAGAGAAAAAGAGCAGGGTACAGAGCACTCCAGCGAAGCTTGATAACAGAGTCACCCTGAGGTAAAACACCTATTCACTAAGGCTAAAACAGCGTCAATTAAATCTGCCTCTATCCCTGATACCCGAAGTCATCACTATAGCCAAAACTAGCTGGGTGAACACGTATAAATGCCACTATTCAGACAGAAGCGGTGGGGTGTCCCAGGAACACCATACAGCCTGTGGACCGGGCATCATGTGTGTCTGAGAAGAAACAGATAGGAGTGTACTGCTAGTGTCATCGAGTGGACAAAGTGGTTTAGGAGAGCACAGGGCAAGGCACGCATCCTGCCCGAAGAGCTTAACTTCTAAGCTTTAATCAGAAGAATTAGGGCTTTACTTCAGCTCTAATTTAATCAGAATGAGTAGCGGAGGTGGTCGTGCCATTTCGTGGGCAGGGTGCTATCCGCTCGGGGCACGCCCTCCTGCCTTGCGTTCCCCAGGCAGTGCCTGTGGGTGAACAGGGTCTGACCGCCGGTGACAGGCACTGTCCTGATGGCTGCAGCTCAGCTCTGAGTGCCTCGGGCAGGATGACAGCTCTCTGGGCTCTGGGGGGGCTGCCAGCCTGGCTCTGCCCTCCCCGGCTTAGCTGCAGGTGGTTCCCCATAGGGCTGTCTGAGGTCTCAGCTACCTGGAAACACATGCACGCGTCCGATGGCCGCTCCGGCAGGTCTCCTACATCTCTGCTCGCTCAGCACTCTCCTTTGGGCTGGAGCCATCAGGAAATGGCCCCTGACAGTTGTTTCATTGCCAGCTGGACTGTAGCCTGGGACCTGGTTTAGCCCAGCTTCCAGCACCCGTGCGGGCGCGTGGCTGTGCCGTGGGCGTAGCGGAGTTGGACCAGGTCTCCCAGCAGCAACAGTGAGCAGAAAGGAAGGAGATTTGTTTGCTTTGCGGCAGACCTCTGCACCCATGACTCGAGAGCTGTAGACACCTTGGCAGGCCAGGACCCGTGCATGGGGAAAGGACAAGCAGCTAAACCCAGGGCAGGCATCGCTCTTCCCCCCCCCGACTCAGTACCTGCCTCACCCACCACGTCGTCACGGGATCGCTTTTCCTTCCTTTTTAACTGCAGAACGGCACTCTGGGGGGTGACATTTCACCTGGCAAGCTCCTATTCAAGGCAAAGAGCCCTAAACTGTGATTGGTGAAAGCAAACTGCCCCATCCTTCTGATGTGAGCTGCGACGGTCGGAGGGCTTTTGTCACTCACCTTTTTCCACCCTCTTTTCTTGACGCTCTCTTCTGTTTGTTTTTCCATAGGAGCAAGCGGACCCCTCTGCAAAGCTGGACCCCAGCCGACCTGGGCATGGTGCCACCCTGCCACTCTCCTCCCTGGCCAGAGCAAATTCCCGGCCATGGCAGCAGGCAAATACCAGGCACACGCGCTGGATGCGACCCTCATCCCAGCGCCTCTCACTCCTCCTTGCTGCATTTCCAGCTTGCAGAAGTGGCCCGGATCTTCCTGAGCAAAATCTAATCAGGCCTGTGTGAAAAAAGAGGGGGAAAGAAAAGCCCCGATCATATTTTTAAATAATACCAAAAAGCTGTAAGTATTTGGTCAGCCTGCTTGTTCTTACTGCCTGGGATCAGTCCGATTATTCAGGGATTCATTTTTTATTTCTGAGTTTTATTTTTTCTGATTTAACAGCTGCACATTAATAAAAACTCCATTTATTGGAGGATTTGGCTGGGATTGCTATAATAAAATAGAAGGATTTGTGCTGGGCACTAAAAGAACTCTCTGCAAAAGTAGTGTTTTTCCAGTGATTAGGAGCGCCGGAACATATTGTTTTGCTGTGTGGCCCCATCACTGCTGAGGACGGTGACAGATGTCTTGTGTTAATGTTGAATGATTAAATGCCATTTCTGAAGCCACTCCCTAGCTGTGTAGCACCGTGCTGCTTCACCCACACAATCTGCCTTCAATCTGTTCCCTTCGCCGAGAGCATCCCGCCTTGCTGACTGTCAAGAAGCCCTCATCACAAGCCAGGCTGCACACTGTGCCCCAGGGCCAGCCTACGTCCAGCCAGTGTCTGGACTTCAGCCTTTCAGCCACTCTGTAAGGACCAGACCAGCCAGCTTTGCAGCTCAAAGGCGGTGGACATGGCCAGTGGAAACAGAGAGACATGTACAGCTCTTGGGCTTCTCATCCTGCCGCAGTGTCGTTCACCCATGCTACTGCCGAGGGCAGGCTTGGTGGGAAATGTGAGGCCAGCCCAAGACGTCACCGTTTCCAGCTCTGTCCACTGTTCTGCTAAAAGAGGTGGTATGTCCCTGCACGCCTGCCTCTCTTCTATCCACAGGCCACTGCTTGTGTCAGCAGGGTCCTCCTTGATCTCATTTTTAACCATTGCCTTTGAGCAGGGCAAAGAACATGCCTATCACAGATGTCTACCCATCCATGTCCAGCTCCACCAGGCATTCCACAAGCCCTCTAGCACTGGCTTACCAGTGTCCCCAGATCATCTCCTTTCCCTCCCTCATTGTGCTAAACCACTACAGCCCACAAACCACATCCTGCTCTGCCCAAGACCAGGTAGGTAACTCAGTTCCAAGAGAAAAGAGCCTCTGCCCAGGAGCAGAAGATTGGCAGGCTAGCAGCAAGGTGGAAATGGTGGCTCACTGATGTCCACCTGAAATTTAGCAAACAGCAATGCTCCTCTTCTAAAAGCCTGGTCTAGTCTCGGCTAATACACACAGAGATACCCAGAGAGATGCACATACACACACGCACGCGTGCACGCACACACAGAGATCCTTGATCAGAACATCTGTATCCTCTGGAAGCATGTTGTCTTCGCAAAACTGTTATCTGTTTGGCATCTGTTGCGATGACCTACCCCAGCGACAAGTCGCACGTGCACCACTTCTGACCCACACGCGCACATGCGACATCTGAGTCCCAACACAGCACAGAGGACAAATAAGGTTGTTTCCCCAAACAGAGATGATGTGGTGGGGGGAAGGGAGGAGCCGGCTGGGGAAAATCTGGCCGTTCACATGCATTCACACATGTCGTTACAAGTCCTGCCAGTCAAGGAGAACACGCGGTAGGGGGCACTTTGGCAAGCTGCGAGGCATCTCCCTTGCATGAGCCAGGGACACCCCTTCCCAAGGGGGCCAAGATGGCCAAGCCAAGATGCTATGACCACACCCATTCACACCATCTGCAAACAGCACCTTTCTGCCTGCCTTCATTCCCTCCGTCCACCCCGTGGACTCGGGGGCGATGTCCTCCCTCGCCCCAGGACCAAGCACCACCAAAGGTGTCGGCCCCTGGACTGCAGCGACCTGGCTGCACAAGGCAGCTCTTCTGCAAAGTGTGAGGAAGAGGGAGGACATGGTGGTGCCGAAGAGCAACAGGCCCAAATTGACTTATTTCTACCACCTCTCCTTTCACAAAATACGAAACCTGCTGTCACTTGCAAATCCATCAGCCTGACAGGTCAAATAAAAGCAGGTTGCCAATTCGCTTTCACTTCTCCACCAACTTAATCTCTGTGCTAAATTACAAGTTGATAATGGGTTCCCATTAATTATTGATTTTCCAGATAATACTTGTTAAAGTAGAATTAACGCTATTGTTTCTGAACAAATACTGCCCAAATACTGTGTTTAGCGGGCTTGTAATCAGCTTTACCCACTTCTCTTCTAATCTGATTGAAACAGATTTCCTACCAAATCTTTTTTATCATTTTGTTGATATTAAAAGGTCACATATTTATGCCTGCCCAAAAGTTTAATTTAAGTTACTGCAATTGACTATCATTATGTGTTTGTGCGTGAACAGCAGAGTGCTGATGGACGCAACTTTAATTTAGAGTGGGAAGGAAGAAGTGGAGGGAAAACTGAAGAAGTACAATTTCTATGGCGTCCAGCGTGTGATGTTAGGCATTGTACATTTTAGCTTATTTTCCCAAGCCCTATATTATGATTCTGTTCATCATAATGCCTTTTGACCCGCTGCATTTACTCCATCATAATTATCCTTTAATACTCTTATAAATGAACTTTTAGCTTATCTTCCGTTAATTCTCAGAACAAGCAAAGCACACACGTAACAAACAAAGCCATCTAAATAAAGTGTTTAACCCTTTTGGTGGCTTTCCCTGATTGTTCAAAGGCAGGTCGTGCATTTAAGAGGTGGGTGGCTTAATTACACTTCCTCTCATGAGGTGCAGAGCGTGTGATGGCATTTCAGCCCCTCTTAAGCCAAGCCCCGTTCAACTCTCTGAAAAGCAAAAGCAATGTATTAAAGCCGAAGTAAAACTAGCTGGCAAGAGTATGGGATTTCTCCAGTGTTGGGCAGCTGCCCAAGCCAAACGGCACACAGGACCGGAGATGAGCTAGTTAGAAAGGGAAGGTCGAGGCAACTTGTCTCAAGCACTTGAGAGGCTTCAGTTTGATTTCCAGCTCAGCCACAAGCTCTCAGTGAGCCCTTGGACAACTCAGCTCTCTAGGACATGGAGGGAATACCCCTGCCAGGTCTGTCCTGTGTACCTGGCACCCTGGAGCAGAGCCCGTCTTTCACAACACAGCCATCAAAAAGCTCACAGTACTAAAAACTGTATCATCCTCCACCTTGTTTCTCCTCCACGGCCATGCACAAGCCGTGCTGGGAAATGGGTTGTTCCATTTATGGTGTTTCAGAGTTTGGCATATAATCATGTCTCAACAATGGTCTCGACAAAAAGTTTCTATAAACACAAATATTCCAGGAATACAGTATCTGGGAAGCATAAAGACCAACATTGGTTTGCAGCTGTAGCTGGGTGCAGGAGACACCCTGCAGACTGGACTGGGGACACCATCTGCCAGCAGAGTCCTCCTTGTCCTTCATAACCCAAGAGGGACAGGAGTCTCTGATACTTCCCCAGCGCCTTGGACACCTGCCACTGACCCGGCATGTCAGACTCTCTCAAACCCTTCTACAGATGGCAAAGCTGCAGCCCATCTCTGCTGTGACCTGATTTCCCTGACCCACCTTGCGACGAGTGCGCCGTAGCTGGCACCGGTCAGCGCCTGTCTCCTGAGGCAGGGGACAGGCGCCCAGGCACCCACCGCCCCGACAGCCCTGCTGCCTGTGCGTTTCTGAATGTCCCAGATAGGGCCAAGATTAGTAAGGGACCTGTGGCACAACGAGAGGTCACCTCCTTGGCAGGAGATGCCTGCTGCTGCTAGTGATGCAATCGCAGCTCCTCTTGCCACGGTCACTCCGGTCTCCTTGCTGTGGTTATTTATTATTAGCATGACAAGCAAAGCAAGAGAAGGGCCCTTTCCTGAAGAGTTTGGTAAACCTGGACATACAAGGGCAGAGAAATGGAGCATTATTTTCCCCAAAGGAGCTGAGACACAGAGGTTAAAAGACCAGCTCCAATACAAGCTTTAGCTGCCTGGGGCTCAGACTTCAGGTGCCTACATGCAACCCTGCAAACCTTAAACACCTTCTCAGCAGCTGATCAGTGGTCAGCTGGAGTGGCTGCACATCTTTTCAGGACATGTGGCAATGAGGTCCTGCAGGCAGAGCAACAAACGGAGATGGGTGGATGCTTCGAGCACCAGGTCGTTGTCCTGAAATGGCTCCACATACAGCAGGGACTCATCTGCTTCAGCATTTCCTTTCCCGCACAGTTCTGAAGGCGAACCGCTTTCATTTCCCGTCAGTTCATCGGAGAGTATCTCACCTGCATAATTCAGAGGCAGCTAGAGGATAACTCATTAGCGACAATTCTTAAGATCCTCTTTCATAAACTGGGTAAACTCTGCAACTTGCCAGGGAAAATCAAACAGATTTTCATGGAAATTTGGTGACATTCAGTGAAAAGCTATTAGCGTGCATAATGAGAAAATACCTAATTCTCCCAAAGAAGGTTTTATGCCCATACAATATGCCCATATTGCCATCTACAATAACCTGGAAGGGTTAGATTATAGCTAGTAACGCCACGCAGACCTCTAAAGGAGATTAATTCAGGAGTTTTGTTATTAAAGGTATACTGAGTCTAATTCCACTACAGAGACAGATACTAAAGAGTACTAAAAAATGTTAACAGACCTGAGCAGCTCTACAAAACAACTTGCCCACAGTGGTAGACATTCCAATAAAAAAAATCTCAGTAAATGACAAATGAAACAGCCGTCCTCTTTGGTCCCCAGCCCATCTTATTTGCTCTCTTATATTATCAGCCCTCACAAAATCCTGTTATAGTCTTTTCCCTGGTTTTGCCAGCAAGACGATGATTCTTTCAAAGTCACGGGGCTGGATCCTCAGCTGCTGTGGACTGACCCAGCTTTGTCAGCTAATGGGACTATGTTGACTTACATCAGCTGGGAATTTTGTTGCTCCTCTGCTTCACGTGGAACAGACTCAGAAAGATTATCAGTTAGCTTTAAGACTATCATGTTTTTATTGTAAAGAAATCACCCTAAAAGCATTTTTCCCTATTCCATTTTTAAGAATCCAATCCGCTGCTGTAGCTTAAGGACATACAATTTCACATTTACCACCAGCAGAGCCAAAACCAACTTGAGAAATTTTTATTGATTTCCTGATAACATAATCCATACTCCACAGAATTTGCCATGTGAAATATACTCCTGTGTAATACCAAAGTGTTAATGGCACAGAGTAAAACCGCAAGCTGGTTTGAAATGCAGAGATTTTTAAGGAAAAGATATGAAATCACATAATGCAGCTCCATAATCGTTTGACAATAAATGATCCTTTTATCTGATTATTATGTCAGTTGAGTCTCTTTAATAAAATGCAGCAGTCACCCCAAAGCATTTGGACCACAGTTATGACCAAAAAATGGTGGCCTGTACCAGGAAAGCTGGGTCCTCGTCCTTCATTACCCCATGCACAGCCTGAGCTCCTCAACTCTTAGGACCATCAATGGGATGAAACATAGGATCATATCATTAATTGCTTTAAACTGCAGTAGCTCCAATTAAATCATTGCACCTATGGTTACTGGCTGGCAGGCGGGAAATGGAGAGAACTGATACAGGAATATAAAAAAGAATTTAAAGCATTGAAAAAAAAAGTGACTAACAGAATCAAAGAAAGTAAGAAGGAAGTTTTACCAAGAGCAAACATATCTCCTGCTCATTAGCTAGCTTTGCTGCAATACGCTGCCTGTTAAGCCGCCATTCATGGTTCAGAATAGTTTTCTTTTAGTCAATAAACTTTTGCAGTTTCAAAAAAGGGAAGAAGCAGTGGTCACATCTTTTGGTGATAGCTGCAGGAAACTACCAGCTCCTTAACTTTCCAAGGGGAAATACTCCAATGCTAACAGACGACTTAACCTGTAAAGAATTCAGGAGAGCTAACACAGCACCAAGGAAGTCCTGCTTTTTATGGTTTCAGAAAATACAAATGATCCTTCTCCATCAGATTAGAAGTTGGCTCAAAGAATGTAAGCATGTTGATAAAATAATACTACGGCTTCTCAAGGGAATTTGATTTCATTCTGGTTTTAAAATAAACGAGAGAACGAGCAGAACATTGTCTGCGCCTATATTGAACAGTTTTCAATCTATTTAACAGCTAAATCCTCAAATCAACAGCAGCCTCTTCTCAGCCCAATAGAGTATGGTTAACCACCAGCTGCAAAGAAACATTAAATGTTACTGGGTTTTCGTCACATTTGCAGAGGATTCAAAAATGAGCACTAAATAGCACAGTCAGATATGCAGACAAATTTAACCACCTGCAGAAATACACCACTGTTTTCAAAGAAGCTACAGCCAAATGCAAGTCTACATCTCCGTGGAAAAAAAACGGTGACTAGAGACAGTCCTTTGGGATGGTGCCTAAAATAGCTGAAGAAAAGGTTGAATAAAATGCCATGGTTGGAACACATTATCTCTCTGAAGTGAGATGAATTTGCATAAGAAAGAAGGGACATATTCTTCACCATGGATTCCCTAACGTTATTTACAGCAGCCAGAAAAATGTACCAGCTATGAACTTAGCTGTTCATACATGGTGTCATGCGTACATGGGGTACAGTAAAATTATTCACCCCCAGAAAAGGCATTATCAGAAACTAGGTCATAAAGATATGAGGCAGAGATAGATTCTTCTCTTTTTGTTATGTTTTGTTGTTGTTTTGTGGCCCCTGGGAACTGAGCATCAGAGGTCTAGAGGGGGATTCGCCATAGGTAATTCACCTAATCAGTGTGCAAGAAAATACATGTTGACTTCCTGGAGGAGAAGGTCAGGAAAGAAGCAACTTCTTTTGCCTTCACAAATTCTGCAACTGGAAAGGAAGAGTCCTTGCATTTTGCCTTCCAAATAATCTAGTGGAAAAAAAATAGTCCTACAAAAATTGCAAAAGCAGTATGGGAATCATACTGCCTTGGTCACACCTTGCTGGCCTCACTCAGCAAGATACTGGCTGTTTGGGAAAACACTGAGTAACCTGGGATGCTTCGCTGCTGACCACAGACCAGTTACACAGATTCATGACATGGGTCTGATTTTCACCTGTGCTTCACTCTACCCGGTTCCCACTGACAGCTACGAACACTGCAGGCTTGCAGCACCTCAGAAAATCAGGCACTGTGTATCTGTACAGCAATGCCTGTGGGCTTTTTATGTAGTTTTGTTGCAATAAACAGGCAATGACAAATGCAGCGAAAGAAGATACACCAGACCAGAGTTATGTGTCAGAGAACAATCCACCAGTGCTAGGCTGGACAGGAATGAAGTGGCTGACCTGGTGCAAAGGCACAGACGTTCGTTGAAGTCAGTCACTGAGCCAAATAATTCAAGAGCAAATTCCTGTTATAACAGTATTTTTCACAGTCTTTATGGCTGTCAAAGATATTTGCAGAGCAGTAGGTTTTCTGTCTTCACCCTGATCAGCTACTTGAAGCTAAAGGTCAGAGCACCTACAACAGCAGCCTCTGAGATTTCCCAGAAGAAATGCAGATGTCCGTGTGGCACATTCACACCTCCTGACCACAACTTGCTTTTCTATAACTTTTCACAGCCCTGGCAGTAGACCTCAGACTGCCAAGGCTCTGGACATCTGGCTGAAATCCAGTGGTCCAGAAGGTGATGACGATACAGCAGGAGCTGAATAGTTATATTAGGGGCTGCAAGGTAAGCAGCTGAGGTAAAACCCAGCTCAGCAGGGCCCTTCTCCTTCCTCGAAATGGTGCAGAAATATCAGCAGGTTCACAGATGGATATCTGAACCCTTAGACACCTGCGGAGATTACCAA
>Ga0065711_1040561_pt1 | contig 16856 bp, 5 predicted proteins | sample Hoacrofraction12_FD_59098 | JGI IMG/M metagenome (GOLD analysis project Ga0065711, IMG submission 59098) | Hoatzin crop microbial communities from Cojedes, Venezuela - Epithelial fraction 12 v2 (version 2) | ecosystem: Host-associated > Birds > Digestive system > Esophagus > Crop | place... | reverse complement strand
ACGGGAAGTTCTGTCTGAACATGAGGAAGAACTTCTTCCCTCTGAGGGTGACGGAGCACTGGAACAGGCTGCCCAGGGAGATTGTGGAGTCTCCTTCTCTGGAGATACTCAAGACCCGCCTGGACAAGGTCCTCTACAGTCTACTGTAGGTGACCCTGCTTTGGCAGGAGGGTTGGACTAGATGACCCACAGAGGTCCCTTCCAACCCCTACCATTCTGTGGTTCTGTGATTTTATTCTATTTTGGTCCTCCAAGCAAACCTCAATGCAGAGAGCGCACTGTACTCTCTAAGCAGTCTCAGTGATACCAGCAAAAAAAATGACAGTAGAAAGACTGTATCTCTTCTGCTCTCAATGCTCCCTCTTCTGGCATTTAATGCAGAGAAGGACAGAGAATCCACCTCAGTGGGAACCAAAAAATAAAACCAGATGTTGTGAGGAAGGAGGAAAAGGTGCAGTCGGAAGAGAGAGGAAGTATAGGGAGGAAGATAACAGGCATTTGGGGGGACCATGGTCATGTCAGAGCCAGGACACTGTAGATATTTAAATGGAAAAAAAAAAAAAAGGTGCATAAAAGAACCTAAAGTTCAGTGAAAACTATACCCCTACACGACTTAGAATTTAAGATCGGTTTCCTCAAATTCTCTGTTTCATTACTGTGAGCAAACACCTCAGTCATCTGCAAACTATGGATCTCATCTTCCTGAAATGCCTGGTCTATGTAAATCACAGCAATCTCACACTCGATAGATTATTCTTGTATTAGCTGCACTATTTAAGAGCTGTTCTTTGAATATAAATTACCAAAAACTTCCAATAACCAAAACTGGGGACAATACAGTTCCATGTACTGATACTTGTCTTGTGTTGTTTCTTCAGAGAGAAGAGCTAGTTAAGAAAAGCATTCAGAAACATTATGTTTGAAATACTGATGCTGTGGAATGCAAACGCTGAAAAACTGACCAGTGACGTTGACTCCAATAGCCCATGCCGCTCTACTGCAATGAACATGAGATTATACTAAGAATATATAAAATACGTGCAATTATTGTTCAGCTTGATTTTCTATTCTAGCTCCCATTTTTCTAATTCTTTTACTAGTATGTTCAGTCTGTTGCACCAAGATTCACCCAAGATCTTCGTACAACGTACAAAACCCAGACATGTAACAAAAAAACAGGTATTTCAAAATCCATGCAGGGCTTGCATGCAGGATTAGACAATATTATCATGCTTTCCCAGCTTCAAAGTTTATATTAGGTGAATCATTTCATCTAGAAGCTTATAAAATCAGAATATTTTGCACATGATTTAGGCAAATGCAAAAACAAATGTAGAAAATGTGTTTTGTCAAAAACCAAGAAAAATAAAGACAGATTACTAAGTTTACTGAATAAATGTTAATTTAAATTGCATACCTGAACATAATGCCGGAGAACATAAACAATTTCCTCCTTTTGCGCTTTCTCAGACAAAATTTTGTGGAATTTAACAAAGTCTTTCGTACCCATTTCTGCATAAAGAACAACCACTGGGCCGTCCTCTTTGAGAGCTGGGAATTTATGATCCCCCTTAAAAAGATATGGCCTGGGTCTGGTTTAAAAACAAATAATTGTGATATTATAAATTCAGAAAATAAATAAAAACAGCAGCAGTTTTCTACTTCATAATCAGAAATACCATTAAGGGCTTATATGCTAGAAGTATAAAAGCCATATTAATATAATCACAAAATAATCATGAATACTGACAAAAGAACTGTGCTGGTTTGGGCTGGGATAGAGTTAAATTTATTTGTAGTAACTAGTATGGGGCTATGTTTTGGATTTGTGCTGAAAATGGTGTTGATAATACAGGGGTGTTTTAGCTATTGCTGAGCAGTGCTTACACAATGTCAAGGCCTTTTGTGCTCCTCGTACCACCCCACCAGCGAGCAGCCTGGGGATGCATGGGAAGCTGTGGGCGGACACAGCCGGGACAGCTGACCCCAACTGACCAAAGGGATATTCCATGCCGTATGACATTGTGCTCAGCAATAAATCTACGGGGAAGGTCGGCTGGGGTGCTGCTGCTTTGGGAGTGGCTGGGCATCGGTCAGTTGGTGGTGGGCAATTGTTTTAATTTGCATCACTTGTTTTTCTTGGGTTTTATTTTTCTCTCTTATTTTCCTTTTAATTACAACTTTATTATTATTATTACTAATAGTATTATTATTTTATTTCAATTATTAAACCATTCTTATCTGAGCCCACGGGTTTTCGCAGTTTTGCCCTTCTAATTCTTTTCCCCCATCCCACTGCAGGGGACGAGTGAGTTAGTGGCTGTGTGGTGCTTAGTTGCCGACTGGGGTTAAACCACAACAACTTAGAACACAAATTTTCAAATTAAGTCAAAGAAACTGAAAAATCAGCATCAACTATAAATAATTTTAATACATTTATCAAATCACAACACAAAGAGCAAACGAAAAGCACAGCACTGAGATTTTGTGCAAGTCAGTTACAGCTTGCGCCTTTTAATTTAAATGATGCACATGAAACTAGAGATGTACAGATCAATCTGAGTAACAGAATATCAGAGGGATATTCATTGAAGTTTGAGAAAGCTACTAACACACATGGAAACTAACTGGAGTCACGCTTCTATTACACCATCAAGCTCTATTAATTTAGCTAACTTTGCAAATTTTGATCGCCTACCTACCCTCCTTGTTGAAGGCCATGACTGTAGAAAAGTTACACTTTCTATACATGCAATGATTTCTTAGATGATTACAAACATCTTTTAAATAAAACCTGGGAAAGACGGAAAAGTAACAAGGTATATGGTTGATATACTCAAGGTCCTAATTTTTGATGAGTACACTTCTTTTTCAAAGTTGCCTTTCCATAGTTACCCTTGAAAGACCAGCAAAATCCCTCCAGAAATCTTCAAGGCGGGTTGAGAAACTTTAATCCAACATGCACTGCAGAAATGTGGGTACTAGATGCTCATTGAAAAGTCATACTGCAAAGGTGTGAGCAGAATTCCACATGCCACAGTTTGTGATGCAAAGCTTACAAATATCTTCAGTACAAAAATCACAGAATAATTTATATTGCAAAGGACCTTTGGAGGTCATTTGCTCTAATTTCTCCCTCAAAGCAGGGGTGATTTGTACCAGGTTACGCAGGGCCTTAACATCAACATCCTATGTAAGCTTGATAGATACGCAATCAAAGACCACATTTCTAAGGCAGAGTCAAAAGGAGGGGCCTGGTTTGAGAGTTAGCTTAGATGCATGCAGCCACATGCCACAGAAATATTAGGCAAGCTTTCCCACTGCCATCACAGGACAAGGCAGACAAAATAAGTGTCATCGGGGAGTCTGAAACAACTCCTGAATAAGTAAGCTCTGTTCCAGAACAGATCCAGATTTGCCCCAATGAAAAAGCATACACACTGGATGTGACTTGTGCAACTTCCTTCTCATATCCAGACAGACAAGCACCGCCACAGTCATTTATAAAGAGTTGAAAACCTAAATCAAGGGAGCTTCTCTTTTCTTAATTAGTCATGACTCCTGTTCTCAAAAGGTGGGTACTAAGTGCTGTCACGACTTTCCTGAACACTGACAGTCTCACAGGAAGATTTTCATGCTATAATGACCCAGCTTCACTAAAAAATTAAGTGTTGCAGTGAAATAACACTGCACAGGGCTACCATAACAACCTTGGATTGGAGAATTAAAGCATTCAGCCCTTGTAAATCCAAGACAAGCCTCTGTTCTCTGTTCCTCTTCGACACTGAATAGTATTGAGAAATAACTGATTCTCTTGCTCTTGGAGCTGCAAGCTAATTTATTTCCTCCCATAAGAGAGTCTCATGAGAAGGCTGCCTGAAAGGGAAGGAGAAGCAGTTAGGCAGACAAAAAAAGAAAAAAATACATGGATGTGAAGTTCAGCACTTGCTAACCAGTTACTATGGTACTACAGGCAACTATACGCTTGCCTAGAGAGCTGCCAAGACGAGATGCAGAATGAATGTGATGGACAGAAGACAGCAGACATACATACTGAAAAACCTTCTAAGGAACTGACTGTTTTGGGCAAAATGTGACTCCCATCAATGCTTCTGCTCTTGGCAGCAACAGTCCCAGAAATACTAGTGTTGTGTTTTGGACAGTTAGCAAGACAAGCAATCCCAACCATTTAATCACCGAAGATCTTCCTTTGAAACATCTAGAGCCCTTGAGCAGCTCATTGCACATCCACACAAAATACTTCCAATTAGAGCCACGCAGTCCGTTGCAACATATCTGAAAGTGCAACAAACCAAATCACAGTAGCTGCTGCATAAAGAACTGGATGAAGCAAAATCTTGGTCGTGACATGCAGACTATCTGGGGTCTCGTGAGTTCCAAGTGCCTCAGACTTCCTAGATCTCAGGTTGAGCTGATGAATCTGCACAAAATAATGTTGCTGCCTCTTCTTTCTCTCCCAGTGAGATTTGAAACTATCATCCCTAAAAATAGAACATTTCTAATGTCCTCATCCAATATGGGGAACTTTAGGACACAAGTGAAACCTAGCTTAAGTTGGCCTAGCTTAAGTGGAAGAGTCATGACAGACAGAAGACAGAAAAAGAAAACGAAACACAAAGGAAAATAGTTTAAAATAAAAAGCGAATCAATAAAACAAAAGGTATCTTTTCATAAAAGCCATAGAGAAAAAGAATGACTGGTTTAGAGGAACCAACAGTGAGATTGCACACTGTCCCATATATATATCATTTGCTCACCATATAGAAAAGACACAACAGGAGCACAGCCCTATTTCTACCACCTAGGCTAAACATCTCCAGCACAAATGAAAAGCCGCTGCTACCCAGAGTACAATTGTAAATAATACTGGAAACAATTACCTGAAGGTCAACATATTTTTCTCAAAGTCTGTCTCCAGGAACTCTAAATATTTGAGTGACTCAACTACTTTTGGGGTGGGGAGAAGGAGAGGAAATTTATGAAGACTCTGTCCCTGCAGCTCTAAAGGTTGTAAGGTGACTGGTACACACAAAACTATCCAAAACACAAGAAGGATTAAATAGAAAGAACTTCAGTTTTGTTCCGAGTTCTTGAAGTTAATAATTCCTAGAAGTCTAACTCTTTCAATTCTGAATACTTCGGGATTCTATTGTTTAGTATCATGATTTTCCCGAATCTTGTAAATTTGGGGACAGTACCTCCAGAAAGGAGAATGTGCTGAATCCAGTCAAGTGCCTTAGAAGAAGAGTATATTCAGACCTTGTGAAAAAATGTTAAGGTCTCATGATGCCTTGATATGACCAGAAGAATTAAACACCATTTTAAAAGTCAAAATATAGTACAAATAATTTATGTAAGAAAGTAAGAGACATTTGCTAGGCAGAATGTAATAGCTAAAAATGGGACATAGCAAACTAGACACTGAAGTGCTTTTGCAGAAACCTTGGCTATTGAGTAAGTAGAAGGCAATGATTTAGTAGGTTGTAATTGTATCAATGGCCTTGGAAAATACCATAAATCACACATATAGAGCACAAAATTGTTTTCAGAATCAACCATCCCCAAAGAGACAAATGTATAGGTTTTCAGGGTTTTTTTTTTTCCAATATATTTTTGACAGAAAGCAAAATCCAAGAAATCTGCCCTACTAAATCATCTTTCAGCTCTACATAACTCCAGGAAGTGGTTGAGGGTACAGACACTAATGTGTATTATGGCGACCTTGACCATTGCCGGAAAAAAAACCAAAAAAAAATACTAAATATAGGTTTTGAAAAAATACAAATTAATTCATTTTTACAGAGATTAAATATTTTGCTTTCATTATTGTGTTATTATTTGTTATTTTGATAGGTTCTACATATTTTACTTCACAGCTCAAATTCATTCTGGACTGATGCTAGTTTCCGCAGGACAAAGCCTGCAGAAAGGCTTGATAGGTGCAAAGGCTAGCATAAGGTGAAGAAAGGTCATGCCAGCTGAGGTAGACTCCTCTTCCACTCCTGTGCCAAGCCCTTACAATCCAGAAAACCTCAAATGCAGCAGCACTGACTACACAGAAAGATCTGTCGACAGAAGTACTGTCTTAGACAAATTAAATGGTAAGCTTGTACAGAAAGTACACTGGAATTGTAACTTGACTATCCCACATCAAAAAAAAAGAGAAGAAATACAAAATTTTCCATGTGGTTAGAGGAGCAAAGCTCTAGGATTTTATTTTAAAACCCTACTTGGATTCATAATTGATGAATTCTCGTAACAGTAAGTGTTTAAAATATTCCCAAACCAAAAGTAACTCTTTTAAAATAACATATACTTTAAACGGGTATGTCTTTAAATATTCAGTAAACAGGGATTTATGGGCTTGGCATTATAAAGTAAGTAGAACATAAAATTTCAAATTACCACAAGTATATATGCAATAATACATTTTCCTCTTTAGCAATCTATTCTTCCTCTTAAAACAGATCATTACATTTACCTCTTAGTAGCCTTCTTCAGCAGCTTTTTTATTTCATTAGTCTTACAGGTGTGCTTCTCATGGATAACCACAAATGCACTGCAGCCTTCTGGTGGAGGTTCATCAGCTGCAATCTAATATTTCAACAATTATACTCAACCAGAATGCTTTGATTGCACTTCAACTTAAACTCACATTCCTTTGATTAAAATAATTCAACAGCTGCCATTGAGTTGTGTTTCTAATTAAGCCCATTCAAAACTGGGTACATGCGAAAAAGTAATGGAAAATATTAGAAGATTAAGACTGTATAACCTTTGTGAGATGTAGTCTATCAAATACAGTTATACTCCAGAAAATGCAAGTCCATTTATGTTCTGTAAAGACAGGGCTGAGAAATCTCCTCCATAAACTGAAATTACAGCCTGTACTCTGAGATATTTTTGAGTCGTTATCAGCGATCATGTTAATGTACAAAGATTTGACTGCCAACCAATAAAACCCAAGCAACTAACATAAATTTTTGGCTCTCTCGCCTTCCCACTCCCCCATCTTTTTTTTTTTTTAACCCTATAGAGCTATTCCCATGTAAAGTGGGCGTCATATGAATGCATGTCAATGACTCTGGATTCACAAGCCGAAAGATAAAAATGAAAAGATATGAGCCTGAGATTATGATATTCCTCCAGAGAACACTTGCAAAAAACCCTAACTTTATTACAGTTTATTACCTTCCAGAAACATGGATTTCTCACTTTACCTTGAAGGTGGCATTGCTAAAAGTAGGAGGAGCAGTTTTAGGCTAGAGGCACAGTGAATTTACATCCTCCCATTTTTTCATTAACAAAGCAGGTATTTGACTATTCTATCTTTCAACTTTTCAAATACTGAAATAATGAGAGAGATGACAAGCCCACTAAGTAACAAATATAAATGACTTGAAGCTACAGGAAGTTTGCTACTTTGGGAATGTCTGAACTCCCACAGGATTATTTAAAGCAATGCAAAAAATAACCACAACCTGAGTTTTAAAAATGAACAATTCCAAAAATTCTACCCTGAAAATACTGCTATCCATACAATTAAACATGAATATTTGTTCCTGTGAATATAACCAGCTTACAAAGCATCACCTTCATAAACGGATCATGTTTGATTCCAAATAATGTCGGCATATATTTTACTGAACTGTAATAATGAACATTCTTTATTCTGCAGCCAAATACCACACAAAATCATGTACCAAATATATCAGACAATATAGTCACCTGCTGAAACATCTGAACAGTTGGAGAATATGCCCGTATGGAAAGTGCAAATTTCAATAGATTGACTTGCAAATTGGATAAAAATTGTCCTGCTTTCTTCAAGATTAAATTGTAATAGGAATACTCTGAATCTGTTCAAGAAAAAAAAAAAGACAACTTTTAGTATTTAGCCATAAAAGATGTGGCATATCTACCTGTGCTACATAATAGGCAAATATTATGTTAGTGCTGCTTGGCAGTTCAAAAGTCTTGAACATTGTCCACTAATTACTGTTTCCTTTACTACCAATTCCAAAGGCCTAATGCAAGACAAATACAACAAAAGTGAGTGCAACAGCGCTAGTTAACATCTAAATCATTTTCAGCAATATAAAAATCCACTCAAGACAATAATGCCTCCCTACAGACCCATACGGAAAGTCTTGAATAGAGCTTATTCATTTACTTCTATTTCTCAAGCTTATGCTAGCCTTTTAATGCAAATGTTGACTGTTACTTTCAACCAGCATTATTTCACAAATGACTTCCTCACATTTCGCCTTGGAACACTCCAACCATACAACTTACATAAATAAAAACTTTCTAAAGTGACATTCTTTGGGCTACTCTCACATACCCTATTTCTTCCTTAAAGATACGTGATAAACAAGAGTATGACAATGCATGCAACATGTGGCTTCCCCCCTCCTTGCATGTCTTGCCTTCTCCAGGCCAAAATTAGGACTCCAAGTAAGAAGAAAGGTGGCTATTGTCTAGGAATGACAGAAGTGACAATAAAGAACATTGCTTGGAAATAATTAACGTTCATTTTTTCTTCTACAGGCATATTCAAGTGAATATTCTCATGTTGTCCTTTGACTGTACGGCAAAGTAGCCTAACTAAAAAGAGGTTGTAATATTCTTTTATCAAGTTGTGAAAAAGACCTGTATCTCTTTAAGGAACAAAGCTCACCAGAATTTCAAATCAGGCTATATACATTGTACTATTATGATACGCTTGAACACAAACAAATTAGAATCAGAGCGCCAGAGCTGTGACCATACCAAGCATTGTGCACCATCCCTGTTCCAGAGGTTGCTGTTACACAGGAGGAACAGCTGAAACAAACGTGAGGCAGTCTAGAATTGCCAATTTATGTGTGTGTGTCGTCCCCCCCCCCCCCCCAAATAAACCTACATAGTCAGCATGTATTTTACTTACATTGATAGATACTACCTGGAAACTGCAGTGATTAAAGATCTTTTTCACGTGTAATACAAATATTGTCCTATAAAGGTGAAAATTTGCAGCAAAGTGAGTTGCAGGGAGAAATGATTCTAGCTGTCCAGCTTGAATTTATCTGTGTTCTTAGGTCAACACCTTATTTTAAAGGCGCTCTTGCTGTGAAAGTGGAATGATTGTCGCAGTAGTAAACTCCTTCAGGGACCCAAAGTGGCGGCAAATTTTTACACAGTATGAAAATCATCTCAAATCATTTAACCTGCCAGAGTTTACCTGCCTCAGCTGCAGCAGATCTTGGAAGTACTCGTATCAAATTCTGAGTGCAGCAATCAAAATGCCATTCCCTCACCACGGCCTAGGTTCCAGCAAACACACAATAGCCCTGCAGCCCGTAGTTTTGGAAATATCCATTAACTGCTCCCAGCAGTTCTGTATACAATTTTTGTAACTAAGCACTTCCTATCCTCTTATTTTTCTCTTTACAACCCCTAACCTCCTCTTGTTCTTCATGCTTCTAGGATCTTTCTCCTTTCTGCCTTTTCTTCCTTTTTAAAACTCATTATTTAGAAAGGCTGAGTTTGCTGTAATTCACTAGTAAAAAAACCCCGAACCCCCTAAGATTACAAAAGCGTATGATCTGCATTTCTACAAAGCTGCCTTCCCATAAATTGCGGACGATCACTACTGTCTAACATCAAATTCAATGGACAAAACCCCCATCTCTTCTATGTTCTCTAAACCTACACATAGCCATAGCAAATGAGATAAATTTGGCTTCACAAGTTCCAAGCAGTGAGCGTAAAAAATTTGGAAGCGGCAAATACTTCCAGACTGAAATGTCTTTGCAATAACTATACTTTCAAATTTTCTTCAAATTATCTCCACAGAACTAAAAACTTCAAGCTGAAATTTCTGCCTCTCCACTCAGCCCCAAATAACATCCTATTGAACACAATGAAGAGTTATTCAATATACAATTCTAAAGATACCACCTCAATAAATTATTTTTTCCACAAGTATTTAAATTCTTTGGCTTGCAAATTCCAGCTGTGCTTTCACTGCTGTATATAAAATAGCTGACATTTTTGCTCTGAAAGATGATTAAGACAATGATGGTTTTAACAAGTAAAAAAAAACAACCACCAACCAAACCATAATTTGTCATGTGCCTCCAAAAAAGATTGTATAACATATTGGCAAGGTTACATTTATCAAACCATACATCCACTCCTACTACTTCACCTTACATTAACGCTGTTGGCTTCATTCAGACTGTAACTGTACTTTAAACTTCATCAAGATAAATTAATCCACATCAAATGCTATATGATCCACCTAATGCAAAAACATTTTTTAAAGTTTATTACATACAGAACTATGGTTTCAGTTTTGCAAATTATTTTCACATAGTGCTTGCTCCTTGAAACTTGGTAACTACTTGCTCTCCAGGAACATTTTCACACTGCACTATTTGCCAAAGAGTTGAAATCATAATAAATTTCTTAGCATGTTACAGGGAGCCACGGAGAAACAGATGTTTCTGGTCATATTACCACTAAATTCATTAACCACTAAATTCATTAACAAAGTTGACTTAAAAATAAACAAACGAGACATTAGTTGGATACAGTTCCAGATTTCAGACATCTGAACACATGTGTATGAGCTACATATTTGTAAATTACCATTCTAGCCATGAGAGACACAGCCTAGCAGCCAACAAAACCTGAAAAGCTATTTAGCTCACTCTAAAGATGCCTAAATTTGTCAGCTGAATAGCTCTCTCAACTCTTGTAGCCAAATTGATTACACTGACTACAAAAAGAACTGAACAGTTAGCTAAGCAGACACATATTTAAACATTAACATTTACTATCCACAATCTACAGCAGTATCTCACATCACAGGTAGATTAAAAATAATTAAAGGGAAACAACCAGGATAGTCCTAAGAGGAAAGTAAAGGTCTGTATAACAGCTCCTCAGTTTCCAGCATACGCAGCACAAAATTAATCTGAATACATGCTGGTGGCCCACAGGAGAATTCAAAGTACTGATGCACAGGCAGCAGGGAGAGTAAACATAATGGGCATAATTAGTCAGAAGAGCACAGGGTGCTGGAATCATTATTTTGAGGGATGGGAGTATGAGGATTCTTCCAACTGCATCAATGTGTGTATCTGTATCCATAGATCAGCTAGGGAATTAAGAGATCCCAGGTAACGGCAGCTCAAGCAATCACTGGCCAGTCAAATTCCTATGACATTCAAGCAAGATGCCAGCAGAGAGTGAATACTTTATTTTATTGCATGATTACTATAGAAGTGCTACACTTGTGAAACTGATTCCTCTTGAATCTTTAAGGTTGATATGTATGTTAAAAATACTCTCTAATTTATTTGTGAATAATGTATAGCCTTCTCGATTACAACAAATAATTTACATGATTGTCGTTTATGTAATATACTGTTGTATTTTTTTCAGAGAAAATAGTTTCCCTATTAATATGCTTGTGTGTGGGGGGGGGGTTTAATATATATTTAAGAGGCTGCTGAAAATTCAATATATAAACTGAGCCACTTGGGAAGACAGTAAACACTCAAGTTACAATTAGTCAGCAGGGAACTGGCTACTTACATTCATTCAATGTTCCTAAATTAACCTTCTGAGATATAAAACCAGCAGCAAGTTTAAAATGCAGTCGTCAGTGGTTTGTAACTGTGCTGGTTTTAATATGAAATTTTTGCAGCTTTGATTTTTTATAATATACATGAAGCCCAAAATAGCATCACCTGTATCCCCAAATCTTCCTTACGTCTGGCAGCAAGCATGCTGCATATTAAGCAGACATATACAATGTTGTCTGAAGACTACACTCTAATTTAATATATTAATATTTTAACTTTTTGATGATTTTCATAGTGTATAATCTCAATGACACCCAAGTTGATTTGAATTCATATTAAGGAAAATGTTAAAGCAACCAAATACATCACCAGACTAAATGCTCTACCAAATTCCACATACATTGTTCCTACCAAACCCATTAAATTGCTATATATGTATCACAGCTAAACAGATTATTACTAGAACTAATTTGCTAAGGCTAAATATTTTAAATGAGCAAGTTAACAACAGATGTTGATTTGATTATTCTAAATTTCAAATAATGAGTTTTGAGAACTGATAAGCAATAGACTGGAAATCATCCAAGGGATGATTTAAAATTAAAAAAAAAAGCCACCATATTTTATTAAGTTGCCTTCTAGCTTTAAAACTTCATGACTTCTCAAACACTCAACAGTACATTAGGATACAAATCTATAATCCAATTCTCCTATAAACCCCATTTTTCAGCTTCAAATCTAGTAATTCTTCACCTTCTACGAAAAAGTTTCTGTTTAAAAACAACACTTTTATTTCCCAGTTATTCATCCTATCTACTTTTGATATCATCCACAGCATCACTGAAAAGTCAGTCACCCCAACCAATCCTTTTTAAGCCAGATCCTTTCATTTGCTCAAGTAGTTACTGTTACTTCAGCCTTAATGCATCATGAACATCCCTCTGTGTCAATGTGTCTCGACATGCAACAGCTAAGGCAGAACCCACTCCACACCATGCAGAGAACCATCTTCTCCTCAGACGTATACTATTACACAGCTCTCAGTAACTGTGCCACTCCAGTATTTCGGTATAATATTCTTCACTTCAGCGGACCGTTTTATTGTAGATGTTGAATGCAGACATTAAATAACCACTTTCTTTTCCTCTAAAACTGACTCCTTCCTCCTCATCCTGTTCATAAAGAGCATTGGTTTGCTTGTATAATACTACCCCAACTATGAACTGACTTTTAGGAAAACCACTTGGTGCCAGAACTTTAAATTTTCCTGCATTATAAACATAGGAGTTTGTTGGTCATAATGATAAATACATACATCAATTGCTTAATATCCTTAATTAAAGTAATATTTTAGTACATTCTCAAGGCTCCCCACTACCAGCATTTAACATTTCATTGGCAAGATAGCTCATGCAGATCACCCTAACAGTAACTTAGTTATTCACAATCACACAGAGTTTATCCAGGTGAAGTAAAATTAGCTGTTAGCTACATGCTTTACCAACAGACATATGTGTCACTAATCATAAATGTCACTAAAACTTCAAATTCCTTGGAAAGCTGGTCCAAGTAAGCAGACGAGAGATGGCTGATAAACCCTGGCACATCATCTAATACATCAGTCTTGTCTCAAAGCAGTACCAGCTGCATCTAAACCACTCATTTAAAAAAAGAATAATTTAAGTCAAAAGTGACTTCTGGAGGTCACCTCATCCAAACATGTACTTAGAGGAGATCTAATTTCAGTGTTAGATTAGGCTGTTCAGGGCCTCGTGCAGTAGAGTTTAAAGTATTTCCGAGAACGGAGATTGCACAGCCTTCTAGGGCAGCCTGTTCCAGTGCTTACTCAACCCCATTGCAGAAACATTTTCCCTAGTATCTAACCAAAATTGCCAATTTCAGCTTGTGCCCATTGCTTTTTTTCATATTACTGTGCACCTTCAGGAAGGGTCTGGTTCCATCTTCTCTGTTAGGAAGCTGAAGATAAAAGGTCTCTCCTTACTACTCTCTTCCTCAGGTCGAATAAAACCCAGGCCTCAGCTTATCCTCAGAAGTCTGTTCCAGTTCCCTAACCATTGTGGTGATCCTCTCCTAGATTTGATCCAGTATTGATTCGAAGATCCGTTAACAACCTAACAGTACAATGCATACTGTTAAGCAGGTATCCTTTATTACGGCGCCGGGCACACGGGGCATCTCTCCTCCAAACGTGTGCACCAAACACCCTCTCATTCCAGGTTAAATACAATTACAATATACATATTCATCATATTTCCGAGAAATGCTTAGCACATTCATGGCCTTTCCGAGAACTAATTAGGATATGTTAATGTCTTTCACACATGTCTGTTAGCGTCCCCAGGTGGTTGTCGGGGGTCTTCAGATGAAGGCTTGTACTCTTCATCACTTTCTGTGTAAACTCAGTTTTAAAATCACATACACCGTGTCCTTCAAGGCTGCTTTGTTACAGTCTTGTGGTTACTTTGCAGCCTCCCTATCTTCAAGGTCCTGCGCATCTGCTCTCCCAAGGCTGAGCTGTCGGGAGTGGAGCTATTTAAGAGTCTCTCTTATCCTACAGTTATCCCAATTATTCGCCAAGGGCCAAGACTGCTTTTGTTTGAATTATTTTGTCTAATGATTTAAAGTGATAACTTGTGTCTACATTCATCCACTACACTCCTTAGTAGAAACAGGGATTAGTATAACAGTTACATCATTAGATCACTACGTATGCAGGAATACAAACTGTAATAATAAAAACTACTAACAACTAGAAAACATTTAAACTTCTTTGTTATAGTTTCATGTTTCTTATGATCCCTTCCATCAGTATGTCTTGCCTTTCTTTTAACAGGGAGCCCCAACGTGGGCCCAGTACTCCAGAGGTGGCCTCACAAGCACCACACACAGTGGAACAATCACTTTTTGTGACCTGATGGCTGCACACTCTTGCTGATGCAGCCTAGAATGTAGCTGGCATTCTCAGCCATAAGAATTTAACGCAACTCACTGTTGAGAAGAATCCCCAGGTCTGTTTCTCAAAAAGCAGTTCCCAGTCAGTCAGTCAGTGCCCAGGTTGCACTGTTGCCAAGAATAGTCCAGTCGATGTGCTGGAGTCCATAAAGCTCCCTTGCTGAACTTCCCGATGCTTCTGTTGGCCTGTCTCTCCTGCCTGCCAAGGCCCCTCTAACAGCAGCCCTACCCTCCAGCTTCTCAACTTCTCCTCCCAGTATTGTGTCATTCACAACCTTGTGGAGGGTATAACCCATGCCAGTGTCCTGTGCATTGACAAAGACCTTAAACAGCACTAGCCAACAGTACTTGCCTCAACAAATGCTACTAGCAGCTGACCACAGGTCAAATTCTGCACCTACTTCCATTTTCTGTGTTCTCGTGCCCTTACACAGAATGGCTCTGAGCAGCATTCATCACCCGGGCCTACTGTTCTCAGCGGTTCTCTCTGGTTTTGTTTATACTTCTGACCTCAGACTATCCCCAGTTTTCATCAGCTTGCAGTAATTTTTGGGATTTTTTTTCTACCTCCCCAGTCGATATCCCACAACTATAACCACAGTTCTTTGTACATACTCTGCTTCTACTATATCCTTTCTAAAGAAATGAAAATACAGGGAGTCAGTAAAGTAGAACACCATGTTTTACTCAACACAAAAGCGCATCACGGAATCATAAGCAGCAAAATGTTGCTTACCATGTGGGTCCCTGTTCCTCTCCTAGTAATTTTTTGAAGTCTATCGGCTGCTTTGGGCATTTCTGAGCACTCAGTTAACATGCTCACTGACCTATCCACATGGACATCACAAACTCTTTTTGACTTGTACTCAGTCAGTCACAATTGTTGAAGCATGTTGTTTCTTAAGTCCTCCCTCCTATACACAGGATTTTTCACGTAGCAAGGACTCAATTCTGTCACTCACTGCCATTTCCTGCATGATCTTTCCACTATTTGTTAGCTTTTGCCTATTAATGTAACATTCCATTTACCTGAAGCCTTTTCTAGTGGCAGTGTTAGGTCCTCACACTCATGTCTAAAGAGCTGTACTATTCTGAAGTAAAGAGCAAAATGAAACAGCCTTACCTTGGAAGATTTTTCACCTTGTTCATCTATTTACCTACCAAACAGGTGTAATATCGACCAACCTGTTTTTACTGGAGGGTGGTACGTTTCCAAATTTTTCATTATTAATCTCTGTAATTTCCAGTAAACTGCTTCTGGGGTGGCTCACTTTTAGACATGAAGTCTGAATATTCTATAGGCTCTTTACGAGTCATGTAAGAAGGTAGGTATCTTTAATCTCTATACTTCTGTTCCATATTGCAACAGCAGTTCAGTCCATCTCTTTTTCTTGCTTTTAGAACTCCTTTACAGGTAGAGCTCAGAGGAAAATACGCTACCACTTTCTGAAAGAAAACTACCTAGTAAGCAACAGTGGAAGAGTTAGGCTTTGCCTGACCAGAACTAGTTTAGGTGTTAGCTTGATGTTTAAAAGTTAAATACAGTGCAAGATAATATATTAAAACTAGCATGCTGTTTAACTTACCTCCTTGCTTATAAACTGTTAATTCTCGTACAGTTTCCAAGAACTGCCAAAACTTCTCATTACCATCTTCTGCAATAAATTCACTGTTGAAAAATAAAAATGAATTGTCCATAGGTTGACTTTGTCCAAAGATGTACCACAGCAAAAATCTTCAGTTGTTTAAAATAACAAGTACCCAGCAACAACCAAGTGTTAAGCATTCAATGACCATCTAACATATCTGCAGCATCAAACACTGCACAGTGATCTATTTTGGTTGAAAGAAATTCTGAACAAAATACTACCAATCTGAACTCCACAATCAGAACTGTAATGCAAGCAGACTATTCTCTGATACAGAAACAAACACAATTTTTCACTTTATTTTCCCACAGGTATTCCAATATACAGTTACATATAAAACCAATTCAGCACACAAACTTTATCTAATAGCAGCTAAATATACAAATAAGAACACATACTCTTTTAGGTTATAGCTTTTAATTACAAGCTTTTATCTATGACAATGTCTACTTCTACTTTGCTACACGGGGGAGGTGCCAAATCTCTGGAACACGTTCAAAGATGGGTTAATCCTTACAAAGCATAAAAGGTATCGCTTGCTTTATTCCAAATACCATTATACCATTTACTGGTATCACTTCTTAGTTTTGTGTTTTTTTCTTAAGGGAACATCAGTTGCTTTTTCACCCCCCCCCCC
>Ga0065711_1040560_pt1 | contig 16856 bp, 9 predicted proteins | sample Hoacrofraction12_FD_59098 | JGI IMG/M metagenome (GOLD analysis project Ga0065711, IMG submission 59098) | Hoatzin crop microbial communities from Cojedes, Venezuela - Epithelial fraction 12 v2 (version 2) | ecosystem: Host-associated > Birds > Digestive system > Esophagus > Crop | place... | reverse complement strand
GAGAGTCCAGTGGAGGGCTACAAGGATGGTGAGGGGACTGGAGCATCTCTCCTATGAGGAAAGGCTGAGGGAGCTGGGCTTGTTCAGCCTGAAGAAGAGAAGGCTGAGAGGGGACCTAATAAATGCCTATAAATATCTCAAGAGTGGGTGTCAGGAGGACGGGGCCAAACTCTTTTCAGTGGTGCCCAGATAAAGAAGAAGGGGCAACAGGCACAAACTGAAGCATAGGAAGTTCCGTCTGAACATGAGGAAGAACTTCTTCCCTCTGAGGGTGATGGAGGACTGGAACAGGCTGCTCAGGGATGTTGTGGAGTCTCCTTCTCTGGAGATATTCAAGACCCACCTGGACAAGGTCCTGTGCAGCCTGCTGTAGGCGACCCTGCTTCAGCAGGGGGGTTGGACTAGATGACCCACAGAGGTCCCTTCCAACCCCGAACATTCTGTGATTCTGTAAGCAGACAGTCAGAGTCTTAGTCCCTTGCCTTGCTTCTACGTATTTTTCTTACACAGAAATCAACACTCCTTTTCAACACAGGCTTTTCCACATTTCTTTTCTTAGCATGAAAGCTGTTTAAGAGGTTCTCTCTACCCGCAGCTCATTTCTTGCCGTTATGCCACAGTTTGTCATCTGCTGAGTTGTGACAGTACGGCTGTTTATGGGCTATCCCATAAACCAGGTCACAAAACTCAGCCACAGTGTAAACAACCTTGTTCCAACATCCGCAACAAGGACATGGTTCAGGATAAATGTTTAAAGTTGCAAATAAACTTTCTGAATAAACTCAAGTGCTGAGAGAACTTCTGGCATGTGCTATTAAATATGCAGCCATTATCCATTAATAATATTCTGTCTGAATCTCTGAAGGTAACTCAAAGTAACGTTTTAAGTATTTAACCTCAGTGATTTTGAGTATCATCTAGCTGACAGGTGTGGTATGGCTGCCTGTGTATTGCTTACAGGTCCTGTCTCTGTTAATGAAATTGCTGTTTCACTGAATACTTCTGGGTACATAGAATTGACCAAGGTTGTATTATGTCTCTCTCTAGCTAAGAATAAGGGAAAGTCTCTAGCTACAAAGACCTATTTAAGTGGAAACACCTCAGAACAATGAGATACCTTAGAAGGTCCCCCTTGGGGAGGTTCTCTGAAGGAAATAGGCTAGGAGAAGTGGAATTTCCTCAAAAGCAAATCAAAGATCAGACATATTTCTGGGTTTCAGAGGCCTCAAAGAGTGAATGACTTGAAAGGAACTGAGATTCTCAATGTCACAGGAAAAAAAAAAGAAGACAGCTTGGCTGCCTTTACACAAGTGTTTACCGTAAGTATCAGACCACGGATGAAGTAAATTGGCTACACAGAAGGATAAGAAAGTGTCCTATGACTCAAAAGGGAATAGGAAGGGGAGCAGTCATGGGTCCCAGGCATGACTCTCATTAACACTAATCACACTCAAAAAGAGGTGAAGAAAATAAATTAAAGAAAACACACAAGGATCTGCTGCTTTGTTCAAATGTATACACTCCTTTTATCAGTTAAAGAGGATTCCCTTTCTCCCCGCCCAAAGGTTTTCTGTCTGGTCAGTTCAGCTTTCAGATGTCCTTTGACCAGCTGATCTATGAACATAAAATGACCACATCACTGGGGCTCTGGGCGATGTTCAGGGTGTCTTTCCTGGGGGTCTTGGCTTTGATCAGGAGCATGTTTCTAAAGCTAACCTCCCAGCTGTTCCCATTTAATTTAAGGAGGCACATTTATCTGTTGATCATAAAGAGATCTCAGGGCATGCACATAGATTTCTTATGGACATAAAAAACCCCAAAGCCATGCCACAGAGTGCACCTAATCTACTTGAATTGTTAGTGAGCTAGTCCAAAGAGAAACAAAGTAAATGCTGGCAGCATGGACAGGAGGACTTCAGCAACATCTCACTCCACAGGTTGGCTCCTCTTGCCGGTGCTAACCACTGCAAGCACAGCCTTACAGATTTCCGCAGCCAGAGATCCTAGGACTGATCATAGATGCTTTCATCTCAGCACAGGGGTAATGCTGGTAACTGTGCCTGAGGAGCTCCCCAGGACTCCAGAAAACTTAAAAGCCTCCAGTGCAGCGGGACAGCAACCCAGCACATGGCAGTTGTCAACACGTGCATGCAATTCCTTCTAATTTTTCCAGCTAATGTCCTTTAGTTTCAAATTTACCCATTTCAAAAATTCCACTGCCATGTTTATATCTCACTGGACTGAAATAACTCTCTACTATTTTAGATTTAATCATAATCTCTAGAATAACATCATTCCTATTAAAATACACATATTCTGAAGATTATCAGAGACTGATGTAGAGAATTTTGTAAAAATACCCATGGGAACTCTTCCATGGACTAAGAAGAAAGGATGACTGAGACAATCCATCAACATAAATTTTAGCTGTATAAATATTTTTATCTTGCAAGCTAACTCACCAAGAATTAAGTGCTCTTATGCACCAATCATGACAGTACATTTTATTCAGAGTTTTGTTAGGTTACTTTCCTTCATTTAAAAATTTTCTTTCAGAAGCAAACAGTGAACTTGTTAAAGGAAATTCGATTAGTCTTAAGTAAGCTACTTGTTATTTCACTACAATGCAGTATTAATAGGAATAACATAAAAGATAATGGAGTTAAGAACTCGGTAACAGCTCAAACAACATCCCACTACATCAGACTAATTCCAGTGTGTTTCTGTAGTACTCTGCTCTGCACCACTCCAGTGTGCTTATGCAATCAGAGCGAAGAGCTGTTACCAAGGAAACCAATCAACCCAAGACCCCTTGTGTGTGAAAAATGTAGATATTTAACACCAAAAATCCCATACAAAATAACTTCAAATAGCAATGCAGACTGGACCTACCTCTGACATTTATAAGTTCATGCAAATCTGGCAATTGCTGTTCTGACCTTTCAGTTAAACCATTTTGCAGCTGTGGACTGAATAAGAAAATTTCTGCTAAAAAAGAATTCAAAAATGCATTAGTCCAACACAGAAAAGTTTATCCCGTATTATTAATTACAACAAAAATGCAGACAACAGAATTGTATCCCACAGTTAATTCTCCATTGTTTTTATTAAGCCTATAGCCAAAAAGCTAGGTCTGCTCTCAAGGTTGGCCAGTGGAACGATAATCCTATTTCACAGAATGAACTGATACAAACCCTTGGTATCAATGGATAGGCTAAACATAAAAAAAGAGCTTAACTAACTCTTCATATTTTGCAGTAAGAAGCTTCTTTCCAAAGCCACTAATCACAGCTAGCTAGTTAGCAGATGGCAATGCCTAAATACCTGAACTACATATGTATTGTAAATGGCTACAGGACTGGATACTGGATTAGATGCATTCTCCAGCAATGTACAGACCTGGATTCTACACTGGGAGAAGCAGAGACACAAAGCCCCTTGTTCATCAGAATTTGAGTTTTAAAATTACCAACTAATTGTGCTAACAGATGTGACTAACTCCAGATGCTCAGTAACAGTGGACCTAGGTCTGTATGCACACAGACGAAATTTAAATAAACGCTTTTAATTTTCAGTTTTATTCTATACTCCTGTAAAGACTGCTTTTGGAGATATTGTCTGCAACTGTAAGGGTTTAAATTCAAAGCAAAAGTTTTCTAAGCTGTATAGCTCACATAACTGGAGCTTTACGAAAAGCTTTTTGCTAAGTGAGAGAAACTGCTGCCCATAGACACTGAGAGTTCTTCAATGACAATTAGGTCCTCCAGATATAATTTATGAAAGTACAGGAATATTACTCAAAATAAATGTATAGATGGCACAGAGCTCCTTTTTCTTAAGTCTGTTAGCTTTGTGGCGTATCATTTTGAAAATTAGTCTTTATTTTAATATGCATAGTACAATTTACTGTCTCCAACAATTACTGACACTATCTCATTGTAGGACTGTACTTGTAAAGGACACACTGTAGATAGAAAATTAAATTGGAAATTAATTCCTTGCTAAAAGGAACTTAGGACGGCCTAAAATGGAAAGATTTTGAGCATATGGAACTAACAAATACTAATCAAGCTTAACAAAAATTTGCATGCTTCAGGGGATTTAACAATAGCTCTAAATCATTTGTGTTACTAAATATGCACACACCGCTTTACTGAAATCAAACCTTCCAGTTAACTTCATTTGTGCTAATAAAAGCCACAAAAGATACGGCTGGCCTGCTCCACAGGCAGAGAGCAATGCCAGAGTTCAGAGGCGGTTACACAAAGCCTCAGATCACCTGTATTTTTTTCAGTGCAGGAGTAAAATAGTTTTCACATAGGCATCTGTCAAGTTTAAGAGAGATACACCACATGTTTGGAAACCAATCTATGTTTCCTGAACTGTTTAAACAGTTTAATGTAAGCCAGTGTTCTACATGATAACGTTTTGTTACTGTTAAATTCAGTGTATGTAAATAAAAGAGACTGCCTGTTTTACAGTTTTTTGAAGCTACATTGACCCCAACAGCTCCTTATCTACTATCTTCATCAACTCAGAGAGCTTAAGTGGTTATCTAGCAGTAAAAGATAAATAAAACCGTTTAGAGGGCATAGTTGCTTTTATCTCGTCTTCTTCCACAGTAAGTTTTACTTCATTCTGTTCTACCACGTATCACAGACCAAACCCTGAAATAGATGAATATGAAGTATTCTACGGTTCGCTCTCACAGATTTCTGGAAGCCCTTGAAGCAGCAGTCTGTCTCTCCTCCCAGCCATGCTCCAACAAAACGTTTGCTTTTGACTTTCTGTCACACGATGCAGACCTCTTCTTCTGAAAGCATCTCAGAAGTGATCATAAGGAAGCCACCTTGACTGGCTTTGCACCCACTGAATGCCTTTCTAATATTAAAAATCCAACTACGATCTGCCATGTAAAAGAAAAGAGGAAACTCAGTGTCTGGGGCCAAAGGAAGGGGCTACTGTGGGAGTATTTTTGCTTGCCGAGGACTGGAGGGGTGTTTTGTTTCAAGACGTTAGGCACAACACCCAGTGGAGAAAGTAAGATCTGATGCAGTCCTAAATCTCTGTCGGACAAAGCAAATGATGAATATCTCTTTCTTTTCAAAACACTAATTTTGAGCATTTATAGAACATTGCTAAATATCTCCACAGAATTGATGCAAAGAGCATTTGACAGGCTCGTTTGGTTGTTCCTCTTCTTCTGGTGGCCAAATTGAAAGTGAGCTAACTTATAGTTTGGGGGCTCAGCAGATGACTCTATCTTGTGTTATCAGAGTGTCAAATAAAGCGCCTTCTCCTCTGGTGCACACAATAGTCATTTTCCCCTCTGTTTTTGAACTAAATAACCAATGTATCACCATATTGAACATCTCAGTCCTTGTACAGTCACTTGTTTTGCTAAAGATATGCTTTATCACAACTTTTTAATTTTTTAATCATCGAAGACAACCGAATTAAGTTATATGGTGTCTCCAAATTACTTCTGTAGAAGTTGACATGGGAAAAGTTCTGGCCCTTATAAGTTAGCCTGTGGTTCCCACATAATCCCTGCTTTATCTGAAGGTCATAGTGCAGTACGCAGGGTAGTCTTAAGATGCCCCGTCTAGCTGTGAATGACGTGGCTTGAGTACCAAGCTAATTAGGGGTATTGACACAGAGCTCAGTATGGCCAAATTCACCCTGGCCTGAAGCAGGCTATCCAAGAAGAACAGTAAATTGTCTTTCATCATGCAGGTGTGGGCATTTTTGGTGGGTTTTTTTGTTGGATTTTTTTTTTTATATCCAAGCTAGTTAATTCAGCTCAAGCACCTCAACACTGCAATGCAGAGTAGCTACGTATATCTGTAGTTAACAAAGCTGTTCATGCTGCCTCACCTAGAACAGAATTCAGTACACTTCCTTGCAGTTTAATCAATTCTTCCACGCTAGCACAAACTGTAGTAACATAAATTTATTTCAGTAACGTAAGCAGATGAGTCCTGGCAGCATCGCGAGTAGCAAGTCTATTAATTCATCTTTATCACATTTTATGCTTATGCTCATTCTTACATCTTTTTTTCAAGGAAGAACAAAGGCAGCATTATCATAGAAGACTTTCTTCCACAGAAGTGAATCAGCAAAAACTATCTATCATCTACCTTGTCTGTGTGCTCTAACAAGTCCATGTGTTTACAGAACATACCCTCAGAGCCACCGGGCATTTTTCGTCTCATCCATCTCCTCACACTGCAAATAGATTCACATCAGCAGCCAGACTCTAGGAACCCAAGTCACACTACACAATGCCTTATTACGTGGAAAAAAGATAACTACTTCAGTGTGAAGATATTATCAAAAAAGCATCTCTCTTTGTTAGCAGAAATATAATCATGACTGACCTGTGTTCTGTGAAGGTGTTAATGGAAGACATAACTACAAGTATTTTTTTGAGCTCACTATGTTAATAGCACACACATTTTTGTCCATTAGCAGAAGAGAAGAGTATTAGTTTCCAGCATGCTGCAAAGGAAATCCCAAAGGGTGAAAATTCAACGCTTTTCACAGAAAAAGCCTTCTCCTGCCAGAAACTTAACAGAATATTTTACAGTAATATTTGCAAAATAAAAGCAAATACTGCTTTTTATATTAATTACCACTAACTCATTAAACCTCATTGTAATACACTATGGTTTATTAAAAGTAGAAGATGAAGACTGGCTGAAGAGCAAGTTTCAAATGAAATGCCTAATAATTAGTACATTCATTCTTCTGTGACCAACTGGATTATTAAGTGCACTGAAATCATTAACTGACTTAAAAATTAAGTTCTGAGGCTTTTGAAAACAGGCTTTGACAGACGTTCCTACTTTTGGTAAAAGCTGAAGTTGAAATACCCCATAAGACAATATACGTTAAGAAAGTTTACACAATATAGATACTTGATATAATGGGAAATTGATTCACAAGAAAAAGATTGGAAGTATTATTTACTTACTATCACTTAAGATGAAAATTTAAGATTTGTGTGTGACTATACAGAGTATTGAGTCAAAATCACTGACCACTGTTGAACTGGTAAAGGCTCATTTATTTAGGATTGAATTCAGATGGGTAAATGTTTACAAGGCTTGCTGAATTACAGACCAAAAAGTGATCAAACCAGTAAACACTGTCATCAGAGGACCATAGGGCAAGTCTTGCTTTTTGCATGAAATAACAAATTGCTATAATATGTACTAGCCCTGAAGAACCAGAATATTTTAATAAGTGTATTTGAAGTATGATTCCTACTAGTTGGTCAAAATCTTCGGCAAATAACGTTCATTGGCATTTTTAAAATATAAAAATCTTAATCATAACAATTAATTATTATTTAACACAGAAAATCAACAGAAATTAAAGACAGAGAATGAAGTTCCTGTGTACTTGAAGGAGGACTTTCAATACACGCCTGTTCATTACAAGAACTAATGATGGCTATAGTAACACACAGGGGAAACAGGACATTAACACGACAATTAATATTTTAGTTGGGATTTGAAAGAGATTGCATGAAATAACTTACACTATAAAAATTATTTATGTCAATTTCTACATTAATCTATGTGGAATCTGCAAGTAGATTTTGTCTTTTCAGGTTTCTTCCAAGTATTCCCTCAGGAATTTACATTTTGTTTTTATCATACTCTGGGAAAACTTTCTTCAGCATTAGCCTAACTTTTACACTGCATTGCTTCAAAATGTTAAGTCAAATTAATAAAAAAAGTATTAAGTTTAGAACATTTTGTCCATATACACTCTTCTACTATCATATCAAGGTATGCAATCTGTATGAAGTTTATGTAAATCAAACTTGCAGTCTTAATTGGCAAAGCAAAGGCAAATCTCTACAACCTTTAAAAATTACGAACTGCAATTTCAAGAGACCAAGATCCAGTTTGCCTTATGTTGGTTCTGCCTAAGCAAAATCAATTGCAGATGCATTTTTGGAATTAAGTCCTGGAGATTCATTTTTTATAATATGCACAGATTTTTTATGTGGAACCTACCTTATACAAACACCACTTTAGTCAACGCTGTGATAAAAAATACTAAACTAAATATATATACATCCCTATGTATGAATGAATATGTATAAGCACAAACATATATATACACACACATATATATACACACATAAAAATATGAAAAGATATGAAAAGACCTGAGCAATCAGGTGCAAATTAAAGATGTATCCAAATTCCCTGAAGCTTGTTTTTACTTCGGAACATGCAAAAACTTGTTCTTAGTGAGGGCTTTTCTAAATTAAAAATCCATTCACAGTATTTAAATTGCTGCTGCCACTTCTGATTCAGGGCTTTGTTTTGACCAGGAAGCAAAGAGCTGAAGCATCACTGGAGTCAGCAAAAGACTGCAGAAACAGGAATCAAATGACTCAGCATTTAATAGCAGATGACTGCTGAAATATTCCTTATCTGAATCAGAAGACAAGCTATAAGTTATGTAGATGAGAAACAGGAATATTCCTCTAGCAACGGACAAAACTGTTGCTTTTGCCACAGTACAGAGTGCAATTAGCTAATAAGAAGTGCAGGGAGCACATTAAGACCAGTCTGATTTCTATAATGAGAAGGAAACAAATGCTATTTATGCATTCTCTTTGCAATATACAAAGAAAAACTTGACTGTCTCTGAAAGCCCATAATTGCACCAGCAAAAGAATTTTAGTTGTAATACCAGGGTAGCATATGCAATAACATTAAGACTTCCTTTATAATACCAGTATTTTGTTTTCACCATTTACCATGAGCAATCATGGCCTCAGGTCAGAGGTCTGTCTAGCCCCAGTGCTATTTTCCATCTCTGGCTTCTTTGCAACAGCACTAATAATTCCTTCAGTGCTAATTGCCATGTGGACACCTGTCCACTTGGAACTCTATTAAGAATATTAGATTTGTTTCATAAGGAATTGCAAATTCATCATATAGTAATGAATCTGGCTACTGTTAACCTGGGTGGCTTCAAACCAACAACCAAAATAAAGTGAAAACCTTGACCTCCTTCCATTATGCAGGACCATTAAATTAAACTTAATCTATCATCTGTGGTGCTGCATGGCAGCTGCTGGGAGAATATCCAAGTTTTACAAGTCTTGGAAGTATGATAGCATCAGATAACTGCAAGAAATAGCCTTCTACACTCGTAACTCACATCCCAACTCCGGCATATTCAGTGCTGACAAGGGAGAATTTCCCAAGAATTTCCCCCCTTAAAAAGTGGCTATTTCTGAGGGTAAAAAAAGAAAGGAAGAAAGAAGAGTGGTATTTCTGCATTTATTTTAATATGTTCTAACTACTCCAACTACATGGCGTACAACTGCCCAACAAAGGGAAAGAGATAGAAGGGTAAATTTTCGTTGTGGTGCACAGGGATTTAATTATATGACTCCCATAAACGTTAATGGGAATCACATGACCCCATCCTCATACAGTGCAATTAAAATTCACCCAAGAGTATCAATCATTTCTCAGACCACAAAAGGTAGTTTAACACAGCTAAATGCTGAGATTAATATAACAGAGTGGAGAGAAGCATTGGATGTGAAGGCTGGTTTGGGAACACACCCAGGAGAACAGGAAAAACTCAAATTCTGTCATAATCTCTAAATGGCTGAGATAAGGACAAAAAAGAAAGATAACAGACAGCAGGTAGTTTATAGATACAAAATCCTAGTGGAAACTGTCTCCACAGATACAAATTCAATTTGGTTTAAGAATATTATAGCTAGAACAGTTAGGGTGAAAATAGCAAAGGGGATCCTGAAGCCTGTAATACTAGACTTTTCCTGGGTTACCCAATGTAAATTGGTGTCGTAGGTGAAAAAATAGCTTGAACTGTCAACACCAAGACGCAGCTGATAATTGGGTGTATGTGTGTGACTGTGAACGTCCAAATCTGAACTTCTGAGTCATCAGGCAGAAGCCTGCTACTTGCTAGCTGCAACTGGTATGAGCTAGGAGATAATTTCAGTAACACCTGGACTACAAAAAAGTTCCATGTCCTGAATCCTCCTGTTATTAAGGAGACATGAGACACAGTCACCAATTAGGAGGATGATCATGCATTGTGCTTCTGCACAGAGACTATCTAGACTGGAAAATCAGGGGTTTTGTTTCTGGAAAAAACTGCTGCTGCCAGAAAGAAGGGTTGCTAAACAGAGGAGGTGGTCTCAGAAAGAAGAAGGGAGCCTGGAAAGAAGGTGAAGATCTTGGCTGGAGGAGAGATCTTGTAAGTAAGGGAAGATTCTGAAGATCAGATCACTTCAAGGAGACGGATACTGGGGGATGGTCAAGGACCTCGGCTGGTGACACTTGAGATGGGCGACTGCGAGCAGCAACACAACATGAACCAACATGACTTTCTGCCCAGCTTTCCCAAGGCAGCAGTTTCCCTCTGTGGGAAAGCCAAGACCTAGGGAGTGTAACGCTGTAGGGAGAGCAACCAGTGGGTGTACAAGCTAATCAGGTAGGGTGAAAGCTCTGCTCTCCTTGGCTCTTCAATAAGCCCCAGTATGCAGATCCACTATGAGTTGCTGTTTATTCTGCCTTTTCCATGAGAACAGGCTACCGTACATTTTGATTCCCATATTCATAAATTTTCAGAGTTTGCTTCAGCTATGCTGCCCTCTAGTATTCAGTCTAAAAGAAAACATTTATTACATGTTAATGGAAATTCAATTTGATTTCAAGTGTAACTGCCTGTGGTTTCTGGTAAAAAAGATCTTGAATTTTATTCCAGCTTATGACCCTAAAGTCCAAAACCCTGCTGTGTAGTGCCTGGAAGAAACAAATCATTGAAACCAAACCACTGTGAAATCAAAGAGAATGAAGACTTTGAGAAAGAGGGACATTTTTTTCTCAGCCTTCTAGTGAAAAAAAAAGGAAGCTATACAAGAAAATATTTGTTTTTACTTCCCTCAAAGGGATAAGGCTAAAATTGTTACTTTCTGTGAATTAGATAAAGACCTTAGAGACAGCAGGTGTTATAAAAGTATAAAGTACTATATTAGAATTAATTATAAAATATAAGGGTCACAGAAGTGAGCCTTAACAAAACCAGGTTAGACACTAAAGGGATGAACTCTGAAATAAGCTTAGTACTATTTTTATTTTTATTCCATAAAAACAGGCAAGAACTCATGCATATTTTCATTGTCATCTTAAAATCTAAAACTAGGTGGTAAACAAAAGTCCACAAAAATGCAAGGTTTCAGAAACTGTATTTATTACACACGTTATACACAGTCAAAACTTACTAAATAAAAGCTAAGCAAGGGGAGGTAGGAAAAGGGAGAAGGCACACAGGGTAATTAAGTGGCTAGGGACCTCGTTGGAGATTGACATAATACCAAATAAACCTCTCCTAGTCACTCTTGTTGGAACCATTTGTTTGATTTCATACTACTGAATGAACATTTCAGTAGGCCAAAAATAAGCATGTAGGAGCTTCCCACCACTTCTAAAATCAGCCTTCCTTTTCCCAGCATTATGAGCATTTATCTCTGTAAAGCAAGAGATCTCCAATGGGGGGGGGGGTGGATCAGAGAAACTTCTTCTACAGTATGACTATAGAGGAGACCAAGATTTATGTTCTCTTTGATTGAGAAAACTTATATAAACCCTTTCTGTATTTAACTCAAGCCAGACTGTTGAACACAGATCTATAGAATCATAGAATCATTAAGGTTGGAAAAGACCTCTAAGATCACCAAGTCCAACTATCAAGCCATCACCACCATGTCTGCTAAACCACATCCTGAAAAGCCATGTCTACACTTTTTTTGAACACCTCCAAGGATGGTGACTCCACCACTTTCCTGGGCAGCCTGTTCCAATGCCTGACCACTCTGTCAGTAAAGAAATGTTTCCTAATAGCCAATCTAAACCTCCCCTGAGGCAAGTTGAGGCCATTGCCTCTTGTCCTATCGCTAGTTACCTAGGAGAAGAGACCAATACCAACCTCACTACAGCTGCCTTTCAGGTAGTTGTAGAGAGCAATAAGGTCCCCCCTCAGCCTCCTCTTCTCCGGACTGAACAGCCCCAGTTCTCTCAGCCGCTCCTTATAAGACTTGTTCTCCAGACCCCTCACCAGCCTTGCTGCTTTTGACATGCTCCAGGACCTCAGTGCCCTTATTGTAGTAAGGGGCTGAAAACCAAACACAGTATTAGAGGTGTGGCCTCACCAGTGCTGAGTACAGTGGTACAACTCTGCTATTACTGCTGCTAGACTTTCTTGCTCTTGAACATGAATTTCATTCCAGACTTCATAAAAAATCCCTAAGAAACTTTTTGTAAATAAACAGAATGGTTGAGAAAATGTTCCAGCTTTTACCAAAACAGCATTTCAAATCAATAACCTTTTGAGAAGTGTTTCCTAACAAGGTTTATTAAAAAAGCCCACATAATGAAATGGAGAATAATATATACAAGGCAATCTAATGCAACAGATCTTTTTTCGCACTTGTAGCTGTTAGCTGACTTTCCGTGACAGAAAAAAGCAAATCAGGATTATTTGATCTCCCTGTTGTTGGACTCCCTCCTTCCCCTCTCATAGCAGCCGAGGTCTTCTGCCTCCTGGCTGTTACTTGTGCTGCATGATTGACTCTGGGGCTGTCCATGGAATGCCAAAAGTATCAGAAATTTGATTGAATTGAACCCAAATAGTCAAAGCAAGAGCAAGACCACTTTCAATTTTCAAAGCAGAACTAAAAAAAACCAAGAATTCCCATATTAAAACAAAACCCAACACACACACAAAACCCTACAAGACCCAATATTCCATCAGGAACTGAGAATTTATGTGAAGTGCTGAGTATTTTAACTGTCTACTGCTTTGACCGGGAGCTGATGGAGTTCAGTAATACACAGAACAAATGCCCACAAGCTAAGCTAAGAAGTTCTGCGCAGAGCACGCTATCATTTCATCTGACATGAAGTGTAACACTAAGCAGAATACAAAACTTTGCATGGGGTACGGCTTTTGTGAATCTGTGGGGAGGTGGCAACGCAAGCCTTAATGTCGCCAACACCTGTCTGTGATGGTGAACTCTCTATTTTAACTTCCTGTCTTGCATCCCATAAAGACACCAAAACTTTCAACTATGAGCATAATCCAACCTCACAGTCTCAGCTAGGGTTTTCAGTACAGGTGAAGGGTCTCCATAGCTCCAGAAGATCACTACTTCTCTTTGGATTCACAAAGTGCCATAGTTAGGATTATCAATCAGAGCATTTGCGTGACAAACGGAAGCAAATGAGAATACAACAGAAGAGTGCACAAGCTGTCAAACCATTATTAGTTTTATTGTACTACCATTACATCCTACACCAGGGGAAAAAATGACAGCTTACCTCTTAAACACTGCTATTCCATCCCCAGACATCACTGAGAACAAGAAGGGGCATTATACAGTATTCCACCAATTAGGAGAGGATGATGATTCTGGGCTTCGTAAACTCATAAGACTAAATTTCTAATTAAATGATTATTTGGGATGTTCAGAAATTATGCTAACAGACATGACGTAGGGCTTTTTTTCCCCTCCTATTTTCATCAACTCTGAACAGTACATCAACAGGTTGGATGGGACTTTGAGCAACCTGATCTAGTGAAAGATGCCCCTGACCATGGCAGGAGGATTGGAACTAGATGATTAAAGGTACCTTCCAACCCAAACCATTCAAGGATTTTTAAAGTTACCCCAAATCTACCTTTCTTGAAAATAGTTGCCCGGTTTCAGCCACTGACAGAGCTCTGCAAATACAGGTAATAATAAGAAATGTACTTTGACCCCTACTTAGTCTGAAGTGTTATGTATTCTCTATTTCCTGAGTATAAAGAAGAAAATATTTTTAGAAGCACTAGGCAAGCAAAAAAAGCAGAGTATTTACTGATACATATATTGCATATTTTTCATGAAGGTCATGAGATAAAATTGGAATCGCTTTAAAATAGCTTGTGCTTTGATTAGCCATTTTCCAGCCCTGTCTTCCTTCACACAGATTCATTAATATACTTCTAGAACTGTCATTATGCCAATATTCAGCAGGCTTTCTTTTTAATAATTAGTATTCTAATTCCAAATTAAATGTATTCAGCACCACTGTTCCTTCAGCTGAAAAGGGACTGCAGGAGTATATACATTATTTTTTCATAAATATTTTGCTGTACTAGCTGCCTGAAATAAGATGTTTTCCTAGTCCTTCTTACTGAACACTGTGATTATTTTGTAGTAGAACGGTAAGGATCTTCTAAGAAGATCAAACACCTCAACAAATGTTCACATAACTCGTTCCCGCTCCTGTTCCCCTTCCCTGCCACAAAATAACACCACCGTGAAGGAGATACCCCGCTTCTTAGACAAGGCAATCTTATCCACTCAGCTGCTCCCTCCTCCTTTTGCACAGGAAGTCTTTCCTAATATTCATCCCAATTTAAAGATTTCTTGGCCCTCTCAGCCACTGAGAACAAGTGATTACTTTTCGTCTCAAAATAGCCATTTGGAAGACAGTTATTAGTCTTCTCTTTCCTTGATCTTGACAGGGTCCCTGAATACTTCTGTGAACTAAATATTGAAATAAAATCTTAAACACGGCAATAGTAGCATGTCTAATCAATGACAATATAGGCAAATTTTATTGTTTCAGGATTAAGAACCTCATCGTTACAAGGTACAATTTCGCGTTATACCCACCTTCAGAATGTTTCATGTGTCCTTATACTACCCTGAAAATACCCAGTCATTGGAAGCTTTTCTTTCAAAAGCTTTAATACTAACACAAACCCAACAGGGGTTTCCAAGGGCCCTGAACACTAGTCTCACAGTAGCTGGCATTAATATTTTCACTGAGTGGACTGGGAACCCATCTCAAAGACGAGTCTCCTTCAAGATCTCATCCTGAAATACAATCTTTTGAACTACAGACTTCTAGTTAAATCATAATTTGCCCTCTCAGTTCAGCTTTAATCAGGAAAGCTTTTTGAATATGGACATTATCTCAGTGTAAACCTGCAGTATTATTAATTAAAGCCAGCAAAGTTACCTCAAATTTATGAGAGGGTAAATGCCATAAGAATTTGGTCTCTTGCAAGCCACTGTTCTGCTCAGTCTAAATCTTGGACAACAAATCTATTCAGACAGTAAATCACAGCATATTCTAAAACCATAAAAACCTTCAACTTGCCAACTGAAATGCTAAATTAACATGCAAAATGACTTTTAACTCATTACTCATTACTTTTAACAGAAATGGTAAAGAAAGATACTTGTGGTGCCTATTTTGAGAAGCATGAATGTCATCTTTAAAAGATTGCTACAAAGACTCCTGTGAAGAGTGGTAATGTGTAAAATATTAAGTAATCCAAAAGAAGCATCAACCTGTGGGTTTTCTTTTGTCTGCTTTATATCTGTTCTTTTCATCACTTCTCATTAGATCCACAATAGAGAACAGAAAATAGTGTCACATCATTCTCTGTGAGCTTTTAAGAAAATTTAAGATACTTAAAGGGTCAGCAGTGAGATTATCATTGTCAAGGAGAGGGTTTCTCAGGCTATTCCCCGAAGAACAGAGAATTAACAGAGCAGATTAGTCACCTCAGTGCTGCGATACTAGCATGTGATACACCACACCATACCACGCTACTGTTTCAGTGTTGCCAACTCATGCAAATCACACAATAATTGGTATTTTCCCTAAGGCTGGTATAATGAGATTACATAAAAATAATACATCTTTAAAAACTAATACAATTCTGAGCCATATGCTTAGGCAAAATCCTGAAGTAATTGTTCTCCTTGATCTTAAAAAGCCAACAAATACAAGGAAACAAATTCTGAAATTCATTACAGTTAAAATGTCACAATTTTTAAGCCAATGGAGATCACCAAAAGATGAACCCATTTCCAAGCCACAACTGCTGTACACATTTTCTGTTCAACTCTCCATCACATGTTATGTGAACTAGTTTTGGATTAGAGTTTTGTTAATCTTAGGTACAGAAGACAAGTTCAATCTGTGTATTTGAGAGGAAAAGATTCTTATTATTTAATTGGAGTTATTTAATTTTATTATTAGCTGGACACTGTCTGCTGTTGCCTAACCAGAAAAGGACTACAAGGGTGTGTGTGCTCTCCCCCTACGGTGGAACAGCATGGAAAGCCAGTGAAAGGGCCATGTCAGCAAAGGACTGACAGTGTGACAAGGGCAGGAAGGGATTCACCGTGTGAGAGGTCTGGGAGAAGCATCATTGACTCAGATCTCCACAGGAGCATTATGTGGCATGAGCTGGGGTGCAGCAGTGCTGACAGCAGACAGTGACTATTGAAAGTATTTTGGAGTCTGAGTCCATCAAATATTGCTAGTGGCCATTTTGTTACTGTGCTGTGCATTTACTACACAGGCTTCTTCTCCCAAAATTGTCTGAAACTTACACAATAGAATGCATAATTATATGTGTGTATCACTGTGCTCACGGTAATGACTATTCATGCCATGACTCCGCAGACTAAACAACTAATGCATTATGCCTCAAAGTCTTTTGGAAACAAAAGCTAGTAAAGCTTGGATTTGCCTATATCACACATATTACACTTCAGCCTGAAGAAGAGAAGGCTGCGAGGGGACCTAATAAATGCTTATAAATATCTGAAGGGTGGGTGTCAGGAGGATGGGGCCAAGCTCTTTTGAGTGGTGCCCAGCGACAGGACAAGGGGCAACGGGCACAAACTGAGGCACAGGAAGTTCCGTCTGAACATGAGGAAGAACTTCTTCCCTCTGAGGGTGACGGAGCACTGGAACAGGCTGCCCAGGGAGGCT
>Ga0065711_1040559_pt1 | contig 16858 bp, 11 predicted proteins | sample Hoacrofraction12_FD_59098 | JGI IMG/M metagenome (GOLD analysis project Ga0065711, IMG submission 59098) | Hoatzin crop microbial communities from Cojedes, Venezuela - Epithelial fraction 12 v2 (version 2) | ecosystem: Host-associated > Birds > Digestive system > Esophagus > Crop | place... | reverse complement strand
ATCTGATTCCAACCCCCCTGCCATGAGCAGGGACATCTTCCACTAGACCAGGTTGCTCAGAGCTCCATCCAACCCGGCCTTGAACACTGCCAGGGAGGGGGCAGCCACAGCTTCTCTGGGAAACCTGTGCCAGTGTTTCACCACCTTAACACAGCTTCCAGAAGTGAGCCGATCGCAGCTTTTTGATGTGGTTTATTATAAATGAGTCAGAGAAAACAGGGCTAGAAGAGAGCTTGAAAGGTCACCCGGTCCACCTGCGTGTTCCACGGTCGATCAACAGAGTCAGATACTGATCTAATCTGTTCTGGACCTCCGCCATCTCCTGCTCTGGCACCATGGTGGAGGCTACACAATTTTCCCTGATCAGCTGTTCCATGGTTGCGCTATCATCTTTAGCATGAGAAAGCTTTCCCTAGTAGAATCTTAGAATCATAGAATCGTAGAATGGTAAGGGTTGGAAGCGACCTTGAAGACCATCTGGTTCCAACCCCCCTGCCACGAGCAGGGACATCTTCCACTAGACCAGGTTGCTAGGAGCTCCATCCAACCCGGCCTTGAACACTGTCAGGGAGGGGACATCCACAGCTTCTCTGGGCAACCTGTTCCAGTGTTTCACCACCCTCACGGTGTAGAATTTCTTCCTAATATCTAATGTAAATTGCCCTCTTTTAGTTTAGAGCCGTTCCCCCTTGTCCTAGCACTACACACCCTTATAAAAAGTAGTACCTAACTACCTAGTACCTAAGCAAAATCTCTCTTTTGGTGATTTAAGCCCCTTACACTTTGTCTTGTTCTCCAAAGACACGGAGAACATGCCCTGCTCCTTGCTAGCAATATTCATCCTGTTTGAAGACTGGTACTATATCACCACCACCACTCCCTCTCACACCATCTTGGTCATTTCTTCCATAGACTAAACAACTCCAGAGACTTCACTCACAGGTGTTAGTGCCAAAAGCAGCAAAGTCTTGACAATAACATTAGTCCCTGTGAATATCTATATAAGCAGCCAGTGAATTATCCAACAGCGAAAAACCCCACCTGGCAAGCAGAAGTGACTAAACACTTCACTTCCACAAACTTCCTGATATCCACCGCTGTCTGGCTCCACATACGCCCAAAACCCAAAGTGAAACTCGGCCAGTCAGACCTCACAGAAAGCTTGCACAGATGTATGCAAATCTGCTGGCTTCATGCTGCTTTGCATGTGGGTGTGATGGCTGGCTAGGAAAGCTGAAGGAACAGCAGCCACTTTGCACCTGGACAGGGAGAGGCTATTCTCCCTGAGCCTGCCATTTGAGTTGCCTGGAGCCAGCTGGCAGGGATGGGATGGGGTGGGATGGGATAGGGGAAGGTCTGAAGGGCAGGGAAGTAGCAACATGAGGAGGCACATACAACTGGAAAATCATGGGAAGAACTTCAGGATGTCTGTGCAGGCCATCAGATTGTGAAGGAAAGTGAGGACTGCCCTGGTTTCCTAACTTAGCTGAGGTGCTTGGCAGGATGAAGGGCTCCGTTTCACTCCTTTCCACTTGTGCACACTCTGCCGTGCTGCCTTTTCGCTTCTGCTCCTGCTCTGAAGCAGTGATGGAGCTATGGTGCATCACACCAAGGACAATGACAACTCTCAGCAACTTCCTTCTCCTGTCTTCCTGACAACACAGAGTCAGTGTCAGATGAGGGCTTTGGAGGAATTAGGAATGAAGCAAAACAGTCCTCTTGCCAGGTCAGGGGAAGCAAAGCCAAAGATTGACATAACATTTAAAGAGTACATAAACGGCATCATTAAAATGTCCTGCTTTACCTTATCCCAAGATTCAGGAGCTGCAAGACACTGCATTGAATTTGAAAACAGCACTTTTAAAGCAAGAGTGGAAGTCACTAGTATTATTAACTAGATAGTATTAACTAGCTAGCATTATTAACTAGTGACTAGCATCTTAATTCACAATTACAGATAAGCATCAGACCCAATAAAAGGCAAGTTTTTAAGCACCAAGTCATCTCCTGAATACAAACAGCATCCAAAGGGATCCTGGGGCTCAGAACACAGAGCAAACTACCTGCAGGAATGTCTTCCTCTCTTAGGCAGTTTCAGGACTATATTGTTAGCCACTGGTCAGCAGCACATGAAACAAAAATGTTCTGAGCTGATGTGCAAGGCACCTTCCTTTTGGCTGGCATTTACTCTCTCCCTTATGCTGAATGCACCATGTAAGACCAGAGTTATTCTTAGCGTATCCACCACAGAAAGTCCTTTCACTGTCTACATTTTGTAGCTCTTATCTGAGCATTATATCTAGCCCAGCTAGGACAGAACTGCACCATGGAAATCATGTGCTAAGCAGAAGTCCTTGCTGATGAGCAGCTTATGAGTGTCCAGTTTCTTTCACAGCCATGACCAATTCTGACCTTTTCGCCATGTGACTTTAGGTTACGCTGGGTTCTCAGGTTAAATAGTCTGTACTATCAGAGAAACTCCAGATGGAAGGCTGTTTGTTTCCACTTTCCTTTGAATGTCCTGTCAAGCAGTTTTCTGTTACTCAAAATCAAGGCAAACATGATAACCACACGCACAAATCCTGTTTGTGCCGTTGGGCTTCTTCACTCTAAATATAGCTTGGTGGAGGAGCCCTGACCGACAACACAGTCGGGTCCTCTGCTTTATCTACATCTTGGCCCTGGCACCTGCAGGGGCAATAAGTCATTTCCCTCGAGTTGCTCCACCAGACTCATATTTTAGAGGTGTAAAAGCTGAGCAAACAGTGAAAAATATTGCTTGTGCTTGCCTTGCAGTCAACGGAAAGAGGTAGGGACTCCACAAGGGTGATTCCTCCCACCTCTCCTAGATGCCTTTTTTGAGGATAGGGTGACTCGCTCTTGGAGGTGCCTCCCTGTTTGGTGAAGGACCTGACCATTGTCCCAGTGGCAGAGAGACTTTCCTTCTCTCCTGCTGGCTGCAGGCTCATGGAGCCACACTCTTTTGCTGCAAAATCTCATCTCTTTCACTCCATTTTGAACCTGGAACCTCCCCATGAAAATTAAAGGCTCGTTTTCATGGGGGCCTTCCAGCTGCTTAACACAAACCTTCTGTTGACTGACTGGTGAAGCTGGGTTTACAGTAGCCTGGCGCCAGCCAAGCAAGTCATCCAGCCTGACCCAGTAAAGCGATTCACGCTAGTGTAGCATTGACCGAGTGGGCCAAATTGTCCTCCACTTTTTGATTTTCATAGCCTTTTTTTCCATAGCATGAAGTATTCCCTTGGGAAGCTCATACTCCTGGTGTCTCAAGAAGTTTGGGCACGAGCATGTGTTGGCTTTGAAATCCCTCAGTGGCTCAACTCCTTGACAGAGACCAATAGTGAGGTTTTTGTTGGGTGGTTTTTTTGTTTGTTTGTTTTACTTTCCAGTTTTTTGATTTTTGTTTTCACTTGCACTCTATACTTTGACTCTGTCACAGAAAGGGGAAAGCCAACTACAAGTGGCTGAATTTTCAAGGCGCTCTGTGTCTCCTCCAGAGAATATTTTCATGCAATCCCAAAGCCACGCTAACAGACCAACTGTGCAAGAATGGAAATCCTGTTCAGGGTTCAGCTAAGCCCTTTCCGTAATGTCCTTTCTGGGAGATCTTGGAAGAGATTTTCACAATTCTCAGATTTTTGTCTTTTAACAAACATGCCGTATCTTGGCTCCGTTTCCTCCCTTGCTTATCACTATTTTGTTAGCTTGAAGATAACTTCCAGGAGATCTGCTCTCACCTTAAAGTCTGATCAAAGCAAATTCCCTGTTTTTTAAGAAGTTATAGGGGAAAAGGGTGGGTGTCTTTTTGTCTGGTAACAGTTTATTTTAATCTGACTGTTTTCTCCTTTTGTAATCCATGAGCACTCATGTTTTTAGAAGGCTTGCCAGTTATGACAGGTTTCCTTGACGTTAGTGTAAGAGACAAGGCTAAACACAGCTGTCTGGTGCCTGCAATCCTTAGGAGTCCTGCAGGACCCGAGTCAGTAAAAATAAACTGAACTTTAGACATACTCAAGCCAGGGACTTGTTCAGCCAGATCTTTTGTAAATAGGCAAAAAGTCAAAGCAGATATAGGGGACAAACTTGCATCTGGGGTCACTCCAGTAGCTGCACTGGCACTCTGCTCGGGATTAATTTGCTGCAGTTCGTCCTCTACAGAAATCCTTGTGCTAGGAACAGGCAGTCCATAAATCAGAAACCAAGGCTCAACTTTTCAACTTTTATGTTCATGAAAGTGAATAAAGAAGAACTACTAATAGAGATAGCATGCATCTAAGTGTCAGTATAATACTGCATTTGATGATTTTTCATTACCTGCCAGAGCTAAAACAAATACTTAACGATAATACGTGCCAAAACACTTAAACATATTCAGAAATCATATGAAGATGAATGTTTGTGGGAAGGAGATAGATAGACACCATCCTGCATCATCTTTGATTTTCCGTCCACTTTTTGATTGTTCATCCAATTTTTGGAGTAGGAGGATTCAACACAGCTGAGTCATAGGCTGGAAGGACATCCCAGGCGTTGATTGTTATCCCAGCATGACACCCATGGAAGATGTGTCCAGAACTCCAGCGAGTCAAAATGCCCTACTCCTCATGGCTATGTTATAGTGGATTTTTATTGTTTGTCTCCAGTTTTTAGGCTTAATGTGAAGTGTAGAAGGAAAGACTGTCCTCCAGATGGTAGTTCAGATGAGGAGCTTAACTTAGATACTCTACAGTTGTATCTACGTTACTGTACCTGGGCACACTTCCAAGTTCCTCATCTGGAGACATACTCCAGACATGTCCTAGTCCAGGTGCTCACCAGACTCTGAGCTTTTCTGTCACCCAGCTTTCCACAGAGAGGCAACCCGAACCAGATGGTAGCAACGGTCTGCTGTGAAGGGCCCCCCCCAGTGAGGGCGGTGGGTGGAACTAATGAGGACATGCCACTCCATGCACCCGTGGACAGGTCTGACCACTGGGCTGGTCTCTGGAATAGCCTCCCCCCCTCCTCCAGCGGGGAAGGGGATTCTGAAGACACTGCGCTCCTACGTGCTAATGGCAGGTGATGCAAATATCCACCCTGTGCATGCCCTTGGCACCGGCGTAACTGACCATCTGAAACCCTGCAAGGGGCCTGAGGAGAAACGTGTCACTTCAACCCTGCATGAAGGCAGGAGAGACAGCTGCAGAAAAGCATTGCGACACTATGACATATCGGAGAATGAACTCAGAGACATTAAAGAAGGGCAAATGATGAATTGGGAAAGCTTTAGGAACTCTTCCAAGCACCAGGCTCTTGTTTTGTTTTCAAATGTGCCACATCACAGGAAAGAGGCATGGTTCTGTAATGTTTCTCCTGGAGAAACTGAAATTAAATGTTATTCTTAGGAATAGTATATGCAGGTGTTCACCAGATATTAACAAATGTTTCACTACTAATTGCATGAGAGGTAGTTTCTATAGCAAACACTTCATCTTCTGATTCCTACAGCACCTCTCCTGTTGCCTCTCTACTTTTTAAATAATGAATGTGTCAGTAATGCAAAAAACATACCATGCACAACTTTTACAAATGGATATTCTCCCAAAATAGCAGCACATATTGCGCATGTGCTTCTCCTGAAAGCCCGTAAATGACTTGGGGGAATCCCTACCAGGGAGTAGAAACAAAACCATGTGGTTTAGGTGACCAGTCCAGGACTTGATTTCTAAATCAGTGAATACTGAAAGTAATCATCACAGCGAAAAATAGGAGAAATTTGCAGGATGAATTATGTTCCCACACACCAGCCAGTGAGTCACCCTGAACACCACAAAGAGGACTGGCTAAATTAATCAGAGAAACCAGTCCTTGTGTACAGCTCTCAGCAACCTCTCATCGTAAACAGCAGACCAGGTTGATTCCAGACTCATAAATGCACAAACACACACACTCACATATATGCTCCCTTCTGACAAAAGGAAGTCACATTAGGAATAAATATTGGGATTTTGGGGGCAATTTATACCTACCTTCACTGCTGTTGTGTTACTTTTTAGAGGCAGCTGAATTCAGCAGAAAATATCATGGCAATATTTTGAAGGGCACACTGTGTTTCTAAAAAGGATTTCTGCATTAAAAATGAATTAAAAAACACTGAACTCTGAGGTATGTATCAATATTCTAGTAGGCACTTGAGGTTTACTTTCCTAAGATTGATCTCGCTCCTGTGTAAAGTCTGCCTCAGTAAATGCTAGCTGTTTGGTTTTGTAGGGTTTTTTTAAATTGCTGTGCCCACGTTGAAAAAATCTGCTTAAGAATATTGCAGTGTAAGCAATGCTTCTCTGTAGGAACAGATTTATTTTCTAATGTGGATTGAAAAAAAAATCAAAGCTTGACATTATTCTTCCATGTTCAAAGACATGTCCTTAATCAGTAGATTTATCTAATTCACTGCTAGTTTGACATCACTGTAACTAGAGGAGTTGCATGCTCTTGTATGTGAGTTGAATTTGTTCCTAAATGTAAATATGAATAAATAGGGCATCTGCAGCTACTCCAGACACACTGAAATGACAACGGCTATCAATCCTTATGCTTCAGGGTACATAATCTGATAACCAGCTGAGGTCAGGGAGAAATATCCCCCATAGGTATAATATTGACTAATTGGATTCATTATCAGCCTTTTATGTTTTCTCTAAAAAAATCTTACATTAGCCACTAGATGGACCAGCAGCCTGTTCTGGCATGGCAATTCCTGCGTATCTCATCCACAGAACAGTTGGCAATGGGTGGTGCGGCTTTTGTAAGTACCACTGAACGAGCAGCACACCAGCTGGAAGAGACTCTGCCTGCATCTCCGCGGTGGCACCGGGGGCTCCAGATGAGGCCTCAGTCACGAGATGGAGAAGAAGAGGAGGCTTCTTGCCATGGTGAACACCTCTATGGAATATCTGATTTACAGCGTCTGAAGTGGAAGTACATGTCATCTGAACTGACAACCAGGCAATGGTGACAAAATTGGAATAGAATAGGATAGGATAGGATAGGATAGGATAGGATAGGATAGGATAGGATAGAATAGAATAGAATAGAATTAGAATAGAATAGAATAGAATAGAATAGAATAGAATAGAATAGAATAGAATAGAATAGAATAGAATAGAATAGAATAGAATAGAATAGAATAGTGTGGTGTACTGTAGAGTAGTGTAGTGTAGTGTAGCACAGAGTAGCGTAGCCTCAAACAGATCCATAGGCTCTGTACAGGAACAAGAATCCCAAAACCAGACATGTGCCAGCGCTGGTCTATGAAGCACTGGCAAATAGGATGCCGATCTGCCTCCTTTATTTCTACCTCAGAGAAGGAGAACAGATGGGTGGGCTGGAATGAAATACAAAATAAAAGCAGATGTCCATGGTCAACATTACACAAAGAGGAATAAAACCCCCTCATTACATTAGAGAAATCCAAAGTACGCTAATACTTCTCCAACGGTGCTTCCCACAGAAGCACAACCTGCATCTGCTTGTTAGCCACAAGGTTCTTGGGTGATTATCAGTGAAAGGGAGCAGAGGGCCATATGTGATGTAATTAGGAAGGTTGCTCAGAGAGCAATTTCACTGCTGAGATGAAGTCCACGCTATCAGAAACAGAGATTCTCCCAGACCATAAAAATGAGGAGACAGAGTGAGACACTTCTGCTGCCCAGCTTGCTGAGTCACAGGTTGAGGTATATTTTCCATCCAAGGCTATTCTTGCTAATATGTCACACTTCAATGACACTTGAGGCTCTAAATGGATCAATCTTGTTTCTCTGGCCTCTTGCCAGGGAAGCTGGAGACTTCTGGACCGTGCACTGACAAGGTTTACTCGATTAAAAGCAACTGTACTCTCCTTCTGTCCCCGGGAGGAGAGAAGGTTGCAAAGCAGCATCTTCAAGTTTCTTTATACGGAAAACACAAGTACTCAGACAGGAATAAAAACAGCGCACTTGGTTTCTCTTTCTTCACCAACATCAGTGAACGTATCAACTGGAATGCATTTTTAGCTACTCAAAGAAGTTCCCAGTAGATAAACGTATCTGTCCTGAATCATATACACAGACTGCCCTCATAACCACTGAAATAAACACTGTTGCCTCTGTGGAGCAACCCTATTGACAACTGTCTCGCCATTGCAATGCACAGCAATATTTAGGTAGCTGAGGTATCCCCAGGAGGCTGGAGTTCTTCTAAAACATTGTGTTTTCTTCATTTGACCCATTTCCTCAAATTTGGAAAGTTTTGAGGAAATCCTTCTAGCAAAATGGCACCCAGGTCTTGTTTATGCTGAAGTCCATTTCTCATCTGCTAAAAGAGATGGTCAGCAGGTGAGGGTGTCTCACAAGCAGCTCAGACTTACCTCCCAAGCTGGAGGTAAGTCTATATGATACCTCCACCCTGTAATGGCATGGGGCTGCTGGGTCTTCGGCATCTCTTGTGGTGGAGAAAGTGAGACACAAAATCCAACATCTCTGTCTCTTACCTGCACAGCCCCAATGTGTCAAAAAGCAAACAGGACCTCTGCCAGCCCTTTCCCTTCCTTTTGGGTCTCCAAGCAATCTGTGGCTCTTCGGTGTCTGGAGATTTTTGGTGTTCAGATCATAGCAAGGTGAGGCTTCCTCAACAAATGGATTGGGACAAACTGGCCTTTGTACACCTGGGACTCAGACCCCAAGCAATACTTGTTTTTTTGCTGGCATGGGCTGTGAACATCAGAGGAGAGACAAAGGGAAAGGAGCTGGCCTTTCGTTCATAACACAACTTTAGCAATCACCTTTGTAGTCTGCTTTCCTTCAGGTCAGTATCAAGATAGACCTGCGCAGTAGTGACCCCCGGGCAACGTTACCAACATGTTGTGGACAGAAGTGGCAGCCACGGCATTCATCCCCAGACAGATCCGTGCAGGCAGGCTATAGAGCACATACGATGATGGCTACCATGAGCAGAGGTGAAAGGGCCACACAACAGGTCTGTCACCCTCCAGGAGGTTCCCCATCGTGTGACCTAGGGGCAAAGGAGGTGGCACAGAGATGGCAGCACAGATGTGGCAGGGATGAGTAATTACCGACTCACCAGCTTTCATTGCTTTTCAGTTTGTTTTCGGGAGGGTGTTTTGTCTGCCAGGCTGAAAGCATGGGAGATCCAAATCCCGCATTTGTCCATGGGGACTGGGAACCTGCAAGGTGTTGGCTCATTTGGTTCACTGCTGAGCTCCTTCACCGGAACTGAAAGGGACCACCAGGAGAGAAGCAGAGTTCACAGCTTCCATGGCGTCAAAACTGACACTAGTACATTTCGCTGCATTTCACCCTGTTTCTGACTCAGAGAGGGATTCGGTTTCTGAAAACCTTAGTTCTGAGGCACAAGAAAGTGAAGTTTGAGGCTCTTGAAAAATACACTTTTAGTTAAAATAATTCTGGTACAATCCAGCTCTTAATTCTGGAGAGGATGTGGAAGAGGGGGACGAAGGGAGAGGACAATGAGTTTATAATCTGGCTTTTAGCGAGGTGTAAATTTACCACCCAGACTCCCACCCATTACACCACAGACAGGAAACCAGCCGGTGGAGGGGGCAGTGAATTTGTTGTTCCTCCTTGCACAATGACTGTGTGTGTTATTTATTTCACAGGCCTGACCATGACTGGTATAATTTTTAAATCTTGCCTCTCGCCTTTTTATGTTTTCAGATCAGCGATGCATTTCATCAGCCTCCTGCCCACCAGCAATCATAAAATATGAGCCTTTGTGGGAAAGCAGAGACGTAGAAAGAGTTTCTTATGAAACCGTGGCTGGGATTGTTCCAGCCACCTCCGGCCAGCTGCTCGCCATGCAGCAGCTTTGTGATACAAGGGACAGTAAACATCAGCTTCGGAAAGTCAGACAGTTGGGCCTTTTGGCCTCAGGCCCACCGAACAAGTTCTCCTGACTACTGAGGCATGGCTCAGAAAACAAAAGAGCTCTTTAGCCCTGATATCTTTGGACGCTGCTGTGCAATATAGCTGGAATCGGTCCAGGGTATTCCTACCTGCTTTGCATCTTAGGCTATCAAGCAAATCCAAACACACCACTCCTTTCCTGCTGCTCAGTTTTCATTAAAGTATCTCCTGCTATTAATTCTGTCCTGTCCAACCTTGAACAATGCAATGTCATTGGGCTGCAACATTGCCTGTGGTAACTAGAAATAGATGATATCACTGGTGGAGTGGCAGAGGTGGCAAAATTATCTTTTTTTTTTCCCAGTCCGCAATGCAGAAATTGTACCCATTTGCATAAATTCTACCTACAGGAATTCTGCATCTTGTGCTTTCCTCCTGACTGTCTGTAATGTCAGCTGGGTGAGAAGAAGACAGTGCTCACATGCAAGGCACTTTCTATGCATGAGGCAGGACTCTGTTATATTCCTGAGGGCCTTACAGCTGAACTATAGGAGAGACATAGACGGAGACAAAAAGGTGACCAGCTCCTATTTACGGAGGAAGTAAATAGACTGGGATTTTTCAGTCGGGAAAACAGAATGAGATGAAATCTAAAATCATGTAGCTTTCCAGACAGGTCAGAAAGTGCGCAATTGCTCACTGCAGGGGAGGAGCAGGGGACACTGAATTAAATGATCAAGTAAACTAAAGGGAACACTCTTTTACACAGCCCATAATTCAGCGAGGAGAGTCACCGCCATAAATTTTTCACTGCCTTAAAATCACTGCCATAAACTTTTGGAACACCAAAAGTACGAACAGGTCAACAAAAGAGACTACGAACATCAGTCCTGAAAGGATAATGTGGATTCGGTGTGGAGAATAACTCCAGAGGTCCCTAATGTACAGACTTTATTAGAGGTTAGGGAGGTCCCCTCTCCTTGTCCTCTTTCTTTTATTCTTTTTCCCCAGCTGCTACTGATAACTGTCAAAGACACGATACTGTCTTGATGGGTGTTTGATTTGACTCAGTGCAGCCACTCTTATGTGATTTAATGGACCGGCTCCTCTTCGGAGCAATTCCTATGCCTTCAGTGAATTTGAAGCAGAAATTATTTCCTACGTTTGACAATTTCTGCTTTGTTTCCATTTCAGCATTTCTTAAGGATTGAAAGATGTTCTTAGCCTCTGAACTTGTCCTTTGAGTTCATGTCTTGGTTCTCTCAGTTGTGCTCAGAATTACATTAAGACAAGCATTAAAAAAAAAAAAATCTACTGCAGTATTTGCTTAAATTGTCACAAAAATTAGTGCCAAAAAAGAGACAGAAACTCTCAGATGTGTTGGGATGAGGATATGCTACTTTACGGCCACTGTGGGTCTGAGCATTTGTAAGTACCTGGCAAAAGGGGGCAGATGAGCTGTAAAGGGCATGTCCCTGCAGTAATTATGGCAGATGAGCTGTCAAGGGCACATCCCTGTAGCAATTATGGGAAACCCCTGGAAGGACCAGTACAAGGGCTGGGTACCATTAAGTGGCCGCAGACAGATGAGTCTTGTCACAGCCCCCTGAGGCAGCTCCCTCATGCTCCTGCTGTTTCTGTAGAAGAGGGAGGACTTAGGAGGGCTTCTGGTTCCCCAGGCCAGGTGTGTCCCCAGCTGTGCACCTCTTCCAGATGGGGTGCAGGCCCGCACATCCTTCTCCCTCTCCCCACTCCCCAGTCCAAGCTTCTGATGAAAGGACACCTTAAGTGTGAGAGTCCCAGTAGATCTTTGTGCCTCCGCTTGCCAGGAGCAGCATAGCCTTTCTTCCACCCAGACTCTAACCGTCACAGAGAAACTCTTTGGGGCAGGTGCTGTCTTGTCCCTTTGCACTGATGCTGCCTGCAGGGGCCCAGATGTAATTTGGGCCTCTTATCCAACCTAAAGAACAATAACCTCCTGTCTATCTCAAAAGTGTCTCCACCCTCTATTATGATAAGAGATATAATCATCTTCCGTAACCACAGGAAGAAACCATCCGGCTGAGGATGGGGGTGACGTGGATTGCAGACCCTCTCTGGCCCTTGCTGCAGGGACACGAAGAAGTGCCTGCCCTTGGGCTTGCTGCAGCATGGGGAGGCTGTGCGTCCCTGGGCACCAATGCCATGGCATGCACAGCAGTCCCGGGAAATCCCTGGCCTTCAGGACTTTGTTGCCAGCTCTCCTGGGTTTCTCCCTCTCCTGAGGACATGATCTAGCAAAGCAGAGTGGGGATGCTAAAATCCGCATTATCATCTGTTGCAAAGCGCGATCTGTCAAGGCTAACGCAGTCCACGAATCAAGCGTTCAACAGTATCCTGTACAATTTATCAAGGACTGCAGTATGAGCCCAGTCCTCCATCTGTTTCCTGAAAACGAGCTGGAGAGTCCTTCCTCCTAGCTACCGTCCTGCTTTAAAAACAAGTCTTGTGTTTGTAAGGAGAGCCTTTGCAAAGCTGGAGCAGCAATTAAGCCAGGATCTCACCTTGACTTGATCTTTCACAATAGCCCTTTCTTACGGTATTTGGCACGGGTAGAAGGGACTATTTATTGAGAGCCACCAAAGGCCTGGCTCAAAAGAGACAGCAGCTTCCGTTTTCATTTCCCGAAAACAAGGCCACCAAAAGGGCAAAGAAGGTTGATGGAATAATTGAAAATAAAGACAGGCTGAACTTTTACTGGGGATGAACTGGGACTGCCCTTCTCAGTTCTGCCCACCCTTAGTCCCATGGCAATGAAGCAGCTTGCTGCACAGCCCCAGAATCCAGAATGGAGTGATACTGAGCCCTGCTAGCATTCAGCAGAGCTGATCCTCTGGTTTATGTTTGACGGTTGGTCTTGATGATCTTAGAGGTCTTTTCCAACCTATAGTTCTATGATTCTATGTCTTAGAAACCAGTTGCAAGACTATTCTGTCATCCATATAGTTTCATCTTCCCTGGAAATTCATGAGACCTGATTAAACAGACCCCTTGGATTCTCTCTCCGAGGGATATTTGATGAAATGAAACTCCTTTCTAATGGGAGACAGAACGATTGCAAAGAATTGAGGGTTCTTCGGACTCCAGAGACATCTAATTTCATGTACGTATTGACATCAGTGTAGACAACTGTACCACCTCTTTACTATTAGTGCAGATTTTAAGTTTAATTCTTGTCCATAGATAGTAATGATAATAAGCCTGTTCTGAGGCTCATTGTGTCAACAGGAAACTTTCCATTGATGTTAACTGTGATTTTGTCCCAGTGTTAGGAAAGGGTCTTTAGTGGAAAAAGATCATTTTGGTAGGCAGCTATCCATCCATCTTTTTATCCACACAATTACCATAATGATGATCTCTCACAGGTTCCAGCTCTGCCACTATTTCTTCTCGCCTTCTGAGACTGGATTTAGTTCAAGAGTTTGAGACTTTCACCTGGCTTGCTTGCTTTCTTCTGGCTCTATTTTTTTAAATACACTATTTAGCTTATCCTGCAGTCTAGTTTGTCATAGGACAAAATCCTCTTTTGCTGAAATATTATATCAACCAGATGCTCCTTCCAATATGCTGATGCTTGTCCAGAATCTGAATGGAGCTGAGCCAAGCTGAGCGATTCCAGGAGTAAGTTTGCCCTTACAGAGCAACTCCAGCTGAGAGGTTAAATATTAGATGGTCGTTTACAGTTGGGAGATTAATGGCAGTGCTTCAAAATGGGTGGCCCTTTTGCCCATCCAGTTCCCACTAGTTATGTCAGAAAGTACATCACACACTAGCACTGTCTACAATTACGAATTTCTGTCACGCCACCAAGGCCACTTTAAAATGAAAAATATTGCTAGTGTTATCTCCTGTAGCCAGGGCTTGTACTTGCACAGGGACTTTGAGGCTGTAAGTTATTGCTAATCCTTTGATAACTCCTGGTCACATCTATGCTGCTGGTATTTCCAGCTAAGTGTTGTGACAAAAAGCTAGTTGGTGCTATAGAGAACAATTCCCCCAGTTCTGGAAGCCCTGCAAACTCGGGTGTAAACCCTTGATTGAACAGATGTTCTGAAACTCCCTGGTAATTCTGCTATCCGCTTCTGAGCCAGCTCTCTCCTGTACGTTTGAACAAGCCTAGCAAACTAATGAGCGTGAAGGTGGGACTAGGAGCGTGCTCTTTCTGGACCTCCTCACCCTGTGAATGGGAGGACAATGCAGAGAAGGGCAATTCTGAGAAGCAATTGTGCCTTTGGAAGGGTGAGAGTCCTCCCGACAGGACTAAGCTGGTCTGGCCAACTGCCCAGGGTGGCAATACTGTAGGGAGCAGCATTTATGTTGCACAGCTTTTGTTTTGCTTACCCAGGTGCACAGGTACAGTGGAGGACGGACAGAGAGCTATGTCTGTTCTGAGCTGCCACCAGTTTGTGGTACATTGGATGGGTGGATTGGATGGTACTTTGCAGGGCTTTTTGTTTCACAAAAGTGGACACAGTTTGAGTATGCAAGTGCATGACTAAGGATGGTGGTGTCTTTGCCTGTTCTTTATTGCGTACTCCAGCATTTGGAGTGCTTGCTCCAGAGATACACAACCACACTTGTCATAGGGTATCAGAACCAGCATCAAGCCATTGCTTCTCCTTCCAAGAGAAGAGGAGCCAACGCGTACTATTTTAACTGACACCGTATCTTGGAAAATAAGCACAGAAATGTCCACAGGGAGACAGGGAGAATAAGAGGAGATATGCAATTATATGTTTGGATTTCATATATAGGCATGTGCACACCCAAATTTATTTTATTTGACTTAGATGTATAAACATACATGTCAGGACATACCTGAATCACGTACTTTTACAAACTCAGGCATGCACACACATGTATTTCACTCACACACATGCATATGTATGTTGCATGTATGTACTTACATGCATACACAGTCTCCTGATGAATATCACGGCTCTGTCCTGATCTGCTACAAGACAGAGGCAGTGTTTCTAACCTTAAACAGTATACCCTGTCGTGGAACTAATCGTTTCCAATAGTTTTATTTTAGCTGTGGGATGGTTCCATTTTAAGATAGCACTAGAAGAAATTCAACATTTTAACTTCTTTTTTTTAAAGCCTGTTTTCTTTCTTTGCTCTTCTTTTAATTTCAGGGCTTCAGAACATGTTCACCACCTCCCGGGCTCCTTTTGTGGGATGTCAGTTCTGCGATTTGTCTAGGTTACAAATTGTTTTGCTTTGCAGGTTTGCAGCTTGAACCAGAACTGCTAGTGAGAAACTCAAATGAATAAAATGAAAGAGACCCTCCAGGCACCACACCAATTTATAGCACAGATTGCCAGTGCCACCTAGAAAACAGAATGAGATCAGACACTAATCCATCTATGTCTGCAGGATGCTATGGAATCCAGCATGGCCAAAAATGGACATATTAGCCTTTTTAAAATATGAGTTACTTTCCTCATACATCATCGGAAGAGAAGGATACAGACTGGGTCTCTCAAAGCATTATGAGACTTGCATATATGCTTGCATATACTTCCTGCATATATGCGTATCTGTAGTTAAGTTACTGTAGGCATGTTTTTTCTTAATGCAAAATGTTCTCAGACTACACATAATAACACATATTCCTGTGCAACACAATCCTGTGTGTAAGACCCATTGGTGACCTTTCCTTGCAAACCAAGATGCAATGAATGTGGTAAAAGCTGTACACGTTTCTATGATCCCAGTCAGTAGATTTATGATTTAATAAACAGCACAGGGAAAAATATCAGCTAAAAAAAACCACCCCCCCAGCCCTGCCACTCTGCTGAGAGCACCTAATTGCTCCAGAGCTTAATAAGAAGTCACAGTTTAATAAACTCCACCTGGTGTTGCCTCACCAATGCCACTTGTACGTGTCTGTTGCCCAGGATGTCTGAGATTGATTTTATAGTTCCGAGTCTTTTGATTATGCTCAAGCTAAAACGAAGGATTGTGAATTCTAATTAGTGGTGACTCGGTTTTGTGAAAGGGCCTTGGGATGAGCAAAAATAGAACTGAGGCTCATGGTCCTGTGTTTTCAACAATTTGTTGTCACTATGGTGTATAGTCTCAATTCTGCAAAGCTTCTTTGCCTGTGTATTTAAACTATGTTTAAGACTATTTGTTTTATCCAAATGTAACCATGTATTTAAATCTATATCTACACATAAGAGGTTGGCTTAATGAAGTTGTAAAGCAAAATGTGATAATTGAGTTTTCATAGCAAGTGAGAATGAAGATGTAACACGGTTTAAACAGTATGCAAACTGTGACATATATTGCAGCTAATGTCACAGGAGGAAAGGAACATTTCTGGTATGGGGAAAAGATTGACACTGACAGCTAAAGGTGGAAAAATACAAAACTCCTAAATCACACCAACAGCACACACAAAAATTGAAGCTGTTGCGGTGCTAAGAGCTCTAGCAAAGAAAATACAAAACTCTCCATCCGTCTAGTCAACATCAGAAAATGAGGCAAAAGTGTGAAACCAAAGAGGAGTATAAATTCATTCCAATTACTCCCAGATGCCTCAAGCAGGGAAGAGGAGGAGATTAAATCAGCTGTATTGAAAGAGAGGGAACCCAATGCATCCGAAGAGGAGCAGGACAAAAGTAAATTGAAGCCCACACTAGTGGTACTGAGTAATGGACAGTCTTTTCTAAAGTAGAACTTGATCTGAGTACAAGTAAAATGAGTTCTCTGTTAGAGTTGATTTAAGAGGAGAAGGGAAAAAAACCTCATGGATAGACCACACGAAAAAAAGCCTGATTTAATTTTAACAAACTACAGTGAATCACAGAATCACAGAATAGTAGGGGTTGGAAGGGACCTCTGTGGGTCATCTAGTCCAACCCTCCTACAGGGTCACCTACAGCAGGCTG
>Ga0065711_1040558_pt1 | contig 16859 bp, 16 predicted proteins | sample Hoacrofraction12_FD_59098 | JGI IMG/M metagenome (GOLD analysis project Ga0065711, IMG submission 59098) | Hoatzin crop microbial communities from Cojedes, Venezuela - Epithelial fraction 12 v2 (version 2) | ecosystem: Host-associated > Birds > Digestive system > Esophagus > Crop | place... | reverse complement strand
GGGGGGGGGGGGAAGGAGGGGGTGAGGGTGCTGCTGCCACCCCCACCCCGCAGCGTCCTCGCTGCCCGGCTGTGCCCTCTTAGTGGACACATCCGAAACGGCAATGGCGAGGGAGGAGCGATGCGCGTTCATCCCCAGCAGCGCGATCCGGGGATGTGTCCACCTGTGCCCATCCCAGCGCCGAGCACCCCGGCGCGACCGGCACCGGAGCGCGGCGGGCACCGCGCGGGTGGGTTTTTGGCAGCGGCACCGAAACCTCGCGTCTCTCCTCTCTCGCTTGCCACTTCATCGCCTTTTCCCACGTGACTCTCATCGACTAAAATAAGCGTGGGGGCTCACTCGTTACAGCGGCGCCGCTCTAATTTCACGCCCCAGGAAGCGCTGGAATATTTTGCTCCTCCGGCACCGCGCCGCCACGTTACTGAACCCATCCCACCACCGCCACGGGCGCAGCCCCGACCCCCTCGGACCGTGCCCCCATCTCGCAGACTTACTTTGTTCTCATCGAAGACGTTGAAAACAAAAGTGGCGAATTTGGTTGGGTCGCCGAAGGGGAAGAACTGCTTATAGATCTTCTGAAAGCCGGCGGCATCGAGCTGCCCGCTGGGGCAGTCCTTGATAAAGCCCTTGTACCTGCGGAGGAAGGGCTGAGGATGGGCACCGGCGCGTCTCCCCGCCGAACGCAGCCCCTCAAGCCCCAGGGAACCAGGATGGGGCTCTCCCAGGCGCTGCGGTGGGCTGGAGCCGGGAGGGTCCCCGCGTGCTCCCCGTGTCGCTCCCATCGCCCGCCCGCAAGCTCCCAGCCCCTGCGGGCCCCGTGGCGAGGGTGCAGCAGGGAGAGCCCAGAGGAGCAGCGATCGGCACCGGTGACACTGAGCGGTGCCCACCGCACCGCCCCAACCTCGCTGCGAGCCCCGAAGTGACAACCGAGCCACAACCACACTCCTTCTGAACGCTGCCTGGGGCCTGGGAGGGGACAGAGACCCAGAGCACCCGAGAGAGTCTTCCAAACATCCTTCAAAATAAAAAGCCCTCCGCACAGAGTCACATCCCAGCAGCACGGCCACGCTGCGGGCGGAGGTGCCGGGGCAGGCGATGCCTCGCTCGGCGCTGATGCCGTTACACGGCGTACAGGAGCACGGTTCTATCCCTGGCTCAGAACTTGGGACGCATGCAGCTCCTGAGCAAGAAGCTACACGCAGAAAGCTTCACCCAAGCTCCAGAGCTCCCCTTCCCCTCCACTGCTGCGGCTTGGCCCCTCTCCGCCAGGCGCAGCCGACCGGCTCTGCAGCACGGAGACGGCCAGGAAAGCTCCCCTTGAGTGGCCGCATCACCGCAGAGGTGGGACTCGCGACTGACAGCAACCCCACTGGCAACGCGCAACCCACCGCTCGGCACACACATGCTGCAGCCATGCCCTGGTACAAACCCACAGCACGGGGGTCTGCAGCACCAAGGGGCAATGGGCACAAACTGAAGCAGAGGAAGCTCCATCTGAACCCGAGGAAGAACTTCTTCCCTCTGAGGGTGATGGAGCCCTGGCCCAGGCTGCCCAGGGAGGTTGTGGAGTCTCCTGCTCTGGAGATATTCAAGACCTGTCTGGACGCGGTGCTGTGCAGCCTGCTCTGGGTGACCCTGCTTCGGCAGGGGGTTGGGCTGGGTGACCCACAGAGGTCCCTTCCAACCCCTAACGTTCTGCGATTCTGTGATTCTGTGACCCGGCGCAGCCGAGGCTCCACAATGGCTTTTTTTTGCACACCCCCGAGCATAAGCTGCTCAGAGGAGCTGGGGAGCACGGTGGGGTTACTGCGTCCCCGGGGTGACACAGCCCAGGGCATCTCCCAAAACCCATCGGTGCTTCAATGCCCCCAAAAGCCCTCGCTCCCAGCTCCGGGCTGGGTATGGGTGCTGCAAAGTGCCACCCCGGAGGGCGCAGGGGAGGGGGCTGGCCAGCCCCGGGGGCATGGGGACCACGCGGGGACTACGTCAGGTGCGTGAGCATTATGCAACGCGTCGCCCAGATCTGTCAGCGCCCGCTGCAGCGGCCGAGGGCTAGAGGAGGAGGGGAAGGGGGTGGCGAGGTGGGAAACCGAAGTGCCGGTGACATCTTTTTCACGCTGCCGCAGCTATGACTCATCGAGGGGGGGGGAAAGGATGAGAGAAAGAGATAAAGAAAGCAAACCTTGGCTGGTGGGATAGGAAGATGAAAGGGAAGCGTTGGCTTTTCTAGGTCGTCGCGTTCGGCGGGGCGGAGGGGATGGGGTGAGAGCGTGCTGCCGGCAAGGCACCACAGCCCTGGCCCCCGGCAGCCTCCGTGGGCCCTGCTGCAAATGGGGACACTCTGGGACGGCACCGGCCTCCCGCATCCAGGGCCACGGCCACCAGCTGGACAGTCCCCACGTCCCCGCTCCCCTCCCCACCAGTGTGCACCATCCCACCCGAGCAGCCGGAGCGGAGCCCTGCCGTGCACCACGCACGAGGTCTGCAGGAAAACCCCGCACTATTTTCCGGTCTCTCCTCGATGAGGTAACACCTGCACCCCAAAACAGGCGCAACCTCCTGCATCCCGATGCTGGGCACGGCTGGAGGTGTTGCTGAGTGTCCCCTCGCCCACCAGCCCCACGCCCCGGCAGCTCACCGCCACGCCGCCGCGCCGGACACTCACCACTGCTGCACCTCCTTCTCCGTAACTGCAAGAGAAAACAGGAGAAAAGAGAAAATAAAAAAAAGGAATTTAGCACTGCTTTCCCAGCGAGGGCTGGTGTTTTGCACTTCACATCAGTGACTCCCCTGGGGGGGTTGCCCCAGGGCTTGCGTGCTCCAGGCGCTGCCGTGTGTTACCTTCAAGGCACAGCCTGGGGCTGCAGGCACTGGGGGGCCTCCGGCTCCAACACTGGGGAGCCCACCAAGACGTTTTGCCAGGGGAGCACAGCACCATCACTGCAAGGTGCTATGGACCACACAAGGGCCAGGCTGGTTCATGCCTGGGGAAGATCCGGTCCTGCCCTTCTGCCTCTCCAGAGCCAAAACATCCCTGGAAACATCTGTGAAACATCTGCCGAAACATCTGCCTGGAGGTGGCTCGAGGAAGGCACCTGCCTGGCCCTGACATCAACACACTGAACGTGGGCATGGGCACATCCTCCCAGGTCCCAGCTGCCTCTGAACCACATAGAGAAATGTCATCAAACGCTTCCCAGGGCCCCAGGAAGCTTTACCAGGCTCCAGAGAAACCCCAAAACCACGACAAGCTAGGAAACGGCGAGCGTCAGCAACCCCGAGTGTCCCCAGCCTGGGAACAGCTGCTGAGATCGCACGTGTCCTCAGCAGAGGAAAGGCTCCGACGGGATGCGGGATGCCGGGGAGCCCGCCGGGGCGGGGGGCTGGTGCCTGCCCGGTGTGTCCCGCTGCCGGAGCGGTGCCTGGCCGGCACGCCAGCGGGGAGCCCGGTGCCAGCAGACGGGCGCAGGGGAAACGGCCTCATTAGTCATTTCCTTTGCATCGTGCATCTAAATAATAATAAAAAAGCAATAGGTCTGAAACGTGCTGGGATAACGAGGCGGAGTGGAGATGTGTCAATGTGCAAGCAGCTGATAAAAATAGAGACCCAAGACACATCAACAGATGCCAATTACCTTGGATGGCAAATAAAAGAAAGCAATTTTCCATCAGAAAGATTTATACCGTGCCTGGCAGAAGGGGCAGACTGCAGAAGCGAGGGCTGGCAGGGGGCAGCAGTGGGGCAGCCGGGGGGCACACGCTGGCCCCCACCTCACAGCCGCCCGGGTGCTGGCCCCTGCGTCCCTGTGCTGCGCCCGAGGCTGTCCCTGCACATACAGGGGGTCCCTCCAGCCCAGCTCGGGGACCGCTGGAGGGCCAGAGCCTGCAAAACCCCCGGGAAGGGCTCAGCGTGGGGCCGAGGGGCCAGCAGCCTCTCCCCCTGCCTCCCCCCAGGCACAGGGATGCTCAGCACCCAGGCTGAAGGGCACCAAGGGCTTCGGCCATGCCGCAGGAGGGATCTGGAGGGTTGTTTTGGCAGGGGTATCTGGAGGAGGAGAGCAGACAGGGGACAAGACAGAGGTCTTCTGGCAGGAGGGAGCTGGGAGGGACACGCTGCATCCAGCACCTGAGCTGGGGTGGGCAAAAACAAGTTGTGCCAGTCCCGAAGGATTCCCTGTCCACCAGAAAGGGGCTGCACAGGAGCATCCTTCCAAAAGTGAGATGCTGAGCAAGGTCTCTACCAGAAACAGGCTTCTCCACATGTGTCCCCCACAAGCATCAAGACACCAGCCAGGACCCCCCCAAGGATGCCCAGGGAATCACCAGCTCTGCAGCCCCGATCGCCCGCAGGCGCTGATGAAGGTGGGTGGGAGGAGGAGGAGGGTGAGCAGCAGGACTTCGGGCAGCCCTCGGGGCAGGTGAAAGGGGCAACAGCAGCACCCCGGGGCTGCGGTGGGGGCTCGACTCAGCCCCTCTGGGCGAATCGCCTTCTGCTCTCTCTTGTTCGGCTGTGTTTCCCCCATCGTGCTATTTCGGGCCCGGGAGCTGCCTTTCAACTCCAGCAGGAAACAATTAAGAAATTTGTGCTTTTTTTAGTACAGGAGAAACGCTGGTAGCGACAGCTCGGGCTGGGGTGGGAGGGGAGGGATGGAGCCAGCTCCATCATGCCGGCAGGAGGGATGCGTGATGCTCCCCGGGGAGGTTTTTCCGACGGAGGGGACTGTTCACGTGCCAGCCTGAAAACCAGCACAGGGCTCCCAAGGTGGGGTTTGTTATTGTGCATCCCTGGCACGGATCCACGCAAAGCTCCATCCCTCCTCCAGCGCACAGGCACCGGTGCCCTTCCTCCTGCCCCGGGTACGAGGGGAAGCTGCAGGGTTTGCCCTGGGGTGGGAACATGGCCCCATCTCCCAGCCCTTGGAAAACCACCCACCTCTGGGTGCATCCCTCCACTGCCACCAAATCTTCCCTCTCCCTGCACAGAGTGTTCCCAGCGCAGGGAAACACCATGGCCCCGAGCCCAGCGTCGCTGCAGCCAGGCGGGCTGGGGCTGAGCGCGTTCCTGCATCCCAGTATCTCCAGTTCTGCATCCGAGACAGATGATGACTTCGCAGCTGCCACTTCCCAGACGCTCCGACCTTGCTGGGTGCAGACACTCCGAGCGGCACCAATTAGACATGCTAATGCCCATCCCCGCAGCGGGGACCCACGGCCACAGAAGCCCTGGGCACGCACCACTCTCCTGGCCGGGCTGAGCCACTCGTCCTGGGGCTGGGGACCAGGGACACAGGCAGGAGCAGGGCTGTCCCTCCGCTCTCCCTGATCCATCCTCTGCAGCTCCCAGCACGCAGAGCCCAGCCGAGCTCACAGAACGTACCTGTGCGGCGGCGGCTGCTGCATTTCCCTCCCCCAGCATCGATCAGGGCGCGATGCTGAGCCGATGCGAATCAGTTTGCAACCGATACAAACCTCAGCCAGGTTTGACTCCGAGCGCTCAAGGACAAGGGGAGGACCCGCGGCAGCCCCACTGCAGCATCCCACCGGAGCAGGGCCGGCTCCCTCGCCGTGGCTGCGGCTGGGCTCAGCCGTGCCGTGCTCCCCAGGGACGGCCATGCCCGCAGCCGCTATGAGGACGGCTATAAATAGCAGGCGTAGCAGTTGTTAGCGGATGCAGCGTGCCCCGGGATCCTTGGGGACGAAAAGCGCTAAATAAAGGCAGGGTATTAGCATTCGTTACAAACCATAACGCTGGGAGAGGCATTGCCGAGCCGGGAGCCCCGGCTACGCGCCGCGGACACCCTCCCGTACGCACAACGCCGCAGCTCCTGCCGGCAGCATCTTTGTTTCCACCGCTCTTAGCGGGGAAATGCTGAGCGTGGGGCTCACACCGCGGGCAGGAGTGGGCAGCAGGGGCAGGCAGCAGGGCCCAGCACCCCAGGGCAGCCCAGGAGCCCTCGCAGCGTGGTCGGTCCGTCCCCGCTCCCCTCCCAGCTGGGAGAAGGGTTTCGGCCACACGTCCCACGCCGCACAGCAGGACAGAGACCGCCCGATGGAGCTGCACCTAAGCAGCCCCCAACCCCCTCCTCCCAGCTACGGCAACCAAAAAGCCCCCAGCTCTCTGCCCCCCACCCTTCCATCAATCCCCACGGCACAGGCGAGGACTGACAGCTCCGTCACCACCCGCCCTTCGCGTGCCCCCTCTCTTCCCACCACCCAGCTGCCACTGCAGCACAAAACAGCCCTGGTTAATCAGTGCTCAAGCCCGTTAACTTGTGTTTGCCAGGCAGCGAGGAGAGGAGGGACCCAGGACTGCGAATTCCTGGCGAGCTCTCTGCTCGCCAGACCGTGGATCTGGAACTGCCCGGAGACCCCTGGCCACGGCGGGATGCGTGCGGTGACGTGATGCTCCAGCCCCACAGGGCTTTTTTGGTGCAGCCGTCCCATCCCGCAGCCGTCCCCTCCCCTGTCTGCCCAAGGGCAGGGGTTTAGCCACACCAGGGGGGTCCGACCCGGACCCAGATCGTGCACACGTAGCCTGGCCCATGGGTGCTACCGCCACGGCACAGGCACAGGCTTGGGCTCCCAAAGGCTCAGGAAGCACCATCCCTGGGGAGTCTCACCGAGCCCCTGCACGTCCCCCCTCAGCCCTCAACAGCATCTCGACCCCACAGGGCCACAGGCATCGCTGCCTTATCAGGGAAACAGGGTTAATTATTTCCAGGCACTGCCGCTGCAGGGCACTCCAGCTCTGCCAGGTCACCCAACCCACGGGCGACTGGTCCGGCATCACCCGCCGAGGCATGGTGGCATTTATTTACCCAGGGATTCGCTGCGGCTCCTTCCCGGGGTTCCCGCAGGTCCCTGTGCATCCCAGTCCAGGGGAGCTGGCACATCACCCTGCGCTGGGGCTACCACCCGGGTTTGGGGCTGCCTAAACCTGCTGCAGATGCTCAGCGCAGCACCCAGACGATGGCAAGCTGGGCACCCATGCGTGAGCAAAGTGGGTGCTCAGGCATGAATTGATGGGGCACTCCTGCATGCACTGACTGGGCAGCCGTGCCTGAGCTAGGCGGGCACTCCTGCAAAAATAAGTCGGGGGATCATGCATGGACTAATTGGGCACTCGTGCATAAATTATCTGGGTGCTTCTAGGTGAACTAATTGGGTGCTCATGCATGATTTCATTGGGTGCTCATGCACGAACCGCCTGGTGCTCAGGTGTGAATGAAAGGGATGCTCACGCATGAACGAGCTGGGTGCTCATGCATAAATTTTTCGAGCACTCATGAATTTATCGGGCGCTCATGCATGGACTAATTGAGCACGCATGCGTAAATTCACTGAGCACTCCTGCGTGAACTAATTGGGCACTCATGTGTAAATTAGTGTAATTAGAAGATAACACACTTGTGCATGTACTAATTGGGCACTCAGGTGTGAACGGAGCAGGTGCTCATGCATAAATTAATTGGACACTCGGGCATGAACTGACTGGGGGCACTTGCACCAATTAATTGGGCACCCATGCACCAGCTAACAGGGTGCTCATCCACCGACCAGTGTGTGATCCAGTGCAAATCAACTGGGCACCCATGCAGAAATCAAGTGGATGCTCATATGTAAATTAATCATGCGCTTGTGTGTGTATTAATTGGCTGCTCATGCGTGACCTCATTGGGTTCTGACGAGGAAATGACTGGGGTGCTCATGCATGAGCTAACGGGTCCCTCATGTCAAATACCACAGTGCTTCGGGGTGACCCCGCGCACCCTGCAATTTGTGCCCAACGCACTCCACCCCTTGGGTCTGCGAAACACATATTTAAGAATTGTCTGAACATAAATCTGTTACCAACTTCACTTTCAACATCATCACAGTGTTAACATTCACCGACAACGGGCTCTCCCCTCCCTCCCCGCTGAGCAGCGATGGGGCGCAGCAGCATGCGCTCGCTCAGATTTCACTCCTTGCCCCCGGGACCCAGATTTGGGGGTCAGCACACCCCCACCGTGGAATCAGCCCTTGGTCCCCACAGAGCGGCCACAGGGCTCAGCACAGCAGCTCCGAACGGATACTCAGTGCGGGCTCCACGCCCTCCTCCTGCAAACACGGACCCAGGAAGGTCCCATCAGTCGGCAGAGAGGGACCCATCCCCAGCGCCAGCCCCGGGCCCTGCAGAGCGGGTTACCCGGGGTAACCGCATCCTAACCTGAGCAGTCATTACCAGTTTCAGGCCTCGTCCCCACAAAACACGTAGCCACGAGCACGGTGGCAGCTCAAGCTGTTGGAGGTACCGAGCGCAGTAGCTGTGGGGTCCCATCCAGCCCCAAAATGGGCGCTGGGCAGCACCCGCCTGGTGCAGAACGGGCATCTCCCCCGGGGAGGGGAAGGGTGCCCGATGGGCAGGACCCGCCATGTGCCGGGGACAGTCTCCGGCAGCCCACGCTGTTGGGTGGCTTCAGGGAAATACCTGCTGGCCCCGCGGACAGCGGGAGCACGGGCACAAGACTCCCCCAGCAACACGCTCCCCAGCTCCAGCACCAACCCCCTGGCATGAAACCCAGCGCCTGTGGGAGCTGCACTGCCAGAGGGAAAGGGTTGAAAACACCATGCAGGCTCAGTCCTCCCCCGGGACCGCCCGTCACCCCGTCTCAGGGCACCTCAGAGCTCAGCCAGGTCCCCATTCAGTGACGGCGACCTCTAAGATACGCCGCACGTCAGCACATTGGAAATGCGGCTTGTTTGGCCCTGACGGATTGGTCTTGTTAAAATTCAGGTTTAAATATGTAACCCACGTCCTGGTTAAACATCACAGAGCGCGCCGCCCTCCTGCCCTCCGTCGGGGCTCAGCCCCAGCCCTGGCGCTGGGGTTTGCTCCCGCTCCCGGGTCAGCGCAGGACTCCCTTTGGGGAAGCAGCGTTAAAACACGACCCCAGCAAAACCCAGCGCCAGGGTCACCCCCCACGGAAACAACCGCGGCAGAAGCCTGCCCAGCGACATTTTCTTTTGCTCCTAGACATGACCTGCAGCAGCTTGCCCAAACCACTGTGCCCCTACCGCGGCCCCACACACCCCAGTGGTGCCCAGTCCCCGCTCCTGGTCTCACTGCCCATGCGACAGAGTCGTCCCTGCGTGGGGACCTGTCCCTGCAACACCCCATCGCAACGCGATGGCGGAGCAGCCTCCCCGCGCGGGCACCAGCACCTCTCGAGCGGGACGTCCCCTTCCCAGCTCACCCATCTCCCCGTCAACTTGCCCAGTTTGGCTTCTCTCCCCATCAGACAGGCATCACCAGCACCACGGCGTGTCCGGGAGCCTCCGAGACGTTCAGAGCACGAGCCCGACAGCGTTATTGGTGTCATTTGTTACCGCTGAGATACAAAGCAATACGCGGGGAGAACTGCTTGTGCCTTTGGCACTCTTCTCGTCGCGGTTGCCATTAGTGGTCTGTCTTGCTCCCAGACTGGATAAACAGGTCCAGGAGCAGCTCTGTTCTCATCTCCCCCGGGGCTGGTACCAACAGGAAAGCCAATATGCAGTTAAAATCCTTTTTAGACTTTATTAAATATTTAAGGGCCCGACATTAGGCTTTCGAAATCGGGTTTAGGGAAAAAGCAGCAGTCGCTCTTTGCAGCACAGGCAGCGGAGGAAGGGCAAAGGACAGTGCCTGCATTTGGAAATGAATGAATCAGCCTGAAACCCACCCACAGCAGGAGCCGGTGGCTGCGGCAGGTCTGTCCCGGGCTGCATTTAATCCCAGTTTCCCCACGAGCCAACGCAGCGACGGCCCAAGGCAGGGCAGAGCATCCCCAGCGCTGCCGGCAGCAGGGATGGAGCAGCCCCCTTCCCTGGCCGTGCCGGACGCAGCTGTGTCCTGCTGCCCTGCTCAACCCTCGCCTTGGCTACGGGGATTTCGGCATGGCCTGGTGCTCCACGGTGCTGTCCCCAACCCACGGAGAGGTTCCTGCCCCCAGCAGACAAGAAAACTCCCCTCCGGACCCAACGCGGGCAGGGGAAGGGAAGTCTCTGGGACTCAGCTGTCAGACCCTGCAGCCAGGGGAAGGTCAGGGGGATGCTGCAGGACTCAGCCATTGGACCCTGGAGCCAGGGGAAGGTCAGGGGGATGCTGCAGGACTCAGCCATCGGACCCTGGAGCCAGAGGAAGGTCAAGGGGATGCTGCAGGACTCAGCCATTGGACCCTGGAGCCAGGGGAAGGTCAGGGGGATGCTGTGGGGCAAAGCCTTGCTGGCAGCAGGACTGCCTCTGCCCCCTCCCCATCTCGCCCACAGGGACCACGCTGTGCCAAGGGCTGCCGAAGCGCAGGGTGCTGGAGGCACCAAACACCCACTCCTCCATAGGGGGTAGCACGGATACCAAGAGGTATCTTCGTGGGGTCTGGCCATCAACCAGATGCTGGAGAAATGCAGTGGACAAAGCATGGGCAGCCCTCTTTCCATGTAGAAACCAACAACAAGCCTTGAAGGGAGAACAACATGCAGGAGGTGTGGGGAGCGAGCCCTGTGCCAGCACTGCCCGGCTGGGGAACCACAGCAGTGGTCACCATGCCCTGCGCTGAGCCCCCCCAGCCCCCTCTGCCCTCGGGCAGCCAGGGGTGCAGGGCACCAACCCCAGCTCCCTTTCCCACCCAGCTCCTCAGAAGACCCAGGAGGCTGAGGAGAGGAGGGAGGAACAAAGCGACCCCCCAAATGTCACCCCGATAACGGCGCGAACGTGGCCACGGGCTCCTCCCTGAAACTGCCGCCTCCTTTGATGCCTTCAGAGCTTCTTGTTTCACAACCTTAATTATAGCGGCAGCAGCAAAGGTCAGGAGAGTGGTTAAGCAGATCCATTAACATGTCAGGGGATAAATGAAATGTGATTCTTCTGATGCCGGAGCAGCGGCAGGCAGCGGCGCGAGCGTGGCTGGCAGGGACGGCTGCTCCGCTCTGCCGCAGAGGGAGCCCGAGGGGCCCTCGGTCACGTCTTCCCCTTCCCACCCCAGCATCTCCCAGGGATGACAGGGACACCCCAAAACTTGCTTCTGATATGCCAAAACTTGCTTTACTTGCATTTACCCGCAGAGCACCAGGTCCATGCGCACATGGGATACCGAGACATGAGATGTGCTGGGAGCAGACTGGGGTCTCCGCGGGGAAGGGGCTGGAGACGCCTGCAGACCCCCACAGCCCTCCGGCAGCAGCACGTCAGGTCCCCACCCAGCTCGCAGTGAGCCCGCGCCGCAGCTGCCACCTTCACAGCTCTGGATGATGCGTGGCCACAGCAAAGCCAGCCCCCAAACGGAACCCAGCCGCTGCGCAGCCCTCCGGCACGTCCTGCCCTCCCTCGGGGCTCCCGGGCCGGCCGGGGACAGCAGACCCGCTCCGGCCCCTCTCCCCAGCCCATCTCCAGGGCGCTCGGGCAGGCGTTCTCCTCCTCCCCGCAAACCTTCACTTCTGGGCTCCCGCAAATCCCATTTCCACGCTGAGAGCGCTCGGAGCAGGCAGCCATGCTCGCCGGGGCAACCAGCCAGCAGCACCCTCTGCTCTACACCCCGGGCACGCGCCCACCCCGGTACCCCTCTCCCGGGGCTCCCACCCCTCTGCATGGGCAGCCCCAAAGCGGACGAGGGGTACGGGGCTGGTGCTGCGGAGGTGAGAGCAGGCGGCTGCCAGACGCAGGCAGGGAGCCGCGTTTCAGCCCGGCTTCGTGTCTCCACGCGTCGGGCGTTTCACCCAGCGCTCGCCGCCGAGGGATAACGGGCGCGTATCCACCCTGCCAGCTTGCCCCGCTTTCTGCTGGACGAGCGACAGGAGGGATTTCAACGTGAACCAACCTGGCAGAGAAACCCGGCGCCGGGGGCCAAACATTTCAGAGGCTAAAAATAATCCGGCAGCAGGGAGCCACTGACGTCCTGGATCTGCTCCTCCTGCCCCTCTGCCCCTGCCCACCGCACTCTTCCCCGGCACCGGGGCAGCACGATGGAGCAAAGCCCCGACCTGGTGCCCCCAGGGAGGAACAGACCCCTTTTCCTGGTTGAAAACTGCTGCACTTGGAGAATTTTTTTTCCTTTCCTGCAGAATTCAGCCCGCCACCTCGTACCCCCGTAACTACAGATCAATATGTTTGCAGTTTGCTCTTAAACTAATGCCCACTAATTCAGTGCACCACTGCCGAGCAACCGAGCCAATTTCGCAGCTTATTGTAAAAGAGCAGAAGATGATTACACCAGAGTGAGTTTAAAATCCACAGAACAGATCACAGTGGGTGGGACGTGGTTCTTGGGAAAAGAGCATCTTCCTCTCCCCGCGCCCACTCGGTAGCCCGGGCCTCCCGGTGCCGCGGGCATCGCTTTGGCACTGTTGGTTGCCACAGCTCCCATGCCTTCACCGCTGCCGGGGTGCTGGCACCACTCGTGCCCGGTCCCGGCAGCGATGCTGCTGCACCTACACGCCTCCGGCTGTGCCGGATTGCACAGCTACTGCAGCTGGCATTAAAAAAAAACACAGTTTTAGTAGCTCTGGACCTGGGACATAGCTATGAAAAGTGAACATCGAAATCCAGCTCCCCCCCAAATGACTCAAAAACCCAGCTTTTCTGAAACAACCCCAATCTTCAAGCCTGTTTCGTGATTTTAAGGGTTGCCGATGCTGTGGCTGGGCTGGCCTGGGAGCGCGGCTGCAAACAGGGACGCTCAGCACTACATTTCTCTACCAGTTGCTCCACCAGAAGTCCACGTCAAGCTGTTTCCACCCACGGCACACATTCTGCGCCCACCACCGCACACGTGCACTTCATACAGCTGTGTGCAGGCTGCGGGGAGCAGCGATGCCCCAGGACCTCCACAGCTCCCCAGCTCAGCACAGGTTAGCTTCACCCTCTGACCGCAGCCCCGCAAGGTTCTTCAGCACAATCCCAAACCCTGCCACGGGCCCGAGCTGCAAGCACCCGGCCCAAGTTTAGCCCAGGCTTAAACCTCTGCTGAAGCAGGGCCGGTGACATGATCCAGGGAGGACGGTGGTTCCTTCGAGTCTCGGGCGTTATCACCTCTCGGGACAAAACACACAGCGGCCAACTCTGCATCTCCAAGCTACCTCAACGAGGCATCGCAAAGATTAATAAATTAGTGATTATAAAGCACTTTAAGAGCTTTTGGACAAAAGGCTCTATGGAAGTACAAAGAATTACATAATTTATTATTCATTATTATTATCACTCAGCATTAGCTTCTCCTGCATGCTCCTACATGGCACCAGCCTGGCCTCTGAGGAAGGTTAAATCCTCGCCCCGCAGCCGGGCTCTCCCCACCGGTGCTGCTCCAGCACCTGGCAGACGGGTGAGCTCGGCACTGCCAGATATTCCTGGGCACTCGGGTGCCCGGCAGTGCTGAAAGGCACACGGTGTTGGGTCCAAGTCAACAGAACTTGGGCAGCCAGCACTTCGAAGAAGCCCTCGGACGTCCTTCTGCGCCTTTAGGTGTCCAAGTGCCATTAAAACCTGGCCCCCGGCACTGTAAGCCAGGAGTGGAGTGGGGAGGGGAGCCAAGGGACAAGGTTTCCAGGCTCCTGCCCTTCTGTGCCCGGTTCCCAGCAGGGCCTGGGCCAACCTGCTCTGAATACCCACAGTAAAATCATCTTCGCATCTCACGGAGGCCGCTGCCGGCAACCGTGCAGCACCCTCAGCACAACCACCATGCCTGTGACTGCCCGGGCACGTGAGCTGTCCCTCGCTCCTGTCCCGCCTGCTCCCACCGCCTGCTTGTCCCAAGATTGCTGCAACCGAGGCACGGCCAGAGAAACGCCACAAATAGGAGACAGAGGGACCAGAGGGGACAGGGGACAGGGGCTAGGGTATGCAAGAAGCCAGCCAGCATTGGAAGAGCACCAAGGGGACATGGCACGAGCTGCGTGTCCTCTGCGTCCCATGGATGAGGTAAATCTGCAGAAAAGCCACATGGGGCAGGGAGGGGGGTGATGTCTCCTGATCCCTCCGATCCTACAGAGCCAAGAAGAGGCTTTTTGTTATTTGCTTCATTTGGAAGCAAATTTTGATTGGAAATTGCACAAACCGAGAATGATGCAATGGAAGGAAATCCCATTGTGGGAGAAACCTTTCACATACCGCAGCCACAGCTCACGCTGCCACAGGAACCTCCCCGAGACAAAAGCGGATCCCACACCATTAGCTGCCAGTTACGGCTCCCAGAGACATCTGCCCAGATGTGCCGTAACAGCAGCAGAAGCAGCTCCATGCTCAGTAACACAGCGGCCAGCACGGGGATGCTCTTTGAGGGACGGTCATCCCCAGCCTGCCAGAAAGGTGCTGAAACACCACAGCGCTGCAGAGTAAAACCTCCTCCAAGCAGACCCCGAGAAATTCTGGCGTATGCCACGGGTTTGTGGGTGCGACCACCCCCTGCTCGAGCTGGTCTGCTGGCCACTGCACAGGGGTCGGGATCAGTGCTTCCCACTGTACCCGGTGCGACCCTGCCCTCCTACCTGCATCTCCTCTGCCTGGATTCCCTGAAGGGCAGAAGGAAATCAGTATCTTTCCAGTCTCCCAGGCTCCGAAGGTAAATCAGAGGCTGGCAGACGTGCCTGGGAGGGCCCTGCAAAGTGTTTCGCCAGACAAGGGAACGCGCGCTCGCCTTGACAGCTGCAGAAAAGGGGCAGAAACACTCAGCAAAAGTAATTAATCCCAGAGACGAGAGGTGGAATGAGCAGCACTGAACAAACAGAGCCTGGCATTAGCAATGGCTCTCCCCGACAGGCATCGCACTGCTGATCGCCTGCTGCTGGGACGCGTTGGGACGCTGCACCGGGCTCCAGCCATGTGAAGGGCCGTATGCTGCCCCACAGCACGGCCGTCCGGGCGCTGCTGCCTCACCTGCACGGGCACATGGGTCTGGTGCACCTTGAAAAAGGGGTGGCAAGAGGCCCAAGGTGGGCAGGCAACCCCCAGGCAGGCCGGGAACTCACCAAGGGAGCGATCAGAGGACAGGAGCCTATTTTGGAGAGGATGTTGTGGAAAGGGAAGGGCACCCAAGACAGAGGAGCAGAAAGTTGGGAATAAAGTGGTTCAAAAGGAAGCGACCCTTTGCTGGCCTCCTCCAGCTAAGGAGACATCCCTGTGCCCGCAGACGACGGTTTCACCAGCGCTGCGCTCGTTTGGCACCGGCTGCTGGGAAGACACGGGGCATCGCTGCCTGTGTGCCCTGCCATCGGCCCCGCCGGGCTCGGCACCTTCCCCGCACGGAGAGGAGCCACCCCGGGGGTGCAGAAAGCCCAGCACGCAGGAGATCGCCCACGGATGAGGCTGCGCCGGGGCTGGCTCTCCCCTGCTCCCTCTCCGTCAGAGATCAGATCGTCACAGCAGCTGCAAACCGAGCGGGCGATTGCAGCACGGCAATAACCGTACCTGGCCCAGTGCGGCTGCACCCGCTGCAGTGAGGACACCAAAACCCAGGGCTCAGCTCCAGCTCCAGTCAGGTTCTATGCCCAGCCACCTTCTCGCTATTTCTTCTCCCCCAGCCACTTCGAAGAAGCCCAGCCGGGGTACCCCAACCTCTCCTACCATCGCCCACGGCCTCGCTATGCGGACCTGACCCCCGCAACCTGCCCTTCTCCTGCCTGCTCCCGGCTGTGCCACGACGAGAGAGCAACCCCGCGTGTAGGGTTGTGCAATGCACCAGTATCGTCTCTGCTCCATATGGGAGAACTTGCTGCATCCTCATCTATTGCCTTTTTGGGTAAGCGCTGCCGTGGGACTGCAGCAATGACAGCGGGGATTGCTCGCAGGTCTGCTACACGTTCGGGGAATATCTCCGACCTGCAAGCGGCGAGGCAAACTTGAACCACCAAAGCCTTTGTTTCCTTTGTGTATCCTTCAGGAAATAAAAAAACCCAAACTGATTTTGCTAAAACTGGATGGCTCAGGCACTAGCCACGTTAATAAGATTACAGTCAAGGTTCAGACGGGAAAGCCACTCACTTAGAAAATCAGGCTATTAAACTGATACTGAGATACTCATAGAAAAATACCAAGCTCTCTGGTGCTGCGCTCTTCACTTCAGAGCGTAGTAACAAAGCAAACCCCTCCAACTAACGCACCCACACTCTGAGAGCCCCCGAGACGGTTTGGCTCCCTGTTTAGGGAGAAGCTGCCTGACCCCAGGGAGGCAGTGAGGGGAGGCTGAACCCCCACGGCCAGCCCCTGGGCACCGTCCTGCTGCCCTGGGTGAGGGGACGCTCGGAGCAGGGGCAGAGGGGGGCTCAGGGATGCTACGAGCAGGGGCAGGAAGCAGGAGGGGGTCTCAGGAATGTTCCAAGCAGGGGCAGGAGGAGGGGTTCAGGGATGCTCTGAGCAGGGGCAGAGGGGGGGGCTCAGGGATGCTCCGAGCAGGGGCAGGAGGCAGAGGGAGGCTCAATGATGCTTCGAGCAGGGGCAGGAGTGGGGGGCTCAGGGATGCTCCGAGCAGGGCCGGGGGCTCAGGACACGGAGGACGCATCATCCCGGGCGGGCAGGATACGGCCCTCGTCCCACCGCTACTGACGGCTTTGAAACAGGCCACGGAGCATCGCTTTTCTAAGGAAACCGCGGGTTCCTCTGCCTCGCTCCCCCTCTCCTTGCCCCTGCTGCCCTGTGGGGCGGGGGTTTTTCTTCCTGCCCTCCCCGGCTGATCTCTGAATTCTCTCAACAAAGCCCGGCCGAGCCCGCGCCCTCCCCCGGGGAACGGCAGCCGGAGCCCGCAGCGATGCCCGCTGCAACGCGGGGGGGAGCCGGGGACGCGGGGAGGCACCGCGTCTGATGGGGGGTGCGGGGGGCACCGCGTCTGAGGGGGGGGGACCGCCGACCCCAGCAC
>Ga0065711_1040557_pt1 | contig 16859 bp, 7 predicted proteins | sample Hoacrofraction12_FD_59098 | JGI IMG/M metagenome (GOLD analysis project Ga0065711, IMG submission 59098) | Hoatzin crop microbial communities from Cojedes, Venezuela - Epithelial fraction 12 v2 (version 2) | ecosystem: Host-associated > Birds > Digestive system > Esophagus > Crop | place... | reverse complement strand
TGTGCAGCCTGCTGTAGGTGACCCTGCTTCGGCGGGGGGGTTGGACTAGATGACCCACAGAGGTCCCTTCCAACCCCTACTATTCTGTGATTCTGTGATTCTGTGAATATTTGTAGCTTAACATTGGCTTTAAATGGACAGGTTTCTATCATTTCTCCACACAGGCCAAAGCTGTTATCTTCCTTCTCCTCTCAAATTGTGCAAGGGATGGTTATAAATCAGAATGGTAAATCTAAGGCTGCAAGTTATAGACACCTACCTTCCACCCCTTTCCTCTGCACTAGTGATACTGTAGGAGAAAAGATACTGACAGGGGGAAGTTTCCCTCCTATCCATCACTGCAGGCTAATTTCACGCCTGGACATGCTGCTTAGCTGTCTGCTACACTCTGCTATTGCCCTAAATTATATTCAGTTCTTTAACTGTCTAACCTTCTTGTCTGCTTTACTTGCACTTTTCCTCTCAAAACATTTTGTTAAACTTGTTCTCTGCTGTTTGAGACGCTGAAGCTTTATTGACTAGTAGTTATTTAGCATTTGTCAGCCTTTCTCACCTTCCCAGACCCACGCTGGGGTCGACACCCCTTAGATATACTGCCTTGGCACCAGAATTGCATACTCATCACACAGAGAAACACTACAAAGCAGCTTATCTAAAGGCACTCCGAAGGTGGCAAAAGTTGCCTGGGTAGCCAGTGAGAATCAGATAGCAGTATCACACAGAGCAGGTGAGACCCTACACGCGTGCTCTGTATTTAAGTTGCTCGTATTTGACAGTGTTGCAGGCTGAGTACAGACAGGACACTACTGCAGGAAAGATCATCAGCGGCATCAGTGTACCACCTTCCATGAAACTAGGGAGGTGGATGGGTGGATAATGATCTTCAGCTTCACACTCTGCCTTGCAGACACATGATCCCCCAGCCATAACATTTAGTGGTGCAGCACCACAGTAAATGCAGCTGCGAGTATAGACGTGTGTGTTTCTGTACCTTTGTGAATGGTGTACATATTCCTTTCCACCTTATCATTAGTATCCCAGCTTGAAAACAGTGCAACACCCTCTTATGAGAGCTTTCAGTGTCTACTTCTGAATCCGAGAGCATACAAATGTTCCACAATTGTGCTTATAATTGTATTGCAGCCATTTTAGCAGAATTAGCCATATCTGGGCAAAGTTTTTCATAATTTCTTCTGCACTCAGTGGTGATGTCAAGGGAAACCACTTCCTGTATGGTGTCAATAACATTTGTGCCTATGGCAGTCTTTCAAAGACAGGTGGGATCTTCAGTCTGGGTATACAGTTAACTCTAACACTGTTAACTTCTTGGTTTTTATCAGTCTAGCACTATAACCCAGATTTCATTGGAATGAAGTTAGGGCTGGCTTAAAGAAAACTACAGAAAAAGAGTAAGTAATTGTGCACTTCAGAAAAGGTATGGAAAGAGAGATTAGATATACTAGAATATTTAGCATTGTTACTAAATTTAGAATAATCTATTAGTTGGATCTTAAATGTATTTAAGTGTATCATGAAAAAATAAATAATAATCTGCTCACCACTGAGGCCACCATCACTGTTGATTCTTCTGCACTGCTTTATCCTTCACAAGAGTGCTTGATCTGCACTTGCATGAGGCTTCTGGTTTATGTGGTCATCAACACAAATGAAAGTCACAGGATATCATGAGCACATCTTGCTGGTTCTAACACTGGAGAGATGTTTTTTGACATATTAGTTGCTGATTGAGTTAAAGTAAGCTGAAACACAAATCCTAAAAGCACACATCCCAATCAAAACACTGAGTTGCTCAAAGCTGCTATATCGTAGGTATCTTCTAAACTCCTTCAAACCTGCACTCAGCTCCTGGTGCCTTCAGATGTCTGCTATTGCTCTGATCAGGACTACAGAGAACAGAACGAACGGTCACCACAGGAATCCTTTTTCTTCACCTTGAATCTAACATCAGTATTTAGAAGCTGCATTTTCGTCCCCTGTCTTGTAGTCATGCCACCTGCCTTAGGCTTTATGGGAAGATGATCGTGTTCACAAGTGCCTGGACCCACTCCTCCTTGCCTTTGTAGCTATGAACATTCATAGCTAGGGGGGGACTGTATGGATGCTCTCATCTGACCTCTCACATAATACAGGCCATAGAATAATTTACCTTGGTACTTTACATCAGGTCCAATAAGCTGTGGCAGAATTACAGCATATATTTTAGACATCTATCTCATTTTTAAGGCATCAAGTGACTAAATGATTCACTCTGTCTTTCGGTAAGTAGTTCCAAAAGATAATTTTATTCACCTTTCAAGAACTGTACCTTATTTCTACCTTGAATAGCTTTTGTTTCAGCTACTAGACACAGATCTTCCTACAACCTTATCTGATAAGGAGCCCTCTACTATCACAGATGTGTTCCCCAGGCAAGCATTACTAGATGCTACTCAACTGGAGTCTCAACTCTCTAGACTCTGGCCTTGAAGTGTCAATTGCAATTATTGAAAAATAAACTTATTAAGTTAGTTAGTAGGATATTCACACTTCCAACTGAATAAGACACAAACAGCTAATAAATGTTGGTTAGCTAGCAGAACTTCAAGTATGCAGAGGAGAATGAAAGAGCTCCAGAGCTAATTTAGAAATGTCATTTCTTGCTGTCTGCATCCTGATCCTGAAATAGCACTGGAGTTGTTCTCCTGACTGCTGCCTCTAAAGATTTCTGGTTATGTCCCATCCAAGATCCACAGCCGTGCACAGCTTGGCTTCTTCTTTATTCATTGTCTTCTTAGAGATAATCCATTTTTATCCATCACATTTGCATTGCTAGAATATTTAATTTATCTCTGATGAAACTGAGAGGGTCAAAATATGAACCTGGGTAAGAGAGCACAATTCTCCTAATACCAACTTGACTGGGCCATCCATAAATCTGGACCAAACCAGGTCTCAGCTTGACAACTGTTTAATGCAGTCGATCCACGAAAGCACAGTCTTCCTGATTTTCAGCTATTTTTCTGTGACAGGGAAAAGACAACTGACAAGCTGGGCGTGAGAATGTTGGCTGCAGGATAAATAAATCATGTCTATCTCTAAAGCTGTAGATCTGTTTCTCATTGCAAAGCATTTATCAACAAATCCTGTCAAAAACAAGCACCAGTTTTCAGCCAAACTCCACACCTACCTTAGTATATCTTGTCACTTATTTTGAGGTAGAGCATACAGTGCTGATCAAATGTATCCACACAGAAATGCATTATTCCATCCCTGCCCTATTAAATGGATTTTCTTTCCTACAGTATTGATGGGTTTAGGCACAACTGTGAATTTTGTAAATAAAGGTACATTTCCTGCACAGAAAGGCAGAAGACATATTTCTGCACATCTGGATCACTTCTTCCTGTGAATGGGCACATCTCCATTATTTAAAAAAAAAGGTGCTCTCTGTATATCAGCTGTAGATAATGCTGTACTGTTATGGACATGATAATAAGGCATAAACCCCTCACTACTTCTGGCAAATACTGTGCATTTTGAACATGGTTAGTCATGAACCACCACAATGCATTAGTGTGTGTTATTTCCCCTCCCTGACTGCTTTGAGGCACTGCTTGGAAAAAATGATGATAAACCAGAATAGAACTGTGAAATCACATTGCCACTTTTATATGCTGTCATTGCTTTGGTGGATGAATAACTATGAAGATAAGTGCAGCTATACCACGTGCCTCTGTTCCCTTCTCCACCCTACCTCCCACACTCAAGTTCTGATTCAATTGCGGCACGACTCCTCTGGGGCTGTCCAGGAAATTGCCACCCAGAGATTTCCACAGTGTTTGCAGTCAACACCACTGAAGGAGGAGATAAAGATTTGTTCGGAGGGAAAGCCTTGAACTGCTCTTCAGTCAGTCAGTAACGGATGCTTTCAGCCTGCTTGTGATCTGTCTTCTCCTCATTGTCAAAGTATTTTGGCATAATACACATTCCTTCTTTGCTTATGTACAGTCAATGTGTGTGTACATACGCACATAACATTTTTTACAGTGAAAAAAACCCTGCAAAAGTGAAGGCTCATTTTAAGAGAAAATGGCAAAAGTAACACCATGTAATATGTTCATTAGGATTTCTGCAGCTGCCTCACGATATCTGCATCACATGTTACAGGAGCCCCTTCCACTCTGCCTGGTACTGTGTGGGATGCTGAGGCCCTTCCTTGTAGTTCACTTCTGAATACATATAGAAAACCTGTTAGGAAATGGCTGTTTGAAATGCAAGTGGTTTGCCTAGGACTAGGAATGACCCTAGAACTTAGCTTAGTAATTAGTTGTTATTCTTTCTATGATTGCTACAACTAAACCTGTACAAGAAAAGCTTACTTTTCCAGAGACTGTACCACAGTGTGTCCAAACATCATAAAAGCAGTGCAGTCATAACCCTTTTAGATGATCTTCCTTTAGCAAGAGATAGTTATCAGGCCACTCAGTTGTTGGCTGTATTGTACACACAGCTAGAAAACTTGGCTAGAGACAGAAGTGATCACTTTCAAATGCAAAGAGAAAAAGTAAACAGAAGAACAAACCTGCAAAAACCACAAATACCAGCCTGAGGAGAAAGGGACGAATCAAGGGGATTAAAATGAGTAGACCACACAGGAACCAAGGTGAATGCTACATGCTTTTGGGAGCTAACCTTAAGTTGGCATGTTCCGTACGTTGGCTAAGAGGTGAAGTTGTAGGTAGAAGAGTTTGGAAAGTTGCCATGAAGAACATGAGCTCCATGCACCAGCTATGGAGATGACACCAGCTGATAAGGGGGGAAGATGCCACAGGGAACTACAGCAATGCCATAGCTGTGACCTCTCTGTCGAGCAGCTTCTGAGCAGGCAGATCTATGCTTCTGCTTCCACTGTTAAATGAGAAACTTGGTACGCCTCAAGCTCCTTGGAGAAACAGAAACATGTTCACTTAGAGATCTTGCATCTTTTCATTCAGAAAGCAAGCTGGTGCCCTGATGCTCCCAGTGGAGCAGGGAGGATAGGGAACAAGTGGCACCATCCCCTCTCCCTGCCCTTGCGGTTCAGAGGTGAAAACAGTAAGGAAGAAGACTGGAATACATCTCATACAGTTAGTATTAAGCACTTTATTTTGCTGCTCGGACAATGATTTCCTAGTTTAGATGAAGTGGGATTTCCCATATTTCACTCAGATTCATTGAAGAGCACTCATTGACAGCAGCCAGGATTGGTTGTTTAGAGATGTATGTTAAACCACTCCTCTAGACTGCTGCTGAATATTAGAGGTACCCTAATATTGGAGGTGTCAGAAGGCACAAACAAGGGAACAAAAGTAGTTTGAGTCCTTGACATTACTGAGAACTCATGCGCTCCTTGCACAGGACTCCTTGGGAGCCAGGACAGGTGGCAGCAGATGGATGAGCAGGAGCAACAGCAGACAATGACATTGGCTCGTTCAAGAGCTTATGTCCTTGCCAGAAGACTTCTCCAGGTCTCAGACAGGGTACTCTGTGCTTGCACAAGACTCAATACTTTTCTGCCCTACATGTGGCAGCACTGAGGCAATAACCTGCTGAGCATTTGCTACTGGTTTTATGCCCTCATGTTAGGAGGGATGACTGGGACAGATGCAATGGTGGTGGCTGAAGAGCACTAATAAAGCCAACAGCTTTTAAATTCCATCCCTAGGATTCACCAAAAACCAGACTGTGGGCCGTCTGGTCCTCTGAGTTGTCCCTCAGCTTCAGTGCCAGAACCGTGGAGGCAGGCAGCCTCTGGTAGCTCTTCCCTAAGGAAGCTATAGGATGACCCTGAGGAGCTGTCACAATGTTCCAAAGTATAGCAGCAGTAACCATAATCTTAATCCCCCGTTCTTCTAATATTAGTGTTTAGCCATAGCAGAAGTATCCTTACTTATGTATTAATTTGCTGCATTATTAATTATTTCAAAATCTTTTTCATATGTTGGTTTTTTTGCAACATGGTGGGGTGCTCGGTTGGAGAGGTTGTGGCAATGAAAGTTTCTGGTGTTTATCTTTTATTCTGAATTCAACTAGACTTCCTTTTCTTCTATATTTCAATCAAAAAAAGGAAAACCAAGCAAGAAAATATCTAGCTCCTGCTACTACTGGAGAAAGGGAGGTCATGTACTTCTGGTCTCCAACCATGGAAAGGCCTAGGAAGAAGGTAGCCCTGGATTCCTATCATGACAGTACTTACAGTAAGTCTTTTGACTCCAGTCACAGTTAGAGAAAAGAAGGAAAATTACATTTGTGATTGCAAAACCATTTTCAAATAAATTATTTGACAAATCTTGAGTACGAATAATTTACCTCTCGTGACTGTGAAATTACATAGTATAAGATAGGCATTTCTTACTAATCCAGTACTCCTTAATGCATGTATTTTAATGTATTTATTGTCTACAATTATCTATAAAAAACATCACTTTCCCTTCTTTGTGGTGCTCACATCATACACAAACTGTTCCAACTGTTCATAGTTTATAGTTTCACTAAAAACCCTTAATAGAAGTTACACAAAGATCCAATGCACCAGCAAATGTACTCTGTTCTCCATACTTAAATATATAAAAAACACATTTATGCTTCCTAAGTGCCTAAACGTTTTAATCCAGAATAGCTGTTTTTCTGTGTTACTTCATGCCATTCTTGAGTGGCAGGAAAATGAAACAATCTGAGAGTGTATCTGCCTAAAATAACCAAGAGATGGCAGCACTCCATTCAACCCAAATTTGACTTGTCGTATAATCTATATAACTGCAGTACAGCAGGCAGTACAAGTAGGAACTGCAAGTGAAACAAAGCAGTCAGCTGTAGAGTAAGCCAGGACATGCATCGTTTCATCAGTCATTCTCCCTGCTTGTCATGGGGAACTGAAAAACCCAGCAGCGATGGAAAATTCTTGACCAAATGGGGAGAATGAGGAGGTTCATGACAATTGCCTTTCTTCCTGGTCCATTGTCTATCAGTGGCAGCAACATTCACTGAGGTCCTGACGCTGCTCCCTTGCATTTGAAATCATTAGGAAAAATATTGTCACCATGAGGAAAGGTGTTAAGACTAGTGACCACATTCCAAAATAGATTAATCATCATTTAAAAAAAAAAAACCCACAGAAAGTTTCACACATATTAGAGCAGGTCAGATTGCACACAGCTTTCTTTCCTTCCTCTCTTAAATGCTGGAGCAGAAGTTAGCTCTCCCTAATTATCCTAAATCTCCATGCACTACTCCCTGTCAGTGCAAACAACAAATTATTAGGTACTTTTTCTTGGTTTGCTAAGGTGTAAATGACTGTGCAAGACAGACGTTACTGGATGTCAACCGCTTTGGGTTCTTTGGGAAAAGATTTACTGTGTGGAGAACAGAGCACGAACGCATTTGAACTCAATCTCGCAGAAGCTGTGACCTAACATAGTGGTACAGTTTACATATTTTGGTCTCCAGAAATCTTTGGATGCTTTTTAAGCTTCCTTACAAATGCCCAGGAATTCTCTGATGATGATGATCACTGCTGGAGGTAGGCTCAAATGTTTTTCCTTCCACGAGTAGCAAGGAGACATTCACAAAAGGTAAACTTTCTTCGTGTTTAAATGGCTACGCTTATCTTGTGTGTTCGATAGATTGCTTCTACTCCAGTTTTTGCAGTACAAGGCAATTACGCTATTTGGCTTTATATTTTTTTCCATATGTTCCTTCACTGCCAGAAGGTGGGAGGTTATAAATTAGCATGCAATACGTAGCATGTTACAAAATCCTAGCAGAGATAAAGCACCTGTCATTTGTACCAGGTCGGCTATGTAAAATCACTGCTATAGTCCCTGCTTGTGTTTGACTCAGACAGTCTCCATGACAGCAAAACTACAAAGGTGTAACTCCAGTAGGATGTTAGCGCAGGATGTGTTACTCTTCTGTAACAGAAAACATGTTGTGGTAACTAAATCTCAACTTTTAAACACATGAAAGAACCCATGGATGAAGGTCCTCACCTTTGCTTTCTTCTCCTGCCTTTCCTAGCTGCCCCAGCAGAAGCACACTTTGCAGCTTTGTCTCTCCCACCCCATTTGTCCTGAACAGGGGGACTTTCCATCATACTTAGGCACTGGCTTTAGTGGCTTTAGTTAATGCTGGGAATGCCGAAGGAGACAGATGGCTGTTTCAGACGAGGCCAAATTTAATAATTATGCTTACCCCCATTGGAAAGAAGCAACTTCTGGGATATTGCAAAATAGTCCCTCATTTATGTATTTTTAACATAGCAGGAGTAGCTGATGGTCCTTTGCCACTACAGTAAGATCTGTCGCTATATAATTCATTAATTTGACCAGGAAAACATTTCTTTCACCCCACTTCACAGAAAAGATTTCTAGCAGACACCACTCTCAAGAGACCCTTCTTCCACTTCTAAGTCAGTGTTTAAATAAAGAAGAATATAGCTGGCAACACTTTGTGAGGAACTTTGTGAGCATGACACTGGCAGAATCTTTGATTATCACAGGCTGTTGAGGCTCTGCTCTTAGGTGTCTTCTGCAAGGCATCCTCCAAGCAGCACTGCGTCCTTCACGCCATGTCAGAGTACCAGAGACAAGTGCCTGATGGACTTAAGTCAGCCTTCACACGTACATAGGCTCAGGGAAGTCCAGGAACACTTTCCAGCTTTACAACTCAGCATGTGAGCCAAGGACAAGCAGAATTGCTATAAGAGGAAAATGCAGACCCTCACATGCCCAGGAAGGAAAAAAAAAAAAAGGAAAAAAAGACATTTCAGTCAGAATGGAGGAGGAGACACCTTCAACGAAATGAAGTTAAGATTGAGTGTAGCTGCTTGGAGAGCACAAGTGGAGCCATGCCTTGGCAGGCTGCAGCACATACTCCCCCAAGGCAGCAGTGGACGCCAGTAGGAAATGGGCTTCCCGGCTCACAGTCTTTCCTAATGTTACCTCTGGATCTTCTATGTGCTCCTCTGGTGTGATGGCTACCCCCACACATTCCTTGGCTTTCTCTGTAGTCTACTCCTTCAACCTCTAGCCCTGTTGAGCTTAACTTGCACATGACAATGTGACCTGAGGTGAAATTATATATTTGATATGCATTATCTAAAGTCCTGATTTATTTACTTTGGAGTAGGTGAGGGAAGGAGAGGTATTTGAGGAAACCTGAAAAGTTCAAGAAAGCGCTTGAGGATTAATACACTGCTGGACAGGATAAAAAGAATTTTGCCAAAGAAAACACAATCAGGCCAAGTGCAAATGAATACTGAGATTGGGCTGGGAGGGACTGCATGGGCAGAGAAAGAGTTTGAGGAGTTGGATTAGCTCAAGGGGTCAGGAAAAAATATAGGAATGACTGGAAGCAGAGCAACGGGAAAGAAGGAGTGTGTCGACCCACGTGTCAATGAATTGGCTGTTGGCAGCACCTAAATGTTAAGGAGCAGCTTGCAGTCTCTGACTATTTGTAGCCTGATTCCTAAACCAGAGAAGAAATCCAGAGCAGCACTGGATACCAGACTACACCTCTGAGCCATCAGAGCCTTTCACTTGCACTAAGGAAAATAGATTATTGATGCTGGCAGAGACATGTGCTCTAAATACAGACAAGAGATTGCAGCCTAATCCAAATCCAAACAGAAGCAAGTTTTCTAAAGCCAAATTCCTTTTATAGTCCCTTAATTTCACTACAAAATTGCTTTCCTTTAAGTTTTAAATTGGGTAGTATCCAAGCCAATCTAGCTAACCCTTTCTTAGTAGAGCAGTCTGTCTGCGCAGGAGTGGACCCATTAAAAACTCAAAAGACTAATGGCTTGCAGCACTCAGGGTGAAATCTTGGCCCCACCAAAGGCAGTAGGAGGTTTGCCAAGGACTTCAGTGGGGCCAGGGTTTTACCTCAGGTCTTTACAAGCAGCAGCGTTGCTCATTTAGAAGCACAAAAATACCACTGTGAATTTCCTGAGGTCCAATCACCGGCCCTTGCTGGTGCTTCCGATGTCTGATGGCTTCGCTTTGAAAACCAAAGGGAAGAGGCTGAGCAGTGAAGCCATATCCTCTCACTAAAATCCAATTCCTTTTACGTGATCTGTGTGCAATGTCTAATTCCAGCAAAAAGAAGAAGAAAACCTAAATTTGCATTTTTTTCTTTTCCCTCTTCCTCTCATTCTCCCAAACCAACCTCCTTCCCCATGGGGATAGTACAAAGAGCCTTCGCTAGCAACGACAGGGCAGAGGGCCGTACGTGGGATGCCACGTGGCCGGCGGTTCAGCCGGGAAGCCCAGTGACCCTGCGCTGCTCACGGGCCCCCACGCAGCAGACGACCGGCTGCTGACAAGGCCCCGTTGGCTGGAGAAGCCGCCAGGATGGCACAGTAATTGAAAACATTGGGATTTCTGCCTGCAGCCACCCCATGTTAGTGCTCGGCAGTGTGTGAGCGTGATCAATAATATTTCATGGGAATCTTTTAAAGTGGTCCCAGCCACATCACTCCAGCAAAGGATTTGTCAGCCTTTCCATAAACCCCAGTTTTGAAGAGTTTATAGCTCAGCTTGTTTTCATTACCGTGAGGTGAAAGTTGCCATATAAAATTTCAGACCAGAAACACTTTTTTCCCTTGCTAACACAAAATAGCATTTAAAACAAATTTTTGTCTCCAAATCTAGAGTCCTGGTAAGACCCATGTTGTTCCCTCACTGTTTTGGGTGTGCTGCTCTGAACTTCAGCCCGAAAATCTGTTGAATTTAAGGATTAACAAACAAATAGTGAGCTCTTCTGCTGAATTTTTAAACCACTGACTAATACGTCCAGAATTGCTGAGTTATTTTCCTCACTCCCAAGAAATGCAGTAGGTCTGCATCAGGGACTTCTGTGGAAGAAGAACAGATGATGCTCCTCTGCCTCTTTTCCTTCCAGCAGCTGGGACTACGTTTTTGCCGTGGTTTGTTGTTTTAAGGAGCAGAATTTCAGTTTGTATAACGTCACTGTAGCTCCACTCACTGCAAGCTAGTTTGCATCTTTTCTCTGTTAAACAGTCGTTACACTGCAACCCAGAAATAACTGAACTTCCAGTAACAGACACAACTTTTCCTGTTACATGCATGAGTCACATTCCAGCTACCTGTACTTACAGAGCACAGTGGGAGAAGAAAACTAGGACTATCTTTCCAAACTCAGCTGACGCTAGATACCTGTGTCTCACACAGACAGCCAAAACGTTCCCCATCATCTGAACAGTAATATCTGACCTCTGCATTGCAGACGGCTTCCTCTGCTGCTGAACTGGACCCTCACCCCATGCAGTGGTGGTGCAATCCCACCACTGCTGCTTTCTGACCTTGCTAACAGCTACAGACCAAACTCCCTGCCTCTCCTGGGGAGGAGAGAGCTGCGAGACCAGCACTTCCCAGGCCTGCAAGCCTAATGCTGCTGTTTCATAGCAACAGATGATAGCATCCAAAATGATAATTGAAAAAAAACACTGAGGAATTATATACCTGTGCATACCAGTTCACTTATCTATCTTATTTAATATCACAAAGTTAATTTCACACAATGTTCTTACAAAACAAGGGATAGAACATCTCTGTCTAATATCTGTGGGGATTGACCCAGGACAACCAGAAGTGCTGACATACAGATAAGTTCCTCCACGAAAGCCAAGTGAATTTATATTTGCTACATCTCCAGTCTCTGAAAAGTCTGTCTGCTTTATCCAAATGTCATATGACCATGTTACTTCTGGTGGAATTAATATATTCCGGATGCTTTCTTGATGAGAAGGTATATTTCACTTTTTTTTGGCATGGCCTATGCCAAATAATTTCTCCTTAACCAATGAATTTTTGCTGGTGTAAGAAAGTTTGGAAAAATCAAAGAGGGAAAAAAAACATTCTTTTTTCTAAGCAGTGCCAGCTTTGTAAGTGGAGTGGATGGTGATCAGATTATTGCTGGGGTTTTTTTCAATGAAAGGAAATAATGAAAGATTTGGGGAAGGGGAATAGATGGAGCAAGTCTTCATCAAAATTAATAAACTTAGTACTAATTTTGCCATTACTACAGGGAGATGGAAGTGCATTGCTAGCTGTAGAACATTACCAAGTATAGCTACAGTGCTTCTCAGTCTTTTTTCTTAAGGAAATAAGGCTTATATGATTGTGTGATTGTGTATATATAAATCACATGTCTCTGCATGCACCAAAGTGGTTTAGTCTGTCAGTTTTCCCTTCTGCTTCAATCCTTGTTAATTCTCTAGGCTGAATCAGGAGAGCAATAGCGGTTTCAAAGTTGAAATATTTCTGTAGGGCTCCTGAAACCTTGAAGCCCTGCAGGAAAAAAGAAAAAAAACGAAAAAAACCCAAACGCCAAAACCACTAGAATTTCCTCTGGGGCAAACGATACCCTAAAAACTCAGCCACTTTTGAACACCAGAAAATGCACAAATGGTAATAGACAGTCAGAGCACTTCGACGGCTGGAAAGGTTCTGTCTGAAGCTGTTACCTTATTAGACAACAGAAAATCTATTGCAAAGAAAAATGCATAGTCTCTCAGACTACATTGACTATGCGGCTCACAGAAGCACACATTGACAGGCAAAGGAGATGTGCTTATACCTCGACTCCAAAATTTCCTACAAGTTTTCAGTCTCATATATCTTGTAATCTTCACATGATGCTGACAAATAGACAGCATCAACAGAAAGCTAAGCCCAAGCTAACTGAAAGATATATAGGCCCTTACTGAAAGAATTTCATTGGCATTAATTTCATGCTGTAGCAAATAGCCCATACTCCATTTTCATTTCTTTTAAATTGAGGCCATTTGGAAAGCTATAAATTCTCCTTAGGAAGTACGTTTTCCTCCAGTATTATCCTATTCAAAGACTGTACTCCTTGGGGTTTTCCTGTAAGTAAATCTCATGAAAAGTGAGTCACCTGTTAAAATTATGCAAGCTGTTTGCAAATGCCTTCCCCAACTCTAGAGCCAGAGGTAGAATGAGAATATATCTTAAGCAACCATCCAAAGGAGGCAAGCAGGCAAGCTTCTCTTTGCTTCACACACTTCCAAGATATCACAGGACCACGCAGAAAAAGACAACCGTAAACAATTCCCGAATTTCTTCTTCGTGGTAGGACAATTTCCAGTTGTCCCACTTGCCTGTTGCTAACTGACAACTTCATGCCTGTTGATACCATATTTATTGTCATTAGTCATCTCCTCCAGGGGACACAGAGTGGGCAGAAGATTGAGCCTTCTGTTTTGTTTTTTGCCTTAACAGGGAAGCATGTGATGCTGTGGGGTTCCCAGACTGCCTGCGGCAGGAGGAAGGGCGCAGAGTCTAGGCAGCCTCTTGCAGGGCCCATGCCTTTGTACATGACTCTCTAAGGCGTATCAACCACCTTGACACTCTGCCAGTGAACAGAGAAACAGCAAAAGCAAGCCAGCTTTGCTGAATGAAAGAGGGAAGCTCGTGTAGTCCAAATGAACAGTAATTTAGACTTTTAATGTACATAACCCCTGCCTTCTTTGTGTTGTCAAGAATAGCAAACAAAGTGCTAATGATAATGAGCAAATCCATCTTGTGTTGGTTCCAGGCCTCTCAAACGCAGATCCCCGGATTAATCTAGCCCCTTGCCAAGAGCTCTGACTGGCATAGATATTAGAATTTATTTTCTTTACTGATAAATAGCCAAAGCAATGTTCCTGCCCTGGTGTAGCTGATGGAAATCCCTCTGTAAGCACTTGTCTCAGGATTTCCACTGAAAATACCACAGGATTCCTACCCAGCCTGAAAGGGTAGGAGGAAGCAAAATTGTGTCTCAGGTTTATCTCCTACCAGTTATTTCAGAGACTTTATGGGCACTAAGAGCAGACATGCTGAGAACAAGGAAACCACTCACTGCAGCATTCCTGCTGCTAATAAAACTACGAAGAAACCTTCATGGTTCTCAAGACCTCACGCCAATACCCAAATGTTAATTTACTGTATGCTCTTAGGATTCCAATCATGAAAACTTAAAAATAAATAAATACTTAAAAAGAGGTTTTACAGCTTTTTCTGCATGGCAGCATGGACACTTTTATTTCAGATCCACCATAAATATTTGACTCTTAAGTCACCCACATTCATGATTCATTTTGATAGCAGGCTAGTACGCACAGTCTGGCAGAAGACCTGCCATGTGCCAGTTATGTGGAAATCCGGACACATTGGAAACTTCCTTTTTTGACCATCTACTATTCTACCATATCAAATCATAAACACAGGATAGGATTTAGCAACAGAGTGTTCCCAGTCCACACAAGCTGGAGTGAGAGCAGGGAGTTTTCTGGCTGATCAGTAAAAGCAGTTCTTCTAAAAAAGAAAAAGCTCTTGAGACACCTGTCACCTTGAAATGTGTATTTGGAGCTGACACTGCGACCTCTGAGGTCAGGAGGAGATGGGCTGCTCAGTTTATGAAGAATTTCATTACTCCCCATGCAGGAAGAACTTTAGAAGGAGAAGAGCAAAACCAGTGACAGCATTTGTCCTTTACAAGTTGCTAATACCCAGACTTTGAAGTGATGCACGGTAGGTACGGTCAATATGAGAGAATATGGTGGCAGGGCTCCAAAGCCAACAGGGGACCAAGCACGGCATGCATCTGCCAGTGCTGATGCTGAAGAAAAAAGAGACAAATCAAAAGGACATGAGGGCTTATCTATATTTAAAAGTCAGCACTGGAGCAGCACCAACACTGACGAGAATGGCTGAGAGAGCAGCTGGAGAACTTCATTTCTCTTGACTACACTTGGTGTTGTAATTCAGCATGCCTTAATGTGATCTGAGCCCTTTCCTGGAGCAGAGTGTCAGCAGGAGTGGAAGGGAGAGATGCTGAAGAATGAGAGTTGTGTTTTGTAGGAAGAGGTCAAGCATTAAAAAACACAGTGGATGAAGAAGGAGAAAAATTACAAGTTGCCTTCTCTGAATGTCTGGGATTATCTTCCTTATCAAAAAGAGCAAGCCGAATTCAGAACAGGGAGGGTTTTTTCACTCCATAGAGAGCTGCTAATGAGCTTTAAGCCCTGTCCTTCTACAAGGTATTTTATATGCCAGCTGTGAAATATCACAAACACTTGTCAAATGTTTAACAATCCAGCTCTGTTATGTTTATCCATCTCAAAAAATACCTTGTTGGGGACCTTGTTCTGACAAGTAATTGTGTGGAGAATGCAGATGGGAGGAAAAGCAGCTTGTCAGAAAAGAGCGAAACAGCTTTTACAGAAGCTCCAAAATTTCTGTTGTCTCTATTCTTCCTCCAATACACAGAGGTTGCTCCCTGGCAGGTGGAATCAGCAGCAGAGAGTGCTCTCTAAGCATTGCTTAAATGAGGAAATGCCTCATTTTCAAAGCTCAGTTGTGGCAACAAACTGCTGGGGAAGTTAATTGGCGAGTCTAGATACATCTAAGGCACAAAGAGCCTCCAATCACCTCCCAGCATTCAGTCCTTAACAAACAGCTGTGTTGAGTAGGAAAGGGATAGACAACCTGCCACAGCTACATGTCACAGACGGTATCTTTAGAAAGAAGTGCTTTGATGCTTGTTTTTTCTGAGTGACCAGTTGTACTATATATGGCAATTGTACATATTTATTTGGTCTCAGTTGCACAATGAAAGAGGCATCAGAACTGTTTTCTTCAGGCAATAAACCACTGGAGAGTCTCTCATTACCTTTAACTCTGAAATCATCATTCAGAAATTTATAGACCATGCTATAGCTCCTCAGAGAAGCTCTGCATTACTTTTGTTTCCCTTGCATTGATATGTCTGCCTTCTCCTCTGTTGCCTTTTCCTCCATCAGAACTTTACGCAGTGCAAGGCATGAATGTATTAGACTGAAGTTTTGGATGACTTAAACCTCTTTGAACACTTTGCACACACACTTCAGGTATGCTCCCACCAGCACATTCCTGTCCTTGGTGGAGCCATGCCACAGTCTAACCTCTGAGTAACAAAGGCATAGACATTTGCAAGCGAGTCATATTCACAATAAGAACTCATGACCCGTCCTGGTGGTGGAGGATACAGAGAAGGCAGAGTTACTGAATGCCTTCTTTGTTTCAGTATTTAGTGCTAAGGCAGGCCCTCAGGAATCCCAGGCCCTGAAGGTAAGACAGGAAGCCTGCAGAAACCATGACTTTCCCTCGGTCGAGGAGGATTGTGTAAAAGATTGTTTAAACAATCTGGATGCTCACAAATCCATGGGCCCTGATGAATGCACCCACGAGTGCTGAGGGAGCTGGCAGGTGTCATTGCTGAGCCACTCTCCATCATCTTTGAAAGGCCCTGGAGGACAGAAGAGGTGCCCAAGGACTGGAGAAAAGCCAATGTCACTCCAATCTTCAAAAAGGGCAAGAAGGAGGACCCAGGGAACTACAGGCCAGTCAGCCTCACCTCCATCCTCGGAAAGGTGATGGAGCAGCTCATTCTGGAGATCATCATCAAGCAAGTGGAGGAAAAGAAGGTTATCAGGAGCAGTCAGCATGGATTCACCAAGGGGAAATCATGCCTGACCAATCTGACAGCGTTGTATATGGCTGGCTGGGTAGATGAGGGGAGAGCCATGGACGTTGTCTACCTCAACTTCAGCAAGGCTTTCGACACTGTCTCCCATAATATCCTCCTAGGGAAGCTCAGGAAGTGTGGGCTAGATGACTGGTCAGTGAGGTGGATTGAGAACTGGCTGAATGGCAGAACTCAGAGGGCTGTCATCAGCGGCGCTGAGTCTAGTTGGAGGCTGGTGACAAGTGGTGTCCCCCAGGGGTCAGTACTGGGCCCAGTCTTGTTCAACTTCT
>Ga0065711_1006602_pt1 | contig 16859 bp, 3 predicted proteins | sample Hoacrofraction12_FD_59098 | JGI IMG/M metagenome (GOLD analysis project Ga0065711, IMG submission 59098) | Hoatzin crop microbial communities from Cojedes, Venezuela - Epithelial fraction 12 v2 (version 2) | ecosystem: Host-associated > Birds > Digestive system > Esophagus > Crop | place... | reverse complement strand
CCCTGGGCAGCCTGTTCCAGTGCTCCGTCACCTTCAGAGGGAAGAAGTTCTTCCTCATGTTCAGATGGAACTTCCTGTGCTTCAGTTTGTGCCCATTGCCCCTTGTCCTGTTGCTGGGCACCACTGAGTAGGGTCTGGCCTCATCCTCCTGACACCCACCCTTGAGATATTTATAAGCATTTATAAGGTCCCCTCGCAGCCTTCTCTTCCTCAGGCTGAACAAACCCAGCTCCCTCATCCTTTCCTCACAGGACAGATGCTCCAGTCCCCTCATCATCTTCGCAGCCCTTTGCTGGACTCTCTCCAATAGCTCCTCATCTTTCTTGAACTGGGGAGCCCAGAACTGGACACAGTACTCCAGATGGGGCCTCACTAGGGCAGAGCAGAGGGGAAAGAGAACCTCCCTCGTCCTGCTGGCCACACTCCTCTTGATGCACCCAAGGATCCCATTGGCCTTCTTGGCAACCAGGGCACACTGCTGGCTCATGATCAACTTGTCGTCCACCAGCACTCCCAGGTCCCTCTCCACAGAGCTGCTCTCCAGCAAGTCCGCCCCAAGCCTGTACTGGTGCATGGGGTTGCTCCTCCCTAGGTGCAGGACCCTGCACTTGCCCTTGTTGAACTTCATCAGGTTCCTCTGTGCCCAACTCTCCAGCCTGTCCAGGTCTCGCTGAATGACAGCACAGCCAGAGACTTTCCAGTCTCTGCCTCATGGGGGGAAGAAGGGGAAGGTCTGTTTCAAGCACCTGACTGCTGTGGGGTTTCAGATGCTCACAAGTGCATGATTGTGGATGAGACTGTTGGCCTCCTCTGAAATGTTATGGCCGGGCTGCGAGGAAGCGGTGCTAGGCTGTGTATGATGTGGTGCAGAGGTGGACGAGTACATGCTTGGCTCTTCTGCAAAGGCAAAAGGGCCACCGACAGAGTCATGTACTTGGAGCAGGAGATTCTGAAGTGAGAGATACCTTAGGGATGTGCTTAGACATGCCTGGGAGGTACCTGATCTGCTGTCCCTGGGCCGAGCCCCCGGCTCTCCAGCACCCACCGACAACTGCACACCAGTTCGGTGCCCTCTCTCTCCCTCTGCTCGGCTCTCAGCACTGGGCCTCGGCACGCAACACGACCCTGTTGGGCTTCTAGCTCATTGTCCAAGGAGGCTGAGCACCACACACACCACCTCTTCGCAAGCAGTGCTTTGAGCTCCCCTTTACATGCTGTTTGCAATTCACTTTCCTGGCACGTATTTTACCTTGATACTAAGTAATCCTGGGTGCTAGTTAGTACTCTTTCCTTTAGCTCACAATCTTTAGACCTCTGTTTACACAAGTCTTTGCTTTTCAAGCAAACCAAAAAAGTGTTTCAGCGAAACCAGCCCCTACATACCATTGTAAACTTTTGTTCCACAAAAACTTTAAAAAGCTGAAAGGACTAGAAGTTTATTTATAATGCTGGTTATTCAAAGTGGTGAAGGAAAACCTTTATAGATAGCAGCTCTAACAACTACCTGCATCACACAGCCACACTGTCTTCATCAGTCTGATTAGAGGCAGTCTCCCGGGATTATTTTGTTGTCTACCAGGTTCTGAGGTGGCCGCTTAGGTCTTGTCTTCTGCAGGCTTTTTAAGTTCCAGTTGTATATGAGCTGAACATAGGTTTTTCTTTGGCAGGTTTTGGCTCTAGTGAGTACAGTCTTCTCCTCCCTCAGCTACCAGTCATGTGTGTCTCCTGCTATTGTTTGAATTAATGAATTTTTAATTATACCACAAGTGTCCTTAGAAATAGCAGAGGTTAAGCAAAACAGTCCTGCTCTGTTCACTGGTCCTAATGAGTAAGAGTTGACTGTTTCTGATTAACCTGTGTTCGCTCTGCAGATTGATACCACTACACTCAGTCTAAGGGAAATACGAAAGCGCCTCCCTAGAACTGACAATTTAGTATATGGCTATTCTGCACTGCCCATAAACCTTTTAAAAACTTTTTTCTCCTAGGGAAAACTGCTCATGTGACATTGACGGTGGCAGAAATTCTCTGGTAATTCCCAAAACACATTGCAAGGGCATTGGATGTCACAGTGTGAGCAAGCAATCTCTCCAGCTCCTGCTGCAAATATCTCCTCAGGACCTCTTGCTTCCTGTGGTGTTTGCTTTGGGTTTGCTCATTGCTACTTTGAGTGTTCTTTTGGTTTCAAACTGTGGCTCATCCTCAGATTGTACTTCACGATCAAAGCTGCCCCCTACTCAGTGTGGTGGCATCTTGATCAAGTAGTGTGCCTCATAGCAATAGCTTAGATGGTAGCAAGAAGGGTTTTTCTGTTTTGATTAGAATAGGCAGCAATTTAAAGCTTATTTTTCAGAGTAAATATTTTGTTGTGTTCTTTTACATAGGAACAGTCGTACCGGGTCAGGCAGAAAGTCCTTCTAAGTCCATTATCTTCTCTCTGAGGAGAGCTGGCAGTCGGTACATAGGAAAAGAGTGTAAGACCCAGGCAAGTACAGAGAGATCCTTGTCCTGGTACACCCTCCTGTCTTGCTGAAGCTTAGGCAGTACAAGTTCAAAACGCTAGCTATGCCTTTGTATGTAATCACCTTGAGTGATCTTTTTTATAACAGTGTCTAGAGACACTTTTTTGAACACATTTATACTTTTGGTATCCACTCCATCCCTCCAGCAAGCTGTTCTACAGCACACCTAGCTTTTGGGCTTATGAAAAAGTATTTCGTGATTGTTTTAATCTTCCGTTTAGAAAAAGTGTATGTCAAACTGAAAATCAAGCAACAGTGGGAAAGTTCTATCTATCTTCAGTGATATTTGCATTAGTTTAGATAAAGCTCTTTAATCCTCTGCATTTGAAAAAAAAAAANNNGGGTCACTGAACAGGTAATAGCTGCGTACAGGGCCACTACTTTTACCAGAGGAAGAAGGCCCACACTTCTTGTGTACTTAGATCTCAATTTTTTTGAGACAGTCTTTTTGCCCTGAGTTTCCACAGCACCTACCGGATTAAAGTCTTGATCCTGGACTCAGGCTCCAAGACACTATGACAGCACAAACGATAATAATGGATTGCTGGAATGATAAATAAAAAGCAAATAAATAATTGGTGTGGTGGCTAGGCTGTGGATGCCGAACACTGTTGAGGTGTGTGACATGCATTTCAGTCCCTTTCTGAGGGACTTGATGCAGACACAAACATTTTCTTAGATGAGCAGTAGAATGACTGGGTTCCTTGAATTCATTATTACATTCCCTATCTATCTTTTGTTTCCGAACAATTTTCATCACCAGTGATGATGCTAGTCACAGCTTCTTCCCTGAGCTGACAGAGTTAGTCACCAGCATTTCAGAAATTTCTTCCAAGATGATTCTCCAGGTATGTGTGTGGCCTGGAGAACCCCAGGAGGGTTTTCTGACCATTTTACTATGAACTCTCCACAAACTAAATCAGAAACTCTGGAGCTGAAGACATCAGCAAGGCTATGGAAGGTTGACATGAGTCACAGTCACCCTCCACTTCAAAAGGCAGCTTCTCTCAGCTCTTTGCATTTGTAACCTTTAGGGGGGTGGAAGGAAATAGAAAAAACAGCACTGCCCTGCAGCACGTTCCAGAGCCTCAGGAAGTGATGTGACTTATGAAATAATTTTCCTGCACATGCCAGCTAATGGCTTCTCTGGCATCTCAGCTCTCCCTCCCTAGGGCTGGTGTGGTAAATGATAATGAACTGGCCTGTAAAGGTGGTATGGGAGCAGAGTGGGGCAGGGAATCTAGTTTACCACACTGTTTGAAATTACAGTATCCAGCCATGAAGTCCAGTTTGCTTTCCTCTTTCTCTGTCTGCAAACTCTGCCTCACACCAGTACAGAGTGAAAGAAGGGCTGGAGCTGGTTTGTAAGCCACTGCTGTTTGTAAGTTCCCCTCCCTTCTGGACGCTACAGACTTGATACATCTGAAAGTCTGGGGGCTTTTTCATCACATTTAAATCTCCCTTGTGCAATAAATCAGGTGAATAATTTGTATTTCCTGTGTGGCATTCCTTTGTTTGCAGGCTCCGTTTCTTTCTGGGATGTTTCTTTCCAGGGATATTAAGAAGCTTTACCTCTTCCCTTCTGCTTCATCCTTTCCCATTCACTAATGTAAATCTGGCAGCTGGGGTTTGCTGACAGCCGCCTTTCCTCTCTGCCTGGATCGTATCCACAGGCCTGGAGGTTAATCACGTGGGGATGCTGATTTTTTTCCTCATATATTTCTTCCTTTCCAGGCATGGGTTCGAGAAAAGAAAGGCTTTTGTTCTGGAAGAGCATAATAGCATGCTGGTGAAGAGTGTGGTAAAGCTCCTGCTTTAGTGCTGCAGATGGCTTAGGAGGTTAATGCGTAGCTACTATTCCTGTCTCCTTCCTCAGCTCGGGGTATGCCTGCGCAGACTTACAGAGCCACATCTTTCCAGTGAGCAAAGCAGGGCCAGAGCAAGGACTTGAGCACGAACATATCACTGCCTGTGCTGTTTAATTTCTATCCTCACATGCGTGGGTGTGATGGTAGCCTGTGCTAACTAGCGCTCTGAGATGATGGCCAGGCATGGCTTGCAAGAGAGCACAGGCCAAGGGCTGCTTCTCTTTGGCACTGTAGTTACAGCAAACTGGGGTGGGATGGATTTAGAGTTAGCTGTACACAGACTCTGTCAGTGGCTTCTTTAGTGTATTATAGCTGTAAGGATCTCAGAAGAATGTTTTGTAGCAGGGACTAGTGTGTGTCTGCATATAATATGCTGGGATCAGGAGAAGAGTATTGTATCAGGTAAGAACAATATGGGTTATTCATTGCCAAGAGAATGCTAAGAAGGCAAGAGTGTGTGGTTATGTAGCAGAAAAAAACAACACAAAGAAACCAGGCATTCATTTGTGAAGGACTTTTGTAGCTTTCTGCTGCATGCACCTTGTCATGCTCAGCCTGAGTTGCCACATTCCCATCCGCTGTGACCTTGGGGACTGCTGGTAAAATCCCCAATGAGGGTTAAGATGCAGGTGCCTGAAAGTATGGGAGCTCTGTGAAACAGTTTCACACTGCTGACCACCTCCCCACGCACCCCAAGAAAACCCCACTCTGGACCAGTTACGTGTGGTAGCAAGCTGCTACATGCTGTGGCTTGGTATTTGCTGCTTCTGCTGTTACCTGACAGCTCCTTGTTAACATACCTTTGTCATGTTATCTCAGGAGCGCATGTCAGTCATAAGACAGAGGGACCAAGAAAGGTTTTAGTGAAGTTTTCATAGTCGTGATGGGGATGGGCCCCACTACGCCCTTGGTCAGAGCCACTCCTGGACACACTGCATTTGCTTTCTGGGGAGTGGAGAAGAGGCTCTGACTGTGTTTACTCCTACATAGCCAAAGACATCAAGCACAAGACAAAACAGATTAAACTGATGAAAGAAATTAATGTGGCAGATAGTGTTGCCAGAAAAGATTTCCTCCCACCAAGTGTATGAAAGGCAAGTATAAAAGTTTCCGCTTAGTCTCTAGGGCCACACTGTCTTGGAGAAGGGGCAACATCTCATCATCGCAGGGGACACACACGCCTTTTCAATTTTTACTGCTCTGCTCTTAGAAGAGCTCTAGTTGACCACCTTCTCCCTTTTTTAAATCCCTTTACTCTTTTGCTCTCTTTTTAAGTGTATCTATTGTACATATCCTGACTAGCTTGCAAGATGTGAAGGGACACTGAATCAGTGCGACACAGAGATTTGCAACAGGCTCAGCTCAAGGACAAAACCCCCTCAGAGCAGTGTGAGAGGGCTCAATGGGTGACTTCACAGACAGGTGAAGTGAGCAGAAGCTTGCTGAACCTGAAGTTCAGCTGCCAGTGTTTGCCATCCGAGCCATCTTTAGGAGCTGTTGCTGGGTCCCGGGATGACCTAGGGCCTGATGCCTCACAGTTCTTGCATTTTCTGCTTCACTATAAATACCTTCACATTTGGCATAAAATATGATATGTGAATGCCAGGCTAACTTCAGTTAGATGGCAAGGGTTATGAGGTTATTATTTACATTGCGGCATCTAGAGAGTGAGGGATGTAGCCTCGTTGACTCTGCCTTGCACAGCCATCACAGTCATGTGCTGTGGTGTGCCCTTAATGAGGGTCAGAGAAGCAGTTCAGCAGGGGCAGTGACAGACCATCTGCAGTTTGCAGTATCAGGTGCTCAGCATCTCTCAAAATCAGACCATTTTTTTGCATCCTTTAATTAAAACGCTCTCAGTTCTCTTAAAGTCTGACTATTAAGGGAGAATGAAGATTGCTGCTTAGGAAAACAGCTGATCATTTTTGCTTAATGAAATGCATATATCTCATTGCTGTATATCTAGATGGGAAAAATGTGATTATGTTTATCCTCTGTAAAGAACACTTACACTCCACATATTCAAACCTTCTGCCGTGACAGAGGCCATTGGATTAAGCTCAGGTATGCCCCACAGCAGATTTAGCATGGTATATGGGATAGGTTATGTTGGGTTATTCTTCTCCAAAGAAAAATACAGAGGCCAAGGTTCCCTCTTGGAAAAAGGAAATGCCACAACTTCTATGGACAAGGGGTGGGAAAGGAGATGTACAGCAGTGAATAACTGAAGAACAAGAAAGAGTACGGGACTTTAAAAAGCATGAATTTTGCCTCATGGTGGATGGGAAAGGAAGAATGCAATGGGAAGTCACTCAGAAGAAAACCATGAAACTTCCTGTTACCAGAAAAATTCATTACAGAGTTACCAAAATGTGAAAACTGAATATGATACGCAGCTGAGAGGGAGGACACGGATGCTTATATCCTGATTTACAACTAGATTATGTCACGAAGAAGTTTAAAATCTCTTTCTTAGATTTAGTAACTTTCATTCCGGTTGTCCACTGGGGCTTTAGTGGCTTTCTTCGAGCCAACATACATCAATGCATATATTCAGGTAGTGAAAAGAACTACAGAAGCTGGCAAAAATCTCCATGCTTTCCTCCTTCCTTCAAAAGTGAGGAAGTCCTCCATATTTTGTATTTTTCTAAAGTTTAGAGACTATGTAATACAATTATTCATCCAAAGTGATAACTGCCTAAGAAATTAGTTGGCTATGTCAGCCCTTAGTAAGTATAAAATCTAGTCCTAATTATAACAAACAGTGTAGGGGTCTGAGGGAATCTTGAGATGAGAGCCACTAGAGAAATCTTGATCATTTTCACTGTTAAATTACTGGGTAACTACATTTAACAGATTACTTCTTTAGGCAGATTGTTGGCTCTGGGAATGCATGTTTTTATATTCTGGAAATTGTATTTTCCACTTGGCTGGGTGCTGCTGTTCTGTCAGCTGCTGTGATCACGCCTGCGCACATGCACACAAACGCACAGAGGCTGGTATCTGAGCAGTATGCAACTGGAAATGTATGAGCTTGATTAGCAAAAGGAAGAAATGTTAATTACAGGGCAAAATGGTGTGCAGTACACTTGCAGCTACAGGTAATAGTGCCCTTACTCAGCACACCATTATAATATAGCTGGCACCTCAAGCTGAAAGGTTTGCTGTAGTGTCTAAAAAGGTAATGTAAACAACAACTTCAGATCTCAGCTTGGTAATGAAAAAAAAATTATGTCTTTTTCCCCAAAGAGAAATGCTTTGCATAAATACTGATCATGAGAACTATTGGTGTCAGCAGTGCTTGTAGAAATATGCCAATGCTGATAAAAAACTCGGTAGCATGGGGATGACTTCTGAAAATGGCAAAAAAAGCATAATGTCTACTTCAATACACGCCAAAGTGCCAGTAACAGAATTCAGCTCTGAAGAGGGCAAGCTGGAATTCAGTGGAGGGAAAATATATTTCGTTCCACTTCAGCACAACCTGAAGCAATTTTAATTGAAGAAAAGGGTATGGAATAGTCTCTGCTGTGTTCCACTTTATTGTGCTTTCTCCTAATTTCTGCAGGCGTTGCCTTTTCTCGAATTTGTTGCTCTTCTGTTTGATTATTAGGTGGGTGATTTCCTGCCATGTTGCATCATTGCTGTATTTCTTTCTCTGTCCCTTTTGTACATTGTCTTTGTTTGTTTGTTTGCTTTTTTGTTTGTTTCTATTCTCTTCTGTTTTTCCTGTCTTTTCTTAGAATGATTTCTATTAAAATTGCATTTGGAAGATTAGACTGAAGATGGAGTGTCCACTGTGTGAGGACTGCAGGTCATATTAGTAGACAACAGTCTCTTTTTCGTGTCTAAGTAGACAAACCAGCAAAAGGGCATAAATGAGAACAAAACCACTGGCAGGTGAGGTAACTTCTCAGCTTTCTTACTTCTTCAAGCTCACTCATATTCACCTGAACAATTTTGTTACTTTTTTACGGAGGGAAGGTTCAAAGCAACAAAATAGCAACAGTGTTAAAAAATATGTAATGTACCCTATAAGTTGAGGAAAAGAAAGCTGTGGAGAACAGAGAAGAGGAAATTCCCACCTACTTAAAATAAAGAAGAGCTTCCCTTCCATGTCATCAGTACTAAGAAAGTGTGCCTTCGCTCTCTCAAATTCACATTTCAAAATCCTTGTGAGTGAGCACATGTAAGCAAGGATAATTGCACGAGGTAAACTACACCCCATAGCACATTCTGATGTTACAACAGTCTTTCCCTTTGGATTTCTTAAGAGCATTTTGTTCAGCCAGACTCCTTGCTAGAAAACCCAGAGCTTCATTCCCTGCTAAAAGGCTATCAGAATTATTTTGATAACAAGCACCTTTGGTCTTTGCCCTAGAGTGTGGCCAATTTTCTTCTGGTTCAGGTTTGTTGAAGATTTACTGAAGTCTGTGGAGGTCAGTCACTCTCCCTGAGAGGAAGAGTCTTTGTCATCTTGGAGATGTTTTCAAAACTAATGAGAACTTGCTGAAGTGAATAACTGCCTCCTCCCTGATGTAAAAAAAGCAGGTCTAACAATCTGAATCTTATGAGTAGTTAGATCTGTTTTCTGCAGGAAAGGTCATGACATCAGTCAACAGGAAGACAGAGGAGCTATCTACACAATCTTATTCAAAACGCACTTAGGATCCATGCTGGAGAAGAAGAGAGACAAACAGTAGAGGAGCAATAGCTAAAGGAAAGCGTGGCTTTCACGGTGACTGAACGGTGTGTATGTGTTTGTCTCAGTGCTGTCAAGTCCAGCATCCCTTGCTTTAAGTACTTTTTTACACTGCTCATGGACATTTGTGCAGATTTTGACTGAATGAGACCAACATGCGTTTTTCTATAGCTAGATCAGTATTTGCCACTGCTTGCTTCCACCAAGTGCTGACTTCCACGAAGACTGCAGGACTTCTTGAAAAAAATCCTCCTCACCTTTCTTTATCCTTCTTAATCCAGAAAGATATTGATAAATTTCCAACCCATCTTGGCATTAAATAGCTGCTCCTGGTTATTTTAAAGAAATTTTTGTGTGTGGTTCTGATTGACTAAAAAGTAAATAGACCATGCAAGATAGATAAAGTTTAATTTAAGTTAAAATTATTCGGGTTTGCTCAGACATCTCTAAGTCTTTTTGTTTTCTGCTGCTTTGATTCATATTTAGAACATTCCATTGCAAAATGAAAAGCCCAGGGACATATTTATTGCAAAGGTTTTGAATCTTCCGTTATTAAACAACTTGACTGACTGTATTGTTCTTAAACAGACTGAGCTCAGGTGAAGATATGGAAGCATAGATGAGACAAATATTCTAATGGTTTCTAAATAAATGCAGCTTTCCATGACAGCCTTTGCTTTTAAAGATCCTGCTCTCTCAAATAGCTTATTGCATCATTAATGAATAGTGTATAGCTGGCTGATTGTTCACCTTCTTTTGTGCAAGAGCTTGGTGGATTTGGTTTGAATACAGACTATGGAATGAATGTATCTGAGATTTTTAAAGTCTCTGTTTTGTGCAAAGCATCTTTGTCACAAAGCTACATCTCTGGAAATGTGTAACATTATCTTTTTTTTTTTCTTTTTAAGTTTCTTGGCTTGTAAAAAAGTAAATCATATTTTCGGACCCCCACCAATCTACCTGTATATTTTCCTCTGTTCCTGAATAAGGATACTCTTTCAAAGCTCAGATCAATCTGAAACTGTTTCAAGTTCTGCGGAAAGAATACAGGAGAAGTTTCTTCTGTGTATTTTCTAAATAAATCACTAGATTATGCCTTTATTTTTCAAGATGTATTTAAATGTAATTTTGTAAGTGATGGTGAGACTGTCGTGGGGAAGTACTGGTGGTCAGCATGTTTCCAGAAAAAAAAAAGAAGAAACATGGCTTTATATTGAGCACTTGCATATTGCATGAGATGCCCAAGGTCTGAGGCTGGTAAAGTTCTTGGTCATTCACTACAGTCAGCCTTCCAGTTATTCACAATGGAGGGAAGACTTCTAGTGACAGCTGCCTTTCTCCAAAGACAAGAAGATCAAGGAAGTTACTGGCAGTTCTGCTTTTACCCTGAAAAGATTTAGCTACACACCCTAGCCTTTCCCAATAGATAAGTATCTCTCTTAAGTTTTCTGCCTTGCATTACTCTCCCCTCTGCCTTCCCTCTTTTTTGAGAGATGCTTGGCTCCCTCTGTCATCATGGAGATCTGAATATTTTTGTTTCCTACTTTTCCCAGAAACATCCACTTTTCTACATATTTTTTCTCTCCCTCCATTTTTATTTTTCTGCCTCTTTTATCTTTCAAACCCTTGCATGCATCCAAAGGCACTGGACCTCTACCTGCTTCCTCATAGAGAAAGACACCTCCTGAGGTGTGTTATTCCCTGTAATTCCTGTGCTGTGCACATGTTTTTCTTTCTCAGGCTCCATTCTACTCCCCCACCTCTAATAAAACCTTTGGTCTTAACATTTAGCAGGGACAATCTTTCAAAATAATTTTCGTACACCTAAGGGCAACTCTTGCTTCCTACTCCTGTTTTGTCTTAGAATAGAGATTTATCACATCCATAATATTAAGATTTATTTGATATAGAAGAAACCAGTGGCTCATTAGTACACTCCTGGCATTGTCTCTGTGAAGTTCAGATACTGCTTTCTTTGAGCCTTAACCATTATCTGCCTGTTGTTACTTTTATGAAAAAATCTTTGCAAAGAATGAATAAAGTCTTAGGTGAAAACCAAGATTCCTCCTAAGTACATTCTGCTGTCTACTGGAAGACTTGCAAGTTTCTTTCCTGAGCTTCTGTAAGCATGTAAGAACATGAGGACTTCATCCACAAATCTGTTGGTGAATCATGGAAAGCAGTTGTAGTTAATAATAAGATACACTCAAAGCTATAAATATATTATTTTGAGTTTATAAATTTAAGAATTGATCTGCTTTGTGGGTGAGGAGGAGGGTGAGGCTAGGGAGCCAGCTAGCTTTGTTTAATATCAGATGCAGCTGGGAAACAGCCAGGTGATTTCCATAAAGGTACAGAAACACATTAGGTGGGTTTGGTTGTTTGAAGGAGGTGGGGGGCTGGAGTGACTGTGTTGGCCACGTGGGTGGCTGGGTTCTCTACTTCAGGAATACAGTGTGTCCTGGAGAACAAAACATTAGCTGCAGCTCTAGACCTTCTGGGCAAGCAGTTAGTCTTCTTTGGTGCTCTGCAACTGGAGGTTTAACTATTGAAAGAGAAGAAGACCTAGAGCAGGGGTTCTGGAGTTGGCACCTGAAGCGGCAGTGTTCAGGCTGCAGGCAAAAGCTTTGGCCTGATGGATGGAAGGGAAAAGGCAAGTACAGTCAAGTTCACAACATATCTCTCCTCTCACCTGTCACACTGAAGTCAAGGTAAGGTAGTTTATGACTGATGCATTTGCATTTTGCTCAGGTTATGTGCAGATGAAGGTAGTATCTGGCTACCACCTCTGCAGGAGTTATCTTGCAGGGTATGGGCTCCAGCACCACCCAGGTCTGCCACTGGGGCTTCTCGTGTGAACTGTAGGTGCTCCAGGGTCTTGGCTTTGTTGGTTGTGTCCACCTCACTGTTGTGTGACTCTCAAGGCTGTTTTAAGAAGCAGAGTAAAGACGGTTTTGATGCATGTTGTACCTAATGGTGAGGAAGTGCCTGACATGGAGCACTTAGCCTCATTGCTAAGATCCTCTGGTTGGTGGGTGACACGGCCTTTAGTGGAAGTGTTTGTGACTGTAAAGTAGTGGTGGTGAGTCCTACTGTTCTGCAAAGTTTAAGTTTCATCTGACCATGCTTTAGAGAATGTAAAATTGTATTTTGTAATTAATCTTAAGATAAATATGTGAATATACTGCTGAAGATGCACAACTCCTAGCGCTACCCTGTTTCCACACTTGTTTGTCTTAGGAAAACCATCCTTTTATGACAACCCTTTCCAATATAGGGTTGGAAAAACCCAAAGGTTCATCAGAATGGCTCCTGACGTATTACTGAGAGATACTGCCTGAGATACTCTGTACTCTAGAATAGTCTTTTTAGTATCTGTCGGACTCTTCCTGCTCTCCCGCTATTAAAGCTGACTTTCCTTTACCCTTTCTTGAAGAAATTGAATATGCTGAGCTTTAGGATGTCCTGTTTATATTATATTGATGATGATACAACATATATTCAACTGAAGTAGAACATCTATTTTGGCTGAATATTAAGCTGAAATGCTGCAAGTTCTGCAAAAAAAGACCATGAGAAATGTTGTGCATTAATTATTTGATGTAAAACTCATCAAGCAGAAAACTGTTGGGCTCCTTCTTTCTATCCAAAGAAGTACACCTGTGGACTCTGCACAATGAAAGTTGTTATTTGCTGAGATTATGTGTAGGAATATGCAAAATATCTTCAGGATTTGTTGCTTTGACTTTGCAAATTTATATAGCACATATTGAGTACCTATTTTTAATTAGTTTCTCAGATCCTAATAATTGTATCCAAAAATCCTTGCACTATGGATCAAAGTATCATGCCCCAAACTACAATTAGAAATAGAATTTTTGGAGGATAAAAGCCCGTGATTGTTTTATGCAAAGGTCATAAGAAAATGTTGAGAGACGACCACAAATATACTTGCTTACAAGTTTGTTACCATCATGCTATTATTTACTAAACCCTTTTTTTGAAAGGTGGGAAACAAAGAAGGGTGTTGAGAACAGCGTGCTATGTTTTGACTAGATTTAAAGGAGTCAGCTACTTAATGCCTTTACAGCAATAATATAACTGCTTGACAACTATTTGTAATATTTTTTCCTTGACTCATTCAGCACAAAAACTGCTTTGCGGGAATAAAACATGTTAGAATGGTGGCTGAAATACTAATGTTCAAGAGTAGTTTAATTTCAAGAGAGATACAGATAAATGGAGTGCTGCTCAAAATTAATGTACTTGTAATTCAATATCTGTTTCTGATGCACTAGAGAATGTTTTTTTTGGATGCTTTCTCTGAAGTCTAGAAATAGAAAAGTGACATTTTCAGTTCAATGTAAGGTTGAAGACACTAACTGTACCTCTACAAAACTTTGGCAATGACTTGTTTTTATAACCCAACAAAATAGAATGCATTTTTTCCAATTTGTTCTGCTTGCATTGTTGCAAATGACTCCCAGTTTTTCCCCTCAAAAGAGTGAAAAACAATTCCTCTTAAATGCTTTTCACTGAATAAATGGTTAGATACAAGTTACGACACTTGCTTGAAGCACTTGTCCAAGAATATGCACTGCTAATAGCCTTTTTCTAACAAAAGCTTAATCAATAAACATTAACTGGGGAATTGTGGAATGCAAGTTATTTGTTTTGTTGTGTATTGCTAAATAACATTTTCAAGTTTGATGAACAGCCTACCTTCTAAACTTTGAATTATTCATAGCCCAATTTATTTTTTATCATTCCCCCAAAAAGCTCATGTCAACATCAGGATGTCTTTCTTTGCTACTATACTGATATAATAGACAATAAATTTTATCTGAAATTACAGGCCCTAGTCAATAAATTCACATTCCACATTTATATGTAGCAGAATTTGCACACTCACTTCTCTTTTTGTGAATGTAAAAAAAAAACCCAAAGGATACCATTAGTCTTTTATTCAAGGCTGCAACACTAAAAAAGGACCTTTGGAGACTAAGGAATTTGCCAGGCTTTTCTAAATGCTTAGTAATGGTCTAGGTTTTCTCTAGTATCTGTAAATCTTGCTGTAGCATGTCTACATCCACCTCCCTGTGTGCAACACTCAGTGTATTGTTGCAGTATCCCTTCATATCAACATCTTGCTGTACATAAAATGGTCAATGCTTTTTTTTGTGTTACAAGGTAGAGCCACCATGCTTCTGCTCTAAATCCAGCACTATCACTCCCCCAAGTTCAGGCCACGACGGGAGTTAGGAGATACACAGTGAGTGTTCTGGGGCTGATGTGTTGTCAGAAACTGAAGCACAAAGTGGTGAGACTGTTTCATAGCTGCAAAGCACAGGGCTTCTCCAGGGGAAGCCTCTCTGGGAGGCTGCGGTGCCTGACCCTGCACAGGTCCTCTCTGCACAGCTTCATTACCTGTGTTCAAGACCTTGGCATGACCTAGCAACTTCTTGACGTATTTCTTATGCTAGTCTCTGAAATATTTATCATTCCTGTCAGCAGCCAGCTTGCTTTTTTTTTTTTTTCCTCATTGCAAAATGCACTCCTGTCAGAACCCCTGATCCTGCACAGGTACCAGGGATCTTATTAGGCTTGGTACCTAGCGAGACAAGTGACCATCTACCTTGCAGAAAAGCAGCCCAGCGCTTCGGAGTAGCTGTTCTCATCTTCTAGGAGGATTGCTGTAATAGCCAGAAACCAGTCACTGAATATTAATGTTTACATGAAAATTAACTACCCTGATTTCTTTTGTGCTATGGGAAAGTTGATTTCTGGGGAGGTGCCCCACAACCCCCAAGTAGCTGTTCAGGTGGAGGGATTTATTGTGTAACGCAGCCTCGAGTGAATGTGAAACCATCGGCTGAACTTGCACAATTTAGAGAGGAAAGGGTTTTTTGCTTCAGAAAGTCTTACTGATCTCAACATGCTGATAGTTCGGGTAGGGGTGGCAGTTATGGTCTATACAGTTTACCTTAATATTCTCCTGTTGTTCTTATCCAGAGTAATAACTAGTAATTAAATAGGACTTTTTTTTTTTTTTCCTCTCCAGGGTATGTGCAATTTTACTTCTAGTTCAGTAACCTTGTTTTATCTGTAGTTACTCACACAGCTTTCACAGAATCACAGAATGGTAGGGGTTGGAAGAGACCTCTGTGGGTCATCTAGTCCAGCCCTTTTAGGAAAGGAGAGTTAAAGTGCTGGGTGTAGTGCAACTTTTGGATAACGGTTATGAAAATTTTGAAGCGCTAAGAAAGTCTTTTGATGTTGCAAATTGATTTTTACTTACAGCAGAAACATCTTTTTATGTATGGTTACTATCTTATTAACTATTTGAATTGCTTAGTAGTTAATGCCATGTAAACCAAAGCTAATACCTGGCTTGAAAAAAACGTATTCTTGGGGAAGCATGACTGAAATGAAGGAACTTACACAAAACAAGGGACTTATGCCCACAGACTGGAGACATCTTTTCATTTTATACAGCTCTTGTCTCTTGTGTTGCCTGTTATCATCAGCTTTCATCTCACTGACCTGCCTCAAAATGGTCTAATCTGTCTTTAAGAAATTTGTAGCTATGGCTTGGCCATAATTTGACAGTAAATAGCAATAACTGTAAGATCTGGATTTTGTTTCCCTTTTTGATAATATTTTGGGAATTAATTGCCACTTTCTGATTTTTGGACTTGATAACTTTCAAGCGACAACAAAAAAACCCTTTAAACCATGTCAAGAGCTGCTACGTGTAATATTCTCATTTTCTAATACAGTAATCTAAATGGAAGTTATTGGTTATTTTTCTCTTCCAGCAAGATTAAGACATTAATAAACAAGGAATATTTTTGTATTTTTGCAGACACGATATGTAACAGCCATAACCCAGATAAAAGGGAGGAACCATCATTCCATATCATAAATATTCTGTCTGTGAGAGTATAAACAAGACAAATTCTTTTAGAAAAGGACAGGTTAAAGAGAAATGTCCTTCAGAAAAAAATATGCTGGGTAAAATTCCTGGCTAAGTCCTGAGTAACCAGCAGTTTGAGATATCTGATAATAATTCTAACCTCTAAATACTTTGCTCAGCGAAGGGGCAAGCTGTATTGGGAAACGAGTTGTGGAGCCTGCAGTGCTAAGAGCTACCTGGGAGTTTCAACAGGAACAGGAAAAACAGATTATCAACCTGACGCTGTCTTTCTCTGCTTAGTTAAACAAATACTCAGACCGTGAGGAATTTCTCAACTGTTTTTTCCTTCTCTTTTTTTCCATTAGATTGGGAAGTTTGGCTTAGATGGCAATATTCCTTGCACAGTGGTTGTGTTGTATGAAGGAGAAGAGGGAAGTGATGTGTGTGATTCAGTTGCAGGGCACTAGGTACAAAGCCACAGTTTGGCTCTGTGATGCAGGAGCTGTTAAACCAGTCATTCTTAAGAGGTAGGATTACCTTTATTTCAGTGGTTGTAGAGTGTAAGGGCTTGCAGGTAAAGCAAAAGGCAGTTAGGAGGTAGTGTACCATTTTCCTTTGAATGCTAATTGTGCTGTGTTTCCTAGGACAAAAGCCTCAGCGAATCTCAAGCTGTAGTCTAGCATGTCATCTGCTGCCGCAGCACAGTCCTGAGAAGAGGGATTAAAGGATGCTTCAGATAGGGCAGGGCAAGGACAGAACGATGTCTTGGGGAAAAGTGTTGACAGGAAAGATTCCTTTGCTTTAGTTATTCTCCTGGCCAAAAAAAAAAAAAAAGTGTGTCTATCTTGTAA
>Ga0065711_1040556_pt1 | contig 16860 bp, 9 predicted proteins | sample Hoacrofraction12_FD_59098 | JGI IMG/M metagenome (GOLD analysis project Ga0065711, IMG submission 59098) | Hoatzin crop microbial communities from Cojedes, Venezuela - Epithelial fraction 12 v2 (version 2) | ecosystem: Host-associated > Birds > Digestive system > Esophagus > Crop | place... | reverse complement strand
CTCATGTTCAGACGGAACTTCCTCTGCTTCAGTTTGTGCCCATTGCCCCTTGTCCTGTCACTGGGCACCACTGAAAAGAGTCTGGCCCCATCCTCCTGACACCCACCCTTAAGATATTTATAGGCATTTCTAAGGTCTCTTCTCAGCCTCCTCTTCCTCAGGCTAAACAACCCCAGCTCTCTCAGCCTTTCCTCATAGGAGAGATGCTCCTGTCCCCTCACCATCCTCGTAGCCCTCTGCTGGACTCTCTCCAGTAGTTCCTCATCTTTCTTCAGCTGGGGAGCCCAGAATGGGGAGCCCAGAACTGGACACAATACTCCAGATGGGGCCTCACTAGGGCAGGGTAGAAGGGGTGGAGAACCTCCCTCGACCTGTTGGCCACACTCTTCTTAATGCACCCCAGGAGACCATTGGCAGGATACCATGGAAATGCAGCCGTGGAGAAACACTTATTTTCCAGGCAATCAGGTACCAGTAAAAACATTAGCATAAAGCTATTCATTATGCCTGGTTAAAATGAGAAGTCACAACAGTGGGACACACTATCAGACAAGAGGCCAAAGAACAGCACAAGAATTGTTGCACTTCTCATACCGAGAAAACAAGCTGAATCTAACCTCTTAGTGTGCTTAAATCACAGCATTTCCATGCAGAAGCAAGGATTAACTGTTCCCTCGAAGATCTTCACTACAGCAATCACGTAATCCCTCCACTGCCACATATTAAAGATCCTTTCTCTTCTATAGCTGAGGGTCAAAAATTTAGTGAAATGAAGTTACCAGAATATTGTTCTTTTATTTATCAGAGAAGCTGTAGATCTTAAGATCCAGATATAACTGCTGGAGCACATAGCCACAGTCTTTCGTAACAGGGTTGTAGCCCTCTTCTCCTTTGTTGCCTTGTCTGCAAGGGTGGAGTGAAATGCAGGGAGGGCAAGCAGAGGCCCCGTCCTGGATATTGCAGTATTACAGTCATAAATCAGGCCTATTCTTGAAGCTAGATCTATCATTCACATTATAAACATTGAAGCCAATGCTACAGGCACAAAACCTGGAGCTCTTTAAGTGAGGAGTAGCTGAGCATATTAAGCCCATTGCAGCAGCCCGAATTCACGCATAACTGAGAAGATGCAGGAGCAAAGGATTCAGGATCACAGATATTCCCACAATTCTAAAGACTTTCTTCAACAAATTTATTTAATGATGATTACAGAGGGGAGTGTTCATGGGTACTACGTGCCCATAATTTACACTGCATATGTAGGTGGAGGAGGATGTCTCAAGATGTAAGTTCTCCAGAAAGCAGCTTTGGCTTCTAAATGCATCACAACAATGTTGCTTGTCTTCTGTCTGATCTTCCTACAGATCCTACACTTGCTGAGGCAGTAGAAATGATGAGAGAAGGTTGAGAAAGTGTTCTTTTTTCACTTATTTTTTGTGACAAAGAGTTATAAAGTTGGGGGTGCGCCTTTGCAATGTTGGTCTATGGTCTTTCATCAGACCTGCCAATTCCTTCAGATAAACTTTGAGCTATCATGGGCAAAACGAGCTCCATCACTGACAACTTTTTTAAACTAAGAAGAATAAAAATGCACAAAAGAACAAAATGCACAATGTCCGTCTGGTTCAAAATAAGCAGAGAAAAAATGGACCATTTAAGGTGTTTCTTTGTATTGTGAGGATTTTTGGAGGAGGACAGAAATTACTGCAGATAGAGTATCTTCTGTTAGGATGGATATGAATAGACTAACTTTCTTTATGAACGTCAGCTTATTGAACCAGGCTGTGAACTGTATATCTGTGAGCTGTGAACTGTAAGACCTATAGCAAACACACCTCAAGAAGCACAAGACTGCTGCATGCTGCATAGCTGTAGCGATAATGTGAATTATTCTTGTCTGGGTAATGGGATTTAATATGTTAAAGAATCTTTCATGTCTCAGATCCTGTGTAAAAGCTAAAAGGGTACTAAAGGCTGTGAAGAATTTTGTGGAGCAGCTGGTAGATCTGCCTTGTAGGGATAAACACTCTCCATAAAGTACCCGTGTACTTGTTTTTAAAAATTTATAGACCTTTTAGTTCAAAGGAAGACACTGAGAAGTGGAGACCCTTCTTTTCTTTCTTGAAGAATAATTTTCAGTGCTTTCTGCAGGTGATCAGATTCTGCATTTACCAGCCTTCCTTGGGGTTTTGCACCAGTGTGGGATCCCCCCAGGCAGAGTTACCAGAGGGCATAGTCATCATTGCAATGGTGAATGAATTTTCTGATCAAAAGCCCTCCTCAAAATGTCTATCCCTCTTACTTCTGACAGGGTACACAGAAGGAGGTGATATATGGCTTGAGGACTCATGAAAACATTGTTCCCAGCCTAATTTGAATGAAGTAGCTCAGCTGAAGGAAAGCATTACCCTACTGCACCTCATTTTATAGGTTAGCACAGACCAAATTCACAGAGGTGTTTTGTCCATCGGGATGCTTTCTCAACCAGAACTGCTCAAACTGACCCCAGTTTTGAGCTCCTAACAAAATCGTCCTCTCCACTTTCATGGCTGCCTAAGAGCTTATTTCAGTTTTTTTACCATATGACGTGCTACTGCTTGGAAATGGTGTGTCTTCTTTTAGCTCTGTGAGGGCCATTAATTTAGAAGTCAGCTGAATCTCTGAGATTTCCCCTGCTTTAAAGAGCTGCTTATTCAAATGCTACAGTCCTGCAGGTAAAAAGGCAACTGAAAGCTTTCTCTTCTCACCCTGTTCTAGAAGCTAGCAAAATAATGGAGGGACACAGGAAGAGAAACCCATAAATACTAGGAATTAGAGCCAAGTATTGTCGCATCAAAGGCCATTGCTTTTAATTCCCCATTTCCCAGAGGATTATTCCAACTGCTTCTTGTATGACCCAGCTTCTTTTTGTGCAAATGACTCAGCCCAAGAGGACATTTTAGATTACTTCTATTATTTACATTTTTATATCCCTTTGGAGATTCCTTCCCTTTCCACTGTGTGTCCACATCTTTCTTTTCATTTCTGTCCCAGCTTTCTCACTGTGCTGTATCATCACGACTGTCAGAGTCAGAGCTGAAGAATATACCCAAGACCTGCATTTTCAGTACTGCAGGAGAAAATAAAATAATGGAATAGCTCATTTGTTGAAATTTTAGCCATAACTGGGTGTACCTTAGTCTGCTCAGTGTTTATTGGTGAAGCAGCTTGTATTTTCACATAAAATTTCTTCCTGAAGGGCTTTGTAGGCAAGATGATTTAGCAGGCAGCACTCTTCCCTTTTCCAGTCACAATGAAATAACATTTTGCTGGACATGGTATTTTCATGATAACATAAGATCACGCTATTCCTAGTATGCAGTCACGGTTTGCCTTTTTTGTCATGCATCTCACAATTCCTTTTGCTTTCCCCCAGATATGGATGGCAGAGTTAATTTTAGCTCAGAGGTGGCTGTTGCGATGGGTAAGAACACGCGAATGAGGAAGAGCACAGAGCTATCTAAAAGTAACTCCCAATTACAATTGAATGCAAAATGTTTTTTCCATGTTATGAAACATGTGAATAGCCTGCCTCCAAATCTTCCTGTCCTTTCCAGGATTAATCCAGGTATTTCAGCATTCTAGTGTGAGAAAGAAAGAACTACTTTTCTTTGCCTGAGGAGTGGAGAAGTCACTGGAGAGGTGGGAGAAGCAGCCTGAAGTCTTTGTTGGACCCAAAGGAGGGATTTTGGCCAAGGCAAATAACCTTTCTTCCTTTGTTTTCCTATCATTGTTACGTAGTGATGTCATCTTCTCCCAAAGAGCACACCTGGCTGTCCATAGACATGCAGGTTCTTCCATGTGAATCTTCCTTTATACCCCTGAAGTGTAGCTGCTGAGGTACCTTAACTGATACTAGCAAAGTTGAGTTTAACCTTTGCTGAAGTGACCTAAACACAGGTCTCACCCTCACTGATGGATGATGCAATTACACATATTTCATATTTTAATAAGAATTCCTCAGGGAGTTATTAATTTAAGTAGGTCCTTCATCTGCTAAGGAACAGGAGATATTATTGATAAAGTATTCCACTTTTCACGTGTTGATGTTGGTGTGAACTGGCCATTTGTTCTATAATCACTCTCATTTTCAGGAATGCTATATATCTGTGTATGATATGTAAAGATTAGATATTTTTAATGATAATTTGCAAATCTGCAGCATCTTCTAGCCAAAGACGATAAGATGCTTTGCTAATGTACCCTCGTAGTTAGTTCTTTTAGCCCATCCCTTAGTGGCAATGTGAAGATATTCAAGGATAGGTTGTGACTCATGCACTTTGTTAACCCTGCAGTACATGTTGGGACATCAAGAGAGAGACGTTTCCATTTCCAGTTGCGAAAGAAAGGGGAAAAGAAAGAGGTGGAGAATTTATGGCAGACAGAATCATTTAATCATAGAATGGCATGGGTTGGAAGGGACCTTAAAGATCATTTACTTCCAGCCCCCCTGCCACGGGCAGGGACATCTTCCACTGGACCAGGTTGCTCAGAGCCCCATCCAACCTGGCCTTGAACACTTCCAGGGAGGGGGCATCCACAGCTTCTCTGGGCAGCCTGGTCCAGTGCCTCAACACCCTCATAGAAAAGAATTTCTTTCTTATATCTAATCTAAATCTCTTCTCTTTCAGTTTAAAGCCGTTACCCCTTATCCTATCACTACATGCCTCTGTAAAAAGTCCCTCTCCAGCTTTCTTGTAGGCCGCTTCCGGTACTGGAAGGCTGCTGTAAGGTCTCTCCAGAGCCTTCTCTTCTGCAGGCTGAACAGCCCCAGATCATTTTTGTGGCCAAACATTTTTGTAATCATTTTAGATTTGGCATTTCACCCCTGACCATTCCAGAGGGGTTTCCCAGAGCCAAGAACAGACTCCAATGGGGAAAGCCTGACTCCTTGACAGCAGTAGGGGTTGTGCTGCTGATTGTCGTCTAACCGAGTTTTCATAGAGTACTACAGGTTGTAAACAAAAATACTCTTCTTCCCACTTAAAGGAAACTCCTGTCTTTGCACTTTGAAAACCTGTGCTCAGCTGTGCATCTCTGCTCCCTGCTAAGATTGGGCCAGGACTGGCCAGCTACAGAAGGGGCTGTTTGATCTCCTGGCTTAGTAAATGGTTAATAACCACTAATCTTTCTGAGCGAAAGCCTTTGCTCACAGACCAGGGCAGGACCCTAGGGATGAAACATCTGTGCTCTGAGAAAGGGACTGACTTTAATGAACTTTTCACCTTTGCCAGTACATGAATGGCCATTGCAGTATACAAGATATCTCAAGTTCAGACACATGTTGTTTTGTTTTGTGTAATTTCAGGCATGTTCAATATCTTTCCCTAAGTAACAGTCGACTCCTGGAAAGAACAAATACTGTTTGGAGATGCCAGAAGGGCAAGACATGTGTTTCTGGTTCTTTGGCATTGAGATGTATTTGAAGTCTCTATGTCTGAACTGCCAGTGAGCACGGACTGTCCCAGCAGGGAGGCAGCTGGGGAGGATGCGTGTGCATGTGTCTGCTAGACCACAGCAGGAAATTTTTTTTTCAGCTTTATTGGCACTTTTTAAAAAAGAATAGTTTTGTTGCTGTTTGGAAAGAAAGAAACAAAAAAATGTCAAGTCCAAAGGCAATGTTTCAAGTCACTCAGTGCTTTGAGCTGTGGAAATGTTTCAATGAAGCTTTTTTTACTTTTTGTGAAATCAAGAAAACATATAAATGAGAGTCTGTTTCAAATGCTAAATATGTTTCACACAGAGAAAATTTAGAAAATTATTATCCTGCTTTTCCAGTTCCCTCCGCTCTTTTTCTCTATTGAAACTTCAAACACCCTACAGGCTCTTTACTCATTCATAAACCCAGGAAATTGACACTAATTTAAGAAGAAAACTTATCAAGGAAATGTAAGAGGAGCATTCGCACGCTTGATATCTTGAAATCTCAGAGTCTATTCTCATCTACCAAGGGACTATTCTCAGTTACCAATATTATTCGGAGAAACCCTATCCAACACAGAAGATTTGGTAAATATTATTCAGAAGCTATGCAGCCTGGCACAGGATGGAAACACTCTTCCCCTTGCAATCAGTGCTGTCTACTGTAAAGTACTGCTGCTGTTTGGATACCATAGCCTCATATAGATAGCACTGATACGGTGCAATAATAGCTTTGAAAACCATGAGTGGCAAAGTGGCACATTAAACTCTGCTCCGGTTCCTTAGCTCCCAGTGATAACAAGCATTCACCAACAAATTTTATTTATAAAGATACAGCACAACATGTGCCAGGAAATTATAGACAGAAAAATCAATCACTTCAAATGATGTGAATGCAGCACTAACTCAAGCTCTAAAAGTCAGAACTTCTGATTTTGTGCCTGAAATGTCCTGGCAGAAGATAAAGATCTGAAAAGAAAAGTGTAAATTTTTAAGAACGTATTTCTGAACCCACAGAAGAAATAACAGCATTCATTTTTGGATGAAGTAATGCAGTATTCTCTCTCCTGCATCTGAAAACTTGTGGAAGACGGAGATACTGTGTGTTAAAGCAGATGCAATAATTCGCTGATTTGTGACTGGTAAACTCAGAGGGTCACCCCTATTTGTAATGTTTATAGAGCCTATACTTAATGCAAGATGAATAAAAGAAAATTTTCAAGCCTTCTTGGACTCCACTGAATGGCTCAGTAACCTTTGTGCGAATTTATAATTTGCTGTTTCTTTTCAAAATGCCATACACAAGAGAGAGGGAGAGAGACTCAGAGGGATAGTTAGCAAGTGGAATGGGTTATTGGAGAAGATGATTGAAGAACCCCATTGTGCTGAAGTTTCACAGACTTTTTTTTCTACGGGAGGCAGCCTGTCATCTCAGCATTTCTCCTCTTCTTGAAGCCTCTTATCTTCTCAGCCATGTGTTCATATGGTGTGTTAATGAGCATGATATATAATACATTTCACATAGAGCCAATGCAAGCCTGATTTACAAAGGATGGGGTGAAAACCTGCCTTTGTGATAGGATGTGAATCCTAATACAGCTGAAATTTCTGCAAATGCTATATAGTTGTAAATAATGGAAGAAGGACAAGAATAGACAAGTCAAGCCAATACCTGAGTTGCATCTTAATTGCCTCTCTCAGTACAAACAAGTACCAACACATGTTGCTTCTAGTGAGCTCAGCTGGGCAGATATTTTAATCTTTTTGGACCAATCTGTGTGAGCTACAGTAGTTATGGATTATTGTTTTATCAGTCAACCTGCCTCGTCTGACTTGCACTAATACAATAGGAAAGGCTAGCCAATCTCACTGGGATCTGTGTAGATACATTTGAAACATTTTTTAGATCCTCTAAGTTGGTTGTGTTGTGAAATTTACTGAAAAATAGGCTTCCCTGAGCAGATCAAACAAAGAGGTGTTCAGCTATGTTCAGACCCAGTGTAGGTTTATAGATCCTGAGGAGGGGGTGATGGATTTTCTTTCTCCTACTTCTCCATTTCACTGTTTTTTCTTACTTTCCCCTTCCTTTTAAACCTCTTTCTAAAGTGTATTGAAATCACTCTTGTATTCACTGTTTCAAACACAGGACCAGCTTCAACACTAAAAATCCTAAAAGATATGATCTGAGGTGGATTGAGAAGTGGCTGAACGGCAGAACTCAGAGGGCTGTCATCAGCGGTACTGCATCTAGTTGGAGGCCTGTCACTAGTGGTGTTCCCCAGGGGTGTGTAGGCTGGGAGGGGACACTACTGGGCACATGACCTGAACTAACCAAAGCGATGTTCCATGCCGTATAACATTATGCTCAGCAATAAAATCTGGGGAAGAAGAAGGAGGCGGGGGGGGACATTCAGAGTTCCGGTGTTAGTCTTCCCAAGCAGCCTTTATGTGCAATGAAGTCCTGCTTTCTTAGAAATATTTAAACATCTACTTGCTGATGGGGTGTAATGAATTAATTTCTTATTTCACTTTGCTCGCACGTGCAGCTTTTTTTTTACCTATTAAACTGTCTATATCTCCCCGTGAGTTTTCACACTCTTGCTCTTCAGATTCCCTTCCCCATCCTGCTGTGGGGGAAGTAAGTGAACAGCTCTGTAGGGCTTAGCTGCCTACCAGGGTTAAACAATGACAGCCAATTACATAAAAAATTCAGTTATTTCCAGTTAAAGATCATGATTTAGGGAAATTTGATTTTTAAAAAGGAAAACACAATACAGTGAAGACATCCAAAAACTGTGATGAATTCAGTGTAGGACCACTGAAATGGTTGTGACTGAGGCACTGGCCCTGTGCAGAGGAGATGCAGGACCATGGGTTGTTCAGCCTGGAGAAGAGACAACTTCGACAACCTAACAGCAGCCTCCTGCACCTACGGAGAGGTTATCAAGGAGACAGTCAGACTCTTCACAAGGGTGCATGGAGGGAGGACAAGGCATTACCCACAAGTAGAAAAAAGGGAGATTCAAAGTGGATATGAGGATAAACTTTACCACAGAGAGAAATGTGTTACCTGAAGAGAGCTGTGACGTCTGTGTCCTTGGGGGTTTTCAAGATCTGACTGGATAAAGACCTGGACAGCCTGGTATGACCTCATAGCTGATCCTGCTTTGAGTAGGAGGTTGGGCTAGAGACCTCCTGGATCTCTTCCAGACTGAATTAACCTGTGATCCTACTATCAAATATAGACACTACGGTCTCCCACCCACCTTTCATAGTGCAGGAAGGGGTATTTTCTCTGAAAAACATGGTTTTGAAATCTAATAGAAAACACTGCACTAAGGCAGGTTTTCAGGACTCAGGCTCTTTGTTGCTATTTCACCACAGTGTGTAGTTCTTGTTTAGGAATGACGCTTTCAATTCTGTTAGGGTTTACTGAAATAGAGATGAAAGCAAATGATAAACATTAAAAGCTGAAACGCTCCTGCTTGCTATAGTTCAGTCAACTGCTCCTACCACAAGGTACCGTCGAGATACTCAGTCAACAACCAGGCTTTTAATTTTTTTCTGACAATTGTCTTCAGAAGCACACAGGCCACGATTTTCATCAACCTAAGCCTACGCTCTTCACGTAAGACTCATCCCTGCTGCAGGATGGGATGGCACTTAGAGAAACACAGGGCACTTCTTTAAAGGTTGTCACAATACAAGCGCCTTAAATACAGAGCATGAATAGCTGTGAATTGATACTGGTATTTATTAAGCATCCATTGTTTCCCAGTGGTTGCTTTTCCAGGAAGCAGAAACTTAGAATTATGCAGAATCGGAGTTCAGTGTCTGAATCAAAAAAAGAAGTGGATGTGTTTCAGCTGGATTGGTACAAAACTGAAAGTTGAGTTGCTTCAGTCTGGGATTCACTTTCATGTTTTCTTCACTTTCAAACTATTAAAGTATTTCAGAAAAGCCTTTTCAGCTAGAGGCCAGCTGAAAAAAAAATATTTCTTTTAGAAAGGAGGAGTCAAAGCATTCTTCTTCCACAGGAATTATGTAGATATTTCCAAAATATTTCAAAGGCAAATTTATACTGCATAGTGCATAACTTAATTTACTGACTGGCTGAAAAGAATCATCTAATTCAACTCAATTCAAAACATTTAAAGAATAATTTTGATCCCTTTAGAAGCCTATTTTTTCTTGATTTTTTTCAAATTTAGTTAGAAAGGGAAAAGTTTAAATAAAAAGATGTGTTGAAAGCTCTGTTGTAAAGACCTTTCCCAGTCACCCTTTCACTGACTGAAAAAGCCTAAATAAAAATAACCCAAAGTCCCCAGAGCACCTTCAAAACCTTGCCTTTGTAGACACACGGAGGCTGATCCTTTGCAACGTCTTATGGATCCCTTACATAGGCAACTTGTGTCTTAGTTTAACTCTTTTGAACTCCTACCTAGGTGTCTGAACTTCCTTCCCGTGCTTACCAGCAAAGGAAATAACATCTTCTGCATGAAAGACGCTTTCCACAGAAAAAAAAAAAAAAGATAATAAAATTCAGTTTCTCCAACTTATGAAAGCCACTAGAGCTTGACGTATTCTATACCGTCCCCTTCAATCTACATAAGGTTTTTCATGCAACTTTTCTTTTAAATGCACATTAGACTTTTTGTAGGATTTAGGGGAGTTTGCTTTAATGCTCTTTCTTGCCACATCATCTGCAGAGCTCTTTACTAGTAAGCACTTGTTAAAGCAATCTTCTCCCACGTGTAACCCAGCAATAAACTGCTAGTGAATGAGATGGTAAATCTTCATGCATTCTGAAAGAAATGGTGCCCTTGTAGGACAAGGGCAATTAAAAAATAAAAGGGAAAAAGAAAAAAAATTTTGTTGGCTTTCATTTTTATTAAGAACACCTGTACTGGAATTCAGAAAATGCAGATGGCTTTTTCTGACTCTTGATGTGCAACCGCAATTTCATTTGGGGGATGATGGGCAGCTGGGAAAAGGGGACGGGCAAGGGAGTGCTAAACTACAGGGAAGCCACAGAAGCATTTTGCTAAAATTCCAATTGATAGGGAACAATATGACCTGATGTTTAACCACCATTTGTATTGGTACCTGGAGGGTACCTTGGTCCCTCTTAATCCAAAAGATGCACTATAATTCCACCTGGGGCTCATCAAGATTTCAAAGTGCATCTGAGACAGAATACTGATTCTTGTATCCTGATGCACTGGAGTGGGACATGGGGGATAAATAAACAACTTTTGCAATTTCCTGATCTAACATTAATCTCCAGTGCTGAAAACACATATCTTTATACCTTGAACGAAGGATCAAGCTATGGGTAAGAGCTGGCAGAAGAAATTTTCTTTGGTTTAAGGGATCATTTATCTCAGAATCTAGTGTAAAATACACCTCTTCTATGTAGATGGGGGACAATGTTTGTGACCGTATAAACAAGATTCTGTTAGATTTGCACATGCATCATGGGAAAGACATGGAGCAACACATCTGCCACAAAAACATGAGCTACACAGCCAAGAATCCAGAGTTTGGATTTACCAAAGATGAAACAAATCAAGCACAGATCCTACTTCTTGCTACAGAAATGCCACGACCTCATCAGCTAATTGCTTGCTGGCACTGGTTTTCAGCATGAAAGTATGATCCTGACATATCCCTCTGTAAGAAACACAGCCAGCTGAAATTCTTTCGTTTTACTGGAAAGCATCCTTGGAAACCATGTATATGATAAGAAGCACAGACAGAGAGATCAGCTTCAGCCAGCCGACTGGTGCATCTTACTCAACCTTCAAAAAGTTGCGATGAAGATTTCTGCTTTTAGAATTTTAATTCAGAAAACCAGGAGAATGGGTAAAAGCTATTATGTGATCATATTCTTCTCCACTGTCTTTCTGGACACAACATTTTCAAGTACCTAATGAATAAAACTGCTAGACTTAGAGTCAGTCTGAGTTGTAACAGAAAATCAAACTGGGTAAACTCCTGCAATTCTGTTTCTTTCTTTCCTCTGCTTTGAAGAAGCCATTCAGGCAACATTACAACTGGAGCATTAGCAGGAATCAGTACTAACATGCATTATCTTGTAAATTCTTTTCTTAATAAGAGAACAAATATTGACTCCTTGAGGGAAAAGTCTTTGGTAATTCACAGTGAGACTGTTTTTCTAGAAGAGTTGGACACTACAAGGCTAAATTCTTTTCTCTAGCACCCTGTTTCTTCTTCAATCATTTACACTCTTGCAAACCAACCTGATCAATACACAGTTGCTGAAAAGCACAAATAGAGTTAATGAAGGAAAAACGAGGAGGTAGGGTTGTACTAAGTTCATCTACATTTAAGGAATTCCAGTTTGTCTCCCTGCAACCCGGTCAGCCCTTTCAGAGTGCGTAAAGAGAAAAAGGTGCATTTGGTAAGTGATTCAAGGGACATATTCTGAGTGCCTATGTTAGGAGGCTCCAAATTCCATTGCTGAACTTGACTAGTTCTCCGTGGACTACCAAGGAGTTTGGAGTCACCAGCTTAGGTGCCAGTGTCTCCACTGAATTCCATAACAAGTGATCTGTTCAAAGCCTTGGGACTGAGATTACAGAACTGCTGCAAAAGGGCAAGTTGTCCAAAAGTCCTGCTTCTAGGACCTCTGTGCCAGCACAAAAACCTGTCCCACCACCTGGGCTCTGATCTCTAAATACAAGCAAGAGGCTTTCCATGCCTCTGGAAAGTACTGGCTGGTTGCATTTGTATTTACAACTCACTTGCCTTTGAATGCTCAGAGGAAACATTTCTGCCAATTTTTCTTTCACATCAATATTTACGACTCCATTGATCAAGGCTGAGGTGGTTTATTTCAAGGTGAGTAATTATACCTGGGACTTTGTATATGAAAAATTAATGACAGGAGAAACTAATTTATTTGTCTGATCTTCACGTAGAGGCCCCACCTGCTTTGATAAGGAAAAAAGTCCTCATTTTGTGAGGAGAATGCCTTTGTACGGGTAGTTTTTTCCTTGTTTCTGTGCAGCACCTTCCCATTCAACCCTCTCTCATGGATTCACCCATTCTCATATTACATATAGGTGTTGTTCTCTCCATTGTATGTATGTGCACAGTATGGCAAAGAAAATCCATGCAGCGAATTTGGACCGAGCTCCTCTCTGTCCCCCATCTGATAGAGCCCAGGAGCTCTGTTCATCTCCCTGGCTCCAGCTACTTGATTGAACTCCATTTTTTTGATGAGGTGTTATTTAATAAGATTTTTTTAATTGGTTTTCTCTAGGTTTTGCATGGACCAAATTAAACCCATAATGTGTACAGATAAATGTACTGCTACCCCACTGCTGGTATATCACACAGTGAGACGCTCTTTATTAAATCAATTTTTCTTTTTAAATCACCTTCCTCAGAAGAGAGCTAGGAGAGAAGGAAGATGCTCTCATGGCTCATAAGCGAGCCTGGAGACATGATCCCTGCTCTGTGCTACTGCCCACAGTGGCTAAATATGAATGTACATGAGCGCAAGGGGAGCTACTTGTTTCTTCACCTGAGTTCATCTTTGATCAGTGCATCTAAAAATAAAACTCTTGGAGCAAAGCACATCTTCTAGGGCGGCATACAGAGCTCAGCAGCCAAACTCCTCTTGCAAAACCGAAGCATGGCTGGGGGCTTAAGTGCGTTAGCCACTCTATCTGCATATTTTAAGGGACAACCTAAATGACATCATTTTGATTGAACCAGAACGAAGATGTGAGCAAGCTCTGGGACATGTGCATTGTCTATACCCATTTGTAAGCTAGAAGACTAGTTGCTCTGGTAGCTTCTTGGGGTGACTGCAGTCAACAACTTCTTCATGTTTTCATTGATAGGCTTGTTTCTAAAAAAGAACCTGATCCTTTGGCTATATATGTATATATATATATATAACCCAAGCAGACACCACCTGCACCACCTGGGTTTTAAGAGCAACAGTCCCTCTTTCAGGATCCAGGATCATAAACAGGAGATGGGACCCACGTAACAATGCAAGGTAAGAGCATCTTTGACAATAATCTTGCCATTGTGGCAAGAGGATGGTGGTAACAGCTGGCAGTTGATTGAGGGAATTGTAGATCAGGGTAGTAAGCACCTAGGGTAAGGTGATGGGTGAGAGAAAGGTCCCAGGAAAGCTGAAAACTGGTCAGAAAATCATTGCTTCCCATGCTTGTGGACAAATGCCTGGCAAGCAAGCAGAGGAGACAGAGCTCTGTTGGAAGGTCCCTTCTGCTGTGCAATAACAGCATCCCTCAAATAACAGGGAGATGGTGGGACATCTTGCAGGAATGAGTCCTGTAATGGACACTACAGGCTCCTCAGGAAAGGCAGGTAGGTTAGACCAGAGATCTCCAGAAGTCCTCTCCCACATGCATATTTAGGAATCTGAAGTTCTACTTAGAAAATTGCTGGTAGCCAATAATACCATTCAAGGCAGGTGATCTGTGGAAGATTGCACTATTGCTGCACTGAATACACAAAAGCTGTTATGAGATATGACTCAGAAAGATAAGAGAAGACACTGTGCACAACCAGTTTTGAATGTGATGTGGCCGGTACCACTCACAAATGTGCTTGCTAAGGTATGAATGTGCCTACCTCCATGAAGATCACTTGGTCAGAGTGATATATCCCTGCAGAAGGAAGTTAGAAATATGGACCAGAGCCAAGGCCAGTATGGAGATTTTTTCCTTCCCACCCAAACCAACGGCTAGGGGGGATTTTTCTCATTGTCCTTTGCTCAGTCAAAGAAAGATACTTTTAGAAGAGCTTGTTTCCAAAGCGAGTCAGTAGGAAATGAGAAATGAAGGAAAGAGTGAAAATGGAGAAAACCATTATAAACCATAGATGACCTTTAACGGTCCCTTCCAATCTAAACTATTCTATAATTCTATGAAAATACGAAAAGCAATGGCCCACCACAACTGCATCCTGAAATTTGAGATAGCTACCATGTCTGACACACCGCTCCACCACTAAGTATCTAACTTCTACTGCATTTATCCTCCAGGGCTCAAAAAGAAAGAGGTGTGTTGTTAGAGCGATTTACAAGCACAGAGAGAGGGATGTGACTGAAGCTGCACAGGGAAACTATCCACCTCAGCTGTCACTGTCATCTTACACCTGGAGTTTTTCTTGATTTCTCGTGTGAAAGAATAAAAGAAGAAGAGGGAGTGAGAGGCACAGCAGGAAAACTAACCAATGAGATAACGAGAAAAGAGGAGAGGTCAGGAAAAAAGCATAAAGGGGATGGGACACAGAGATAAAACACCCAGAAAAAAGAAGAAGGAAGACATGCACTGGGTTTGCTAGTCAATGTTACTTCAGAAACAACCAGGATCTGCAGTGCTGGACAGATGCGTAGGACCCTGTCAGAGAGCAAGTGACTGAGAAAGTGAGAGAGACAGAAGAAGAATCATAGAATCATTAAGGTTGGAATAGACCTTTAAGATCATCAAGTCCAAACATCACCCCAACAACACCATGCCTACTAAACCATGTCCCGAAATGCCACGTGTACATGTTTTTTGAACACCTCCAGGGATCTTGACTCAACCACTTCCCTGGGCAGCCTATTCCAATGCCTGACCAGAGGGAGGAGAGAGGAGAAGGGAGAAATTAAAGCATCAGCAAGTGAAAAATAATCACAGATAAATAAAGTCAACACAAAAAACGACTTTCATTTTCTCTTTCAGGCACTCTAAAGTGAGCCATACAAGCAGAGACTTTAATTTGCCTCCTTCCCACAGACTCAGCCCTGCTGATTCATTCGACTCAGCAAGGCAACGCTGCTCACTAACCTATAGTACCAATTTATATGCTAATCGCCTTCGTTTGTAAGTCAACGAAGTCTTCTCCAATGCCTCGCCCCACTCTAAATTCACTGGTGCAAAATGCTGTCCATCTCACAGGGCTTGGTATTGCTAACTCTGAGACACCAGAGACATCAAATCCTAAATAATTGGATCATTGATGGAGTTCATCCCTGTGGATTAAGTCGCTGTTTCATCTCAGCCCCTCACCTGCTCAGCAGGAGCCTTTCTAAAGAGTTTTGTAATTAGTGAAGCCTAGGAAAGAGAAAAGAGCAAAAATAAATAAAAAATTCCCTCCTTTTCAGTCTGTCCTCCAGTGTTCCCTGATTTTCTTCTTCATACCTCAGAGATCTCTCTTGGAAGGACAAGCTGGGAAAAATAACCACCACTGCTCATTTCTTAGATCCCTTTTCCCTTATGAAGGATTCTACAAGTACCTGAATAGAACAAGCCTGGGAGGAGCCTGCCCATATCCAGTAGAGAGATTGGAAATTAAATGGAACTATTGAGGCCCCAGGTTATTTCCAGTCTTATGCTGGAAGACTCCTCACATGTGCTCAGTTACTTTGAATAGAAAATCTGTCCTCTTCCTGATAAACTGTCTTTCACAATCACTGGATTTGCACAGGCCAGTGAAAACAGGGTAGTTAAGTATGCAACGGTTGCTACTTGGAGTAATTAATACCAGTCCTTAACACTCCAAGGCTCCTAGCCAAGTTTCCAGCAGTCAATACCAATAAAAAGGAAGAACATTATAGAGTAATTGTGCACTTTTATCTCCTAAGGCAGCCCTATCTCTTTTTGGAAGCCCTTCCTTCAACACTTTTTTTCCTGGCATGCTTGCTTGCTGTCAGCTTTTGTATTTTATGGTACCCAAAGGAATCCCCAGTATGATCTGCTCCTGTATGGACAGGAGAAACCTACTGATAAGTCTCTAGACTGGACTCATACATTTTGAAGATCTGTTTTGGGTGAGTTTTGACCACCTTCCTCTTTTGAACACAACAGTTTTAAGAAATCCTGTATTAACAGCAATGGAGACAAATGCTTAATCAATGGCAAAGGTGACACTGTGACATCCACATCTCCCAGGGTGCAGGTCAGGGTGCTGTGGTCCAGCCCTGCACCTGATTACCACAATGTCCTGTCTACTTGCTAGATGTTATTCTTAAAAATCTTCTGTGCTGGTTTGCTGTATTATTTCTATATAAGCCTGTGTGTCAAGGCAATGAGCTGCAAGCTGGGCTGGCCATTAGCAGGGCAGGACATGTGGGGTCAGCTGCTAGACTGGGGTCACAAGCCTCAGGAGCTCAAATGTTCTGGTGCCAGACACCGGGGAAGACTGGGACCTGAGGGCCAGGGCTCTCGAAGGCAGGGGGGTCCATGAGTGCTGGTCGCTCTTCAAACGACACTTCCTCCATGCTCAGGAGCAATGCATCCCCCTGAGAAAGAAATCGAGCAAAGGAGGCAGGAGACCTGCATGGTTAAACAAGGAGCTTCTAGCGGAGATCAGGTGGAAGAGAAAGGTCCATGAAATGTGGAAAGAGGG
>Ga0065711_1040555_pt1 | contig 16861 bp, 10 predicted proteins | sample Hoacrofraction12_FD_59098 | JGI IMG/M metagenome (GOLD analysis project Ga0065711, IMG submission 59098) | Hoatzin crop microbial communities from Cojedes, Venezuela - Epithelial fraction 12 v2 (version 2) | ecosystem: Host-associated > Birds > Digestive system > Esophagus > Crop | place... | reverse complement strand
AGAGAAGGAGACTCCACAACCTCCCTGGGCAGCCTGTTCCAGTGCTCCGTCACCCTCAGAGGGAAGAAGTTCTTCCTCATGTTCAGACGGAACTTCCTGTGCTTCAGTTTGTGCCCATTGCCCCTTGTCCCGTCGCTGGGCTCCACTGAAAAGAGTCTGGCCTGAAAAGATGTCAGTAAGGCAGCTGGCCACAGGTCAGTCGGTGAGGGAGCGTCCGTGCATTGCTGCTTGAGGGATGTCGTATAGTGCTTGCAAGTGTAATCTGTCCCACAGCCTGGTTGCAGAGGCAGCTTTTCCATTCAGGCTTTGTTGTTTAATTCAGTTGGTGTCAGGAGGTGAGCACATTCAAGGCGGCTGATGGGAACAAGTGGATGGGTGTGGGAACGGGCGAGAAGCAGCAGCTGGCTGAAATGCCCAGGATTCTTTCTTCTTACGCAGGGGGTCCCATCCCAGGACCATTAACCAATAGGCCATAAACAAATTGATATCGGAAAATGTGGCTGGAAACTCCTTGATTAGGGAGGGTGAATGGGGAATGAAAGACAAAGTGAAAGTGTGATTTAACAGTTCCACAGGCAATTTCCATTGCCACCTCTGAGGGATTAGGATGTGTGGAATAGGCTAAAAACGAGGAGGAGCTCCCTCCCCTTTTGTTCTGTGGGCCAGAGGATAATAAAACGGCAGGAGAGGCAGTGCGGCTAGTTAGGGATTTCACAGGCTGCTATTTGATGCAGTTTAAGGAGCCCTTCTGCTATTGTTGCAGTTGAAATGGGAAGCGGAACTGTTCTCCATTCGCAAAAATCTCCAGCGTCCTCAGGAAGAGGGCTGAGAGCAAAAGGCTATTAAGATGGTAATGCTGCCCCATTTGGAGGAGTGTATCAAAATCCTCTTTGTCTATGTAAAGCGCGGCTCTGTTTCCCTCCTATCTTTGCATCTCCTGGCCTCAGTGCAAGCACCGGAGTGTTCGGTGGAGACCCTAGTGAAGGCAGAACTGCTTCTCTTGCATTGTCAGAGGAGAGCTTCAGGCTGCCAGAGGATGCCACGGAGAAAACTTCTTTGCTTTTATAAATTTGAAGTGTTCAGGGACGAAAAGAATCCAGTTATTCTTTTATTTCCACTTGCAGACTAGAGAAATGAAATTTGATGATCAGAAAGCAAGATTGGTCAGTCAGAGGTTTAGCAAGGAAAATCATCCTTCAGTCTCCTCTTTTCATTGCTTCAGTATGCTCTGTGCTGTGGAGGGGGTGGAGTGCAAACCCCCCAAATAGCCTCAGTTGCCTTTAAATTGCAATACAATGTCATGTAATGTACTACCATGCTGTGTGACTCTGTGATGAACCTGAACTGTGGCTGCAAAATCCAGTCTGACTGCAGATCCCTATTTTGTAGAGAGCTTAAACAGAGAGGCAGAAACATCGATCAAAACACTGCAAAGTATTGGAAGTTTTACTGTCTGTGTATTCTGTTTAAGGACTTGTGGTTGCTTCCCTAATTCAATATACTAATTAAAGTGAATGAAGTGATACTGTTAAAAAGAAGAAGAACAGCAAAATAGCTCCAGATCTCCTTGATTAAGGGTGCAAGTCACAAAAATGTTTTTTTCTCATTGCAGTGATATAACTTCTGTTTTGGGCGGAAAACATTAGCTGGTAACTCTGTTCCTGATGTATCAGTCAGAACAGATTCTGGGCTGTTCTTGACTAGTTATAGTTTCACTGAAGCTGAATGTAGTACATACTGGGTTAGGTCAGCTCAACTAGAAGATGCCACTTAGCCATGCACATACATATGCAAAAAGAAGATAGGCTGAATAAGCTGATATCAGTTTTAAGCTGTATCTGTGGGCGATTGTCCGAGTCTAGCTTAAGCAGCAGCATTCTGGGGAATGAATACAAGCTAGCAACAGAGCCTAGCTGTTAGCAACTGATAGCTTGGCTGTTTGTGGAAATAAGTCTCATTCCATCTCACCTCAATAAATGCCCTCTGTTAGTAAGAGGATGGTGCTGCAAAAGAAGACAGGGAACATGGTGGCTGGCTGCCAACTGCAGAGTTGATTGGGACTTTTTGCTGAATGCTTTAACCAAGTGATGAACGTTACTCTTCACTGAAAGAGCTCAGAAGCACTGAAAACATAAGGCAAATAATACTAGTGAGCTAGCACTTGCTTGTGAGTAATGATTTATTTTCGGTTTCATAGGGTGTAAAGATGGGTGGAATCAGCAGTTCATCCAAACTGACCTCCCGTATATCATACATGTTTCCTTCGGGTACCTGGTAACTTCTGTTACACTGAATCATGTCTTCTAGAAAGGCATTCACTTTTATTTGAAGACATCAAGAAATGTGAGTTCGTGGTCTGCCTTGACAGTGTTTTCAAGTTTTAGCTACCTTGCTGCTAAATACTTGTTCTGTATTTCAAATTAGAATTTATTTGCCTTCAGCTTTCGGCCTCAGTTCTTGTTATGACCTTCAGCGCTAAATGAAGTGCTCTTGCTGTTAAATGGTTTCTGTTGTGTGTGAGTGTACTTGACATTAAGATTTATCCTGCTATGTTTTACTCTTCCTTTTCAAAGAAAATTAGAGCTATGTGCAAGTTTAACCTCATAACTTTTGTGGCTCATGGTGACTGGCTCCCCGCACTACCCAAAGAAAGGACAGAATACCTTGTATTGCTCAAGGGAAGAGTTTGATTTTTGTGCCAGCAGGACTGGCTGATTAGTTAGTTGATTAATCCACCCTTTCTCCTGCCCTGTTTTCCACTGCACACGTCTGTGGGCGCAAAACCACGCTCACCTTGCCTGAAATGACTTACTGAGGCAGGTAACTTCTGATTAGCAGAAACAAAAGGTAAGTGGCACTCAGAAGAGAGTGTCTTAGGTTTTAAGTTTCACAGTGCTAAGAGGGAAAAGATCTAGGAACACCTAAATCTAGGGAAACCTTGGTACATTATGTTTCGTTTGTCACTAATGTGAGGAGGTAGGCTCATTTTGATCTCAAGATAGTGTAGGGTCTGGGTTTGCAGTGCAGCATGGCAAACCATCTCCAAAGTGCTATAACTAATTTATATGGCTGAAGCAATTGAAAAGTGCCTCATTTTATTTTGTAAAGAAATGCTTTGGTAATGAGTAGTGATGTAGAAAGGGAATTCTGAAAGAAAGGGCAGCATTATTTGTATTGTATTGTGTGAGTCTGAACAGTGAGAGACAATGATTTACTGCATCAAAAGCTTTTATTCATTTGAAGAACTGTAACTATAAAGTGACCTTTGTCTGGAGCAACATGGATATAATCTGCAAAATGAAGCAGGGTTGTACTCGATGTGTGAATGGATGGAAGACAGATTAATGGGAATAAAGTTGTGCATTGCTATTGAGATGGTAACAAATTTGCAGTGCCACTGGTGATTTCCGGCCCTGTTGGAGGGGTAAAGATGAACTGATCATTGTTAGGATCTCTGTGGGGTGGAACCGTTTTTGCTGTATTCCCCACAGGACACTGAAAGCCTCATGCTATTTCTAACAGGTTTGTAATAATGAGAGTGAAAAAACATGATCAGTTTGTAGGCTAGATTTATCCTGGCAGTAAGGAATGTGAAAAAAAAAAAAAGACTCCTATCGTCCCAATGCCAGCAAAAACACTCATACAGATGTAGCTGACATCAATGAGAGTGTCCTTTTGTTCAGCCAGTTCATGGCATTTGGGGGAACTGGTTGCTAAACCTGACCCAGGAATGGCGTTCGCGTGGGTGAGGGCATCTTCACTGGGTGGCTTTGTGGGAATCGCTCTACTGCTCTGCAGCAGCGTTGGCAAAGCCTCTCTGGAGCAGCTGAACTCCACGGCTATCAAACAAAGGAGTCTGGAGGAGCAAAGCACAGATACAAACCCGACTAAAAATGGTCATGAAGAGAAGTGGAGGGAAAATATTTTAATTTTGAAGGAAGACTAGAGGTATCTTGGGTTTAGATCCAGTAGAAACAGAATAAACTCTGCCATTTCAGTAAACTTAAATGCTTCTCTCTGCAAACATGATCTTTCTAGTGGCATAGTAGATAGACAACAGATTGGTGAAGTTTCTGGCCATACTTTTTGCTGTGAGCCTAACTTGTGGGACGGTATTGTGCTGGATAAATCCAGTATAGCACAAAGTATTGAACTACCTGCTCATTTCTGAACACGTATGTAAAGACACAGAAGATGCAGTATTGCTTGCTTGCACTGAAAGCTAAATATGTCCTAAATGGTTTGCTGGATTGCAACTCAAGTGCCAGCATTTTATTTTTCTTGAGTTTTACTAAATGTAATATGAAAAAAACTTAGTGCAAGCAGTGTGCCAAATCTGTTCTCATTTACACAAGTGTGAACTGAAACTGATTTTTTTTCAATCCAATGCTGTTAAAACAATGAGCTGAAGAGTACAAGTCTGTATGTGGAAAGACGTTCCCCTCTTTTCAAGGCTGGCAGAGGCTTCCTGGGACAAAATGATCTCACTTCAGAGAGACCTTACCAGTCTCTCTGATGAATTCCTGATCAAAGTGGGCTAGTCCCCTGTGTTTTCAGCACAGTGCTAAAGCAAATGGCCTTTTTTCCAAACGGCTTTTAACATAAGGAGTGAAGTTGTCTGTTGATTTGAGGTAGTATCTGTGATTTGTGACGGTATATAGTTCTGGGAACTGAACGTTGTTATAGAAGAGCAAGACTTCTATTAGTAATTACCTGGATTTAACGTAGAAGGTGTCACATCTTTCAAGCTGCAGATTTGAAGAATAAGGTCAAATGTACCTAAAATGGTCTTAATGTTCTTAAGTGAATACACTGATGAGGAGAAAGCCAAAAAAATGTCTTTCCAAAAACATGTTTTCCAGCCAGAGTAAAGTCTTGTGCTTTTGTGTGGAGCTTATAAAGGTAAAAGGCAGTGAAGTCTCACTGTGATTTATCCATTTCTCACGTAGGCGCAACTAGATTTCTTTTGCTGTCCTCAAAGATTATGTCTGTTCTGGCTTCAGCAGTAGCACATTTGATGAAGCCGTCACTACTGTCACTTCACCTAGTAAAATGGTAGTTAGCAGTAGAGGACTATGACCCAAATGATTTAACCTTGCTTGTACGTGCAACTTTTCTTTAGCTATAGGACTTTATGTATTCTTCGTGTTAAAATCTTGTAAAATCTCTGAGCATACAGCCTGGTTGCTGGAGGGAAATGCTGGGCACTTTATTGTTCCCCGTGCTGGGGAGGAGAGAGTGGTGCAGAGATCCAGCAGTTAGCTACAGTCTAAACCTGAAGTCTCCACAGCGTAATCCTGTGTATTGAATAGCATTGCATCTAAACTAGAAAACTTTGTCTGAGGAGGGGCTTATTAGCACAGGGATAACGCTTTGCAAATAGGCTTCCTGCTGCTTTGGCCCCAGTGCTGTTTTTCTTTGAAACTTTCTCTGTGTTTGCAGAATTAACACACCTAGAACAACCTCAGGTATCTCTACATCTGATGTGTAGACTTGCCCTGTATTTAAAACTGGACTAACCACAAATTTAAGTGATCTTATCATATAAGCTTAGATCTGTCTTGATAAGATGGAACAGGAATATACAGCACTTTCGTTGAAAACAGACACACATGTGATAAACCCTCCCAGTAAACAGGTTTTTACTTCAAAAGGCTTTTCTCTTTACAGTCATTCCCTAAAATTAATAACATTGAGCTGTTACTGTGAAGTCTTTTCTCTAATATTCATTTGAACTTTTAACATAGTGTTAATGATTGTTGTAGCGCTTCTTCTCATTGTTTATGTTGTAATGAAAGCAGAATTTGGTCCTTTGTTGCTCTGTTCTGTGAAATTTGTGAGATTAAATTTTGGGTCTGGATTGAGTTGGTTAAGGGTTACAGAGATGAGAGAAGCAACAAGTTTAGCCAGCAGTTTGTTAGAGCATGGTGTATCGGCCCCGACTGTTCCTTGGTTTGCCACCTGAGTAACCCTAGAGGGTCTGCCCTGGGGCTCAGCTGAGGCAAGGCAGTGCATGCATGACTGCATGGGTGAAGAGGAAGCACCGTCAGATGATGCTGTAATTAACAGTTCAACAGGAGATGTTGTTGCTGAAAAGATTTTACTTTGTTGTCCACGGAATCCTGTTTTCATTTAAACTTCATAGCTTTTTCATTACAGAAACAATCTCCCATGCAGCCCAAAGCCCTGTGAAGGTGCGCTCTCCAGAAGCAGTAGCAGAGATGTGAAAAGTGACGTTTCTAGAAATTGTTGTGAGACTCTCAGAGCGGAGTCAAGCAGTCTGCAATAGGGTGATTTCTCAGAGTGCTGTGTGCTGTTGTGGAGACCTCAGCTGGGATGTGACTTACTACTGAGTGAATAAGCTTAGAATAAGCAGGCTGATGTCCTGAGTTGTGAACACCAAGCATTGCACTCCTGAAGATGTTCTGAGTGAGTTTAGGGATGAGACTCTTTTGCTTGGTAGCATATAGAAAACTCACATTCCTCCTTCAGGCTGCACGTGTTTGATGGACTTCAGTTTGGACGCATGTCAGGTGGGATTTGCTCTCTACACCTTTTACTTTCTGCATGTGTATTTGTGCTGTAAGTGAATTAACCAGAACAAGGTATTGGGCACATATATTGCAGCTGCCTGTTTGTGGGCTGTATCCTGTCGGCCATGGCCATTTGCTGGAGTTCACAGAGAAGCAGAACATCCTGTTTGCTTCGTTTTCTTTTGTCTGCCCTGTACCAGCACGGGGAGAATATTCCTATGTATCTTTTCTTTTCGGCTCTGAAAATGGATCACAGTACTCATGATTGTGTTCAATAGCTGGAAATGCTGAGGATATCCGATTGCTGAGGTCTCTTATTTTAAACTCCACATGCCAGGAAAAGTATGTGGGATCCCACCAGCTTAGCACTGGAGGGTGCAGGATGCATCAACAGGAAAACCAAACAAAACATGAAGTGAAATTCATTTGAAAAGGGAAGGGGCTCATATACCACCCGTCAGCAGTGTTTAAAGTCTTCGTATCCACACAATAGGCCTTTTATTTTGCTTCAGTTCTTCTCAATATGCAAACTATCTTAAACTGATTTTTAGAGCTGCAGCTGTCGGTAAAGTCAGTGGGAGCTGTAGGTGCTTGTTACCTTTGAAAATCAAGCCAATGTCTTCTAATGTGGTAGCAAAAGCCCAAACTGCTAAATTAGGGTGTATAAAGCATAACTGTGATCGCTCTGTAATGTGATCCCAGCCACCTTCATATCTGAGACAGAAGCACGGCCTCATGCTGTGCGCGCCAGAGCTCAAAGGTACGTTGTTTCTTCTTTGCCTTTCAGCCCTCCTTTCCCTACAGCTTTGTGGCCTTGCTTCATCACCACAGTCCTTCCAGCCGAGTAATACTGAATGGGACTCTGTCAGAGTTTAACGGAGCTAACTTTTATTCATCCAGAGTACTTTCTTTTCCTTGAGAAACAGGTTTGTTCCCCCTTTTTGTCTCGAATATACATTAAGCCAAGCCAGGGAATGAGTGGTCACACAACCGATCCGTAGCCTCCTACCTACTGTAGCAGCAGCGAGGAGAGCAGCCACCCAAGGCACTATTTGATTTTCATTTGGAGGATTTGTCATGCCCTAGGAAAGGTTCCTAAGCAGTGGCCAGAAGTCAGGGCAAGTCCAGGTTTCTCCAGTATGAAATGAACTAAATTCCACTGTCACCTCTGAACATGAAGGGTGAAAGGCGTCCCACCAGCTGATCCCAGCTGTCTGGGCTCAGGAAGGACCTCGCTTACTGCTGTATCGCTCAAGGGCACAGGCAACTTCAGCACACAAACTCAGTCTACAAACTCGAGTCCTCTTCTGGCAGAGGGGTAAATGCGCTGGCCCACCTGCGGGCTGCAGCTGACAGGTTCGTGCTAGCTGAGGCTGGCTTGCCCCACACTCACTTTGGGAGTGTGTCTTTTGTGGACAGATCTTGCAGAAAAGGAGCCTTGGATGAGGATGAAGCTGTCTGCCTCCCTTTGCTCCCCTTCCCCTTCCCAGTCACCACTGGAACAACTGCCTCCGCTGACACCTGTTTTCAGTGTAGCTTCTTGGCTGTGCCTGGGCTGATGCTCCAGAGAGGACTGCACAATTGTCATTAAATGTGTTCACCTGTCCTTCTCATAGTGTGAAGAGTGATAATGTAGTAACTTGTCCAAAACAATTACTTGTCCAAGAAGAGTAAAAGTCTACAGGAGTGCACAAGTGAGAAGTCTGTGGTAAATTGCCACCTGTCTGTTACAGATCAGAGGGTATGGATTTTGTTGAATGACTAAAGGCTGTCTTGTAAGTAAGAGAAGTGACAGGGAGGGATCTGCTGCTGATGTTGATTTCAGCAAGTGTGATCAGATGCCTGGATGTTTTCAAATAAAGTATATTCCAAGCTTAAACTGTGTTCCTTCAATAGTTGCCAAGGATTAATTTGTTTTGGCTTTGTTTTTTATTTTGTTTTTGTTTTTTCCTAATGCTCAGAATCAGCAGCTTAACTGGTTCAGAGAAAGCTGGTTTAAATCGCCTTCTCTTATTGCTTGCCTCTTAGACCGGCAGTTCTCTCAGTTCAGTGGCTCTGTGTCATTTTTTTTTATAGTGCTACATAGTGTTGGTAAAATAGGAAGACCTGAAAATAGAGGAAGTAGAGGTAATGTTGATCTTCAAACACCAGCAATTGAAAGGACCATTCACAGTTTCCTTCAAAACAAAACCAAGTGGTAAGATAATGCTAACCAGGGCTGGGTGCCCAGGAGAGCATCATAATGAAGCATCCACCGTTATTGTTCATCTCGGTGTTTGTTCTTCATGTGAACAAAAGGAAGGAAGAACTCTGCTATCAGGCTAGAGAGGAAGGAGTCTTTGTTGCCCTTGGCTACCCTAACGTTAAATGTGAGGAAGCACAGGGCACTGCAGCATAACCTTTCTGCTGTATTAGACGGGGAAAATTCAGGAGGTTAAGGGCGGACACTGTGTTTATCTAAAGACTAGACTTCCCTTGCATGATAGCCCCAAATCAGGTATGTCAGTGCTAATATTTATTTAGGTGATGCGAGGTTTTAAAACCGTGGTTTTAAACCCTGGTTCCTCTGCTTTGCTGCTTCTGTGCCATGTGATTCCGCCTTTGCATTGTTGCTCACCATCAGGAACAGTGAGAGATGCCATTTCCTTACTGAGTGTGACAGGCACTGGGTGTCCTGCGTGTAAAGTTCAATCATATTGCTGAAGCATCAGGAATGTATCTGCTGGAGACTGAGTCAGGCTTACTGTAACTTTTCTGCTCCTACTCCACCCATAGAGTTGTCTGCTGAAGTGGCAGAATCCCTGCTGTCCCTCTCCTCCTCCTTCAAGTCATGAGGCTGACACACTGTCAGATTAATGACAAAGTTTACCATGCTCAGAGCCATTGTTTCAGATTTTCAGATGACTCAGGCAACAGTTATGTCGTCAGCTAATCTCAGGTTATTAGTTAAAGATATTCCTTGCAATCGTGAAAGTTTGCTTAACTTGCCTGTGCATTTGTCTTACTCTGGCTTTGTCTAATCCATGTACCATCTCTACATATCAAGAGACATTGGAGAAACAGATTTACACCCCATTAGAGGCAATGCTGTGTTGCTGGGGTGTTTGAAAAAAGTGGATGCGTTTTTTGATTCTGGTATAAAGAGTTCGTTCTTGTATGTGGTGCTTTGGTATTTCTGGACACAAAATTAAAGCAGCCCACAAATACTTGTGAGCTTTATCTTCACATTCAAGGTGCACCCCTGCATTGATTTCTTGTTAATTCACGGGTTACCTTGGTGCGTGATGTACAGAATGACACTTTGATACATTTATGGCAGTCTTTTTCCATAATTCCAGAATCTAATTGCACTCAGAACTCTACTGGTTAGCTCAGATAAGGGATTTCCTTTCTCCTGTGTGTAAGACACAAGTTTCAGAAGACTATTTGCAAGCTTTTTATAATACAGTGGCTTCATGGATTATGTGTTTTGTGAAGGCTCTACTGACTTCACTGTAGACAGAGCAAGAACTTTAATTAGAGAAGATAGCCTTGTTTTGTTTAATGCAAGTGTTCTGAGGGCATGCTGATTTGACAGAGTGAAAGCATTTGATAAGAATACAAAGAGAATGGAGAGAATCCTGTGAAACTACTGAGAGGGTCAAGTGTAAGGAGTATTCTTCAAGGGGTCATAGTATGTCAACTGTATACAAAACTGATGAATGCGGGAGAATTAGGGCCAAGCTCGAATTAGATGCGCTTCTTGTGGTTCTGGAGGTGATCAGCCTGTGTGTAAAACCATGCTGGATGCAGGAAGAAATAAAAGAAATACTCCATGTTATGTTACTGGTATTGTGGCTCCATGAAACCACTAAGTTCAACACAGAAAATGGAAAGAAAACTCTGAAAGTCCTGGAAAATAAAATTAAGAAATAGAGTGAACTCGGACCACCCACCAAAGTAGCCTTCTGGAAACAGATTGATCTTTACTTCACATAGTAGATGTGAAAGCATAAGAAAATACTGAAAACCCAGATGGAGCAGTGGGGGAATGACTACCCATGCTTAGGTTTTTTACATTACTAGCATCTTAAAGTGTGGTGGTTCTTTGAAGAAAAAAATCCAAGATTACGTTTAGCACATCTTAGTCAAGCCACAGCAAGCAAACTCAGTTTACAAATACAAATGTTTTGGGTTTGCTTTGATTTCCTAATTGCTAACCCTAGAAATTATTTTTCCCTAAAAGCTAAAAGAGATTCTTTCGTTCTCACATATCATGATGAGTGGTTTTAATGGAATAAATTGTGTCTTCCATGCCAGCTAAAACAGTTGTCTTCAGTTATGCCAGTCGTGAAGGTTTACGTATGCAGTTACAGTTTTTGTATTTGGGTGTTAAAATAAAACTGAAGTGGGATAGAAGAAATAGAATTTACTTAGTTTTTTGGTGGCCCATTTGCTGAACAGAACTAGCAAGGCTGACTGAGTAACTAACATTCATTAGTGCTGCTGAAGACAACAGATGAGCCTCGGAGTACTGTCCAGGAACAATTATCTTGAGTAAAAGTAAGTGCTGGTTTGATGCATCTGTAATTAGAGCTGCCTAGTACTTTGGAAGGGGTTTCCTCCCAGGGCTAGAGGCCTTGGCAAAACTTCCTTTGGGATGAAACTTCAGAGCATTTCTCTGGAAGGCTTCTTGGGGAAATGACAACCCTATGACTTTCTTTATGGAAACTGTTTTTATGACCATCTATATCTATCTGTCTGTCTGTCTATGATTATTTCAACTTACAGAGGATATAAAACACCATGTAGCAGACACCAGAGGATTGCAAGTCTGGTATCAAAGCCATGCCTAATGGAATTGCTTCTCGTTGGTGGAGTATCTGTGATAGACTTGAGCAGAGGTTTGAATTGAGAGTGAGGGTCACACTATAGTAAATATGAGGAGTGGGGGTGCATATGGCCATGGTCTAACTGGAAGGAAGAGAGGGAGAATCGTGGGGAGCACAGCTGTGTGTTGTGCTGCAACAGCACACCTCGTGTGGGCCAGTAGTGGATGGGGGTAGGCTAAACCCTTGCAGCATTCCTCTTCCCACTGCCTTACCTTTCCACCTGCTTGGAAGGGGAAATCTATTTCAATACCATTTTGCAATACAAATCAAAAGACATCTCTCTGATACAAAGAAATTGGGTGTGATTTACTCCTTTTCCCTGGATAGAGGCTTACTGGAGCTCACAGGGAGCTACGCTGGTAACAGAGAGAGAGATGCAGTCTTCACATGGCTCCTCTAATGGAGTTTCTAATCAATGGACTGGACTTGATAACAGAATGGTTTGCTGTGGGAGATAGCTGAAACCTGCCTGCAGACAGGTAGAAGCCTTTTATAAAAGGATCCCAGTAAAAAGACAAAACCTGTTACCAGGAGGAAACTTTTTCAAGGGAACTGATCTGACAAGAGAAACAAAAATAAATGAGGCAGTGTTACTGCAAAACAGTGTTTCTTAAAGAAACAGAACGACTTGGTTTCCACAAGCTAGCAAGAGGGATATTGGTTGCTACAGCCGGAGTCTAATGGCATCACATTCACCAGCCTGGTTGTTTACTGGTGGGGATACGTCCACTGAATGTTTCAAGCACTCCAGGAAGAAAGGAGAGGCTGAGGACTTCACTATGTTTTATTAATGTTCTCCTTCCAACACAAATCCCACTGAAGAAGACAACAGATAAATCCTGATTTCGCTTTATTATGAGTTGTTGAGATATGCATTTATAACAAGAAATGGGAAACAGATTACACTAGCAAACACATCTGGCCTCCGACTGGCCTTGAAGTCATCCAAAAAGGAGCACGAAGTATGGCGTTGTTTACAGCCAGGCACTTACAATCCCACACAGCTGCAGGAGTGAGAGGCAGCAGAATAAACTCTCAAGACAAGCTGACAACAGCTCCACTGCTGCGGTGCCCCTTTTGCAGACGAGACAACAACAGATGAAGAAATCTTGAAAATGACCCAGAGCAGTGCTCATTAGTGAGCGAAGCGCAGGCAGGAAATGGGACAAGATTCCTTTTGTCATAGTTCTTCACCCAGCTGTCCGCCCGTCCCACAGCCACCCACAGGCAATCAAATATAGTCATAGTCAAACTGCAGAAAAGTTATACAAATAAAACCTCCAGTGATTGCATACAGACCCCTTCCAAGTTACATTTGCCCCATTAGCAAGGAATAAAAAATTGCTGGGTTTTATCCAGGCACGTTTATCATTGCAGTTGAGACTTATTACGAGGGGTTGTATTCAGGTAAAGCTGATATCATCATGTAACTCCTCTTAGTCATGTCCATCTGACCGTCTGTTTCTCTGCATATTTACTGTTTATTATTGATTAGTAGCACTTTTACTATGTCTGTTGTATTTCCTTGTTATGGCAAAACTGTGATTTTTACTTTATGCAGGTATATACTCTCTTTGTTTGTATAAAACAGATGTGTGCAGTTCCCAAAGTGACAGCACTAGCAAGCAGAGAAAAACATTTCTGGACTTCTGAAATGGATTCTTTAAGGAATCAAGTGCTATTTTGAGATTTTTAAGTTATCATAATGACGTAAAGACTTCTTGGGATCTTTTGTTTGTGAGTACAGCTCACTTAAAATCTTGCTCAAAGGTTATTAAAAGCCCTTTTTTTTCTTGTGGATTAAAGCAGTTTTTTACCTACATTTTTCACCTGGAGTTAAAGAACAAAAGTCTGTTATAGACAACTCTATAAAGAGCTCTCCTTCTTCCAAATGGCTGCCATCCTGCTGCTCGCCACCAGGACTGTGATCGTAGGGTGCTGTAAGTAGTTACAGTCGACTCACGTGATGTTCATAGTCCCTTCATGTTTAGCTTTGTTCCTCGGCAGCAGTGGCCATTTGTAAATAGAGCAGTTGCGTATGAGCTGTTCATGAGATTCCTTCAAAGGGAAGCTTTTAATGCATCAGCGCTGAGCTTGGGCATCGAGCAAAATGAGTGTCACATTTGCAGCTTATTGCAATTATTTTAAAAATCATAAATTCATGCAGTCTTGAGGCATCTGGTGTCCTATCACTGCGTCTAGAGTTCCAGACTGACATAAAATAGCCGGAGAATTGAAGCTGGCATGAAACAACCAAAAAGCCTAGCCCCTTCCCACCCAAAATTGAAGTAATTTAAGACTGGCATTCCCAATTTTCAGATCCTTATCAGTATCATATGATAGCATTCTCTAAGTGTTTCAATATGTTATTTAAAAAAATCAGCACACAAGGCAATTAATAAAGAAAACTGATGCTGAGAAATCTGGGGCTGAGAGCACATAACATTAGTTTAGGGTGAAGTACATAGAAACACGCTGTACTAAGAAGTGAACAGGAGTAAGTCTAGGTAGTTCAGAAAGTTGATGAAGAGATTTCACCTTCTTTATCGCTTGTTCTCCCAAGGTACCTCAGCACTGATCTGAGGCAACTCTCTCTAGGTTCAGCATCCCTTTTTCAGGATGAGATCCCACTTGAATCACTCCACGTGGATATCATGGCATTTTTTTACACTCACAAGTATCTACAAGGAGCTAGTTTAAGACCAACTCATTACACCTTGGCTGCTAAAGAGACGTGAGATACAAAGTGGTCGTAGTGGCTAATCAATGTTATTTTAAGTTTAACTGGGAAGGGGTGCTGCAAACTATCAGAACAGTCTTTGAGGCATCTGGTTTGCCACTTTGGGAGTCTCATTAATATCTCTTCTGTGTTGTTACAATGGTAATGGCAGCTATCAAACATTACTGCATCTCCTCTTACCAGTGTGTCTGAGTGCAGTATCACTAGAGCTTTTAGTTGTGTATTTTTCCCCCCACAACTCTCATTTCTCATCTTTATTTGAATCACAGGCTTGTTCAGCAGGTCAGCTAATGGAGAGCAGATTTTTTACTCATTCTGGTACTTTTTTTCACTTTTCCCTCTATTTATATAACACACAATTTGTAATCTTTTTAAAACCAAGGAAGAGAAAAGTCTTGACTTCATCTAGATTAAAATCAGCTGCAGCCTATTAATGGACTCAGCCCAAGATTGAGACTTTAGGAAACAAAAACACTGGACTAAATTAGACTGAACTGGCCTCTGTCTCCTGGTGAGGGGATTCATATAGCGAAAGGGGAAAAGGGGGGGTAAAGGGAGAGGATCTCCATGTGGTTTTAATTCATTTTGATTCTCTTCCTGAAGCTAATTTACCCAACACAAAGACTCTGTAGTGGGCAGCCAGCTTTTTAGAAGTTTGGCTTTCACTGATAAACAACTCAATTCCTGTTCTGAAGGTCTGAGATAGCTCAGACCTGTGTGTAATCAGCCAAGGTTTAATGTGAGTATTTTGGTACAGGGTATTTCAATTACATATTAGAGTCCTTTCATCATCTGTCAGAGTGTATCCTGAAGACTCTTGGATAATTGATCTAACTCCTCCATTCATTCTGTCCCCAGAAACAGACAGTGAATTGTCTTATTGAAGAATCAGATCAGCAGACACATGGGCATGTCGAGCCAAAAGTGCTTCCACTGGCAGGGCTCTCTCAGAAGGCAATCCTTAGCTGCTGCTGGGCCTGGAAGCCTTTGCCACCAAAGCAGCAGTGTGCTGTTTTCTGCTGAAGGGAAAATACGCAAATGTTCTATTCATCCCCTTTGCCGTTAAATGTTTTTTATTGCATTCTTAGCCACGTCGGTGTGTGTAGTCCTCTAGCAACATGCAAGAAACTATATCTTTGCCCTAAAAAAGTCAGACAGTGGGTGGGGAAGTGAAGCAAACAGTAAATCATTAGCTGGAAATTATTTGAGTGATTATGTTAGGCACAGACAGTCTTTGGTTACAGTTTTCATGTACTTAGTGACGATAACTTGTAATCTAAGCAAGACTAAAAGGCAAATGGAGAGATTAGTGGAGGGACTGACATGGAGGAGGGAATGGAACTGGGCCTTGAAAGGAAGGGTTGACTGAGACACTATCTGTGGGTGTATGGTTTCCCAGGGCTTCAATCCCATGTGCAAATATTTGTTACAGTAAATGAGTATATGCAGGGCACATATCTATTGCTGACTGGCTAACGAGCCACTGCAATCAGCATCAGTTGTTCACTGCTCTTTTACATGTGCCTTAGGAATGAGTAATATCATATGAAATATGGTTTTAAGACTGAGGTCAGAAGATGTCTGGCTGCAGCTGCTAATTCTTGCCAGTTTTGTGTAATAGTGGACAAAAGAATTTTTCCGTGTCCTGTTTTCCACCTTCTTTTCTAATTTATAGAGATACTGAAATGTTCAGCATTATATGTAGAATGCTCCATTTCTACAATTTTAAAGGCCATCTATACATACACAGATAGTACAGGTATTGCACAGTTATCCAGAATGCCTTCTATATCCTTATCTGGGCATATTTTTCCAAAGTGAATTTTGCATTTTCATGGCTTTCCTGCTTTATGACTCAGTTCAAGCAAAGGTTTAAATACACACATAATCCCTTATACTTTGTTTGAATTAAACAATTTCTCACACTTATAACAGTCATCTGGAGCCTAGGTTGAGCAGGACATGGTTTTTCCAGTAGATTCTCATGTAGTTCTTCCTTCTCCTGACCACATGCTGTCCCTCCCCCTCAACACCCACTCCACCTCCTGTGTGCCACAGTGCTCTGGAAACAGGCCAGAGATGCTGCAGAGCTTTTGGGAATTAGGCTGGTTTTTTAAGGATAAATCAAGTTTGATTTGATGTGCTGGTACTGTGAGAAAGACTATTGGAATATGAAGGTGAAGGACTGGGTACCTTCCTAGCATTTCCTGCCCATATTTCTTCTTGCCAAAGCTTAGGACGTGAGATAGCTGAAATAAAATAACCCAAAGGCTTTTGGATACTGTTAGGTGTCCCACTTTATTCTAGGCCTTCCTCAAATGCTGCTAGAAGCGAACTGGTCTGCTGTCTTTTTCAGTTACTTTGTTTTGTTCTTTTGCTTATATTCTGTCAGTAAGTCTATTATTTGTCTAACACTCAGACTTCATCCGCTTTCCCCAACATGTGTTAGGTACTGATGACTCCAACAGAGGTGCTTAAAACTTTGTTGAGAAATAACTGGAAGTAGTTAGCCATCTAGGACTTGGCCAAGGATGAGGTGTGGTTAAAGGATGAAACTGAAGTCCCTCTCACCTGCTTAATGGGTTTCAGAGATTTATTTTAAGGCTCAAATTAACCTATCAGTATTTTGAGAGAGTAAACTCATTTTGGATGGTTTTCTTTAGGACGAAACCTGTTCTTGGTACTTTTTACCATCGTCCATCCCCCCCCCCCCCCCC
>Ga0065711_1040554_pt1 | contig 16861 bp, 10 predicted proteins | sample Hoacrofraction12_FD_59098 | JGI IMG/M metagenome (GOLD analysis project Ga0065711, IMG submission 59098) | Hoatzin crop microbial communities from Cojedes, Venezuela - Epithelial fraction 12 v2 (version 2) | ecosystem: Host-associated > Birds > Digestive system > Esophagus > Crop | place... | reverse complement strand
CCCCCGTCTCCCCGCCAGCGGCAGCCGCCGCTTCCACCCGATCCTGGCCGCCCGCCCGTCCCGGCGCCGCGGGAGATCGGGGGTGAATGAGCGCCGCTTGCCTTTGTACTTCCAGGCGTCAGCTGCGGACCTGAGGGGGGGGCGAACCCCAAACCCCCCGAAGTTTGCGAGCCCCCGTTCCCGATTGCCTATGGCGGAGTGATCGTTGCGTGTCGCTGCGCTGAATTTGTTCCAGCGTAGGGCTTCTGGGCCTGTTATTTTTCTTAAACCAAGCTTTGAAATGACGGTTCTCCAGCAAAGCTGGCAAAGGCAGTGTTTGTTTTCCTACTTTCAGGTAGTCTTCCCGTTGCTTTCCTCTGAGCTGGAAAGCATGTTATCATAATCTTGTTGTCTCCAATAAAAATATTTGGATTTTCCGAGTATGTTTTCTCATATTAAACAGTTGTATAAATGCTTAATATTAGGCTGTTTCTTCAGTCCTCATGGGACGCATTTACTGGCTTCAGAAAATGCTGCATCTCCTCCCAAAACTTGGATGTCATTGGGATACTTCATAGTTATGCTTACAAAACCAACAAGAATCTCAGCATGGCGTAAAGGAACAGGCCAATACATCCTTGGCCTTGACACGATCTCAATGAATGCTAATGTTGAAACAGTGAGGAGGAGCCTTAAGCGGGCTGTGCATGGGATGTGCTTTCTTTGCGGTGCCAATGTCTCCTGCCTGTCAAGAGAGGGCCCTAGCTCTGACATGAGGAGAACCCTCCATTCAAATGGAAATAAGAGCTTGCGAGCTGCTCTGCCGGTTGAATAGCAAAGGAGAGGAAATTTCCACTATGCTGTTGTCTAGTGATCTTTCTGTACAGGCAGGCTTCCTGACGTGCGGGGGCTGGATGAATGGGTGCATGGATTGCTGAAGTCTGTCAGTGTCATGGATCTGACGAATGCAAAGACTGTGGGCACCTTGGAAACAGCTTGTAACTTTTTTAAAGAAGTGAAGTTGAAACAACCTTCTCTGTTTAGACCTATCTAGTAGGAGAAGTCACGATGTTGCGAGTCTGCTAATCCAAGGCCAAGAGATAACACTTGAAATTGATACTACTTGGTTGGTAATTGAGTTTCTATGGCTAGGTCCCTTGATAAAAGATGCTTTTCTAGACTGAGAAAGTATGCAGAGGCTTAGATAGCAGTTTGAATAATTTTACTTAATTAAGAAGTTTTCTTAAGTGGCTTAGGTGATTGGTATGTGGTTACTACTGTGTACCTTTTCCTTAGCCTGGACAGTAAGAGGTGACTGTTCAGCAGCACTATAAATTGTCAGTGTATTTTTTTTGTCAATATTTGTTTGTCCTGGCATTTGTGATTATCATATTGTGCTAATTTAATTTAATTATATATATTAAGTAAACTATAGTCTTTGACTGTTTTGGGGGGCAGGGTGTGGCTTTCTGTTTGGTTTTTATTTTTTAAATGCAGAACATTGGGTGTCTCTGTTGGCAGAGAAGAATATGCAGGGTTTGGTCTCACTTCTGCCCTTGCAGTACTGATGTGAGCTTAGAGCAGTCTCCTTGACTATTGTTCCTTTTCCATTGCCGATCTCCCCTCTGAAAGGTGGGGGGTAGGAGAGGAGAGCTCTGGCTGCCAGTCTGCTGGGCTGTGGTGTCTCCAGGGGCAGCATGGTAAGAATTCAGTTGGCTCTAATTCTTCCGTGCGTATTTCTCTCGTCTTCAGACAGCTTCCTCACAGAAATAAGACAGAAGCAGTATTTAAATAATTATTCAGCAGAATTTAAATAATTATTCACAGTATGTGCATGTTTTGCCCTAGTCTGAGGCAGTCCTGGGGGCTTATGTAAATTGTAACCACAAGGCAGTGGTTTTCTGAATCTGAGTGCTGTGGCATTGGAGTACTTGTCTGCCTTTTCTACACCAGGATCTGTAAAAAGGTCAAACACAAGCAGCTCCTACACTCATTTGTCATGTAACAGAGGTATGTTGTCTTTTAGAGTTTGGTAAAGAGTTGCCTTTTGCAGTTTGGTAAAAACCCCATACTACAGCTCCTCTTGCTGTAAAAAAAAAGAGATTTTTACTTTACTTTTTGCAGAATTGAGGGATAATTCAATTTGAATCTTTCACAAATCAGTATCCAAATCTAACAAAAAAATCTCCACTAAAAACCGTTAATATTTTTAATTATCTGGTGTAATCATTTGTTGTGTTAAAGAGACAGAAGATACTGAAAAGAACTGTTGATGACTTGAGTTAGTTTAGTGGTGTTCTCAGCAGCAGGGTATAAGGGGTGCTAATAGTCCTCGTAGAGGTGATGGGAAGGAGAGTCCTAGGGTTCCACACAGGGTGTAATCAGGTAGGGCAAAGAATGAAGAACTTGGAAGACTGCCATGTGGGGCCTTCCTGTAAGCAAAAGGAAGATTAGCATCTGCCTCTGCCTGTGCTAGCAGGGTGCTGGGCCTGCCTAGAGTTATAGCAAGAACGGAGTGAGATCATCGTGAACATGCTGTAATGGGATGCTCACTACACACTCAGATGTGTGCATAATCTTACAATATGCACAGTAAACTCTTTTTACACAAGGTTACAGAAAAATAATTTGTGCCCCCTCCCTCCCCCAATAATAGGCAATATAGAGTCTAGAAATCATTTATGGTCACACTAGATGTCATGTCAAGCCTATTCAAGCCTTTCTGTAATGCAAGTTGTGTCAAGGTGTTCAAGGTAGAGGTGGCGTTGTCTTGAAGTACATAGAAATTCAGACCTAACGAATATTCTTTTGAAGGCGTAGCTGTATCCTTCAGTGCACAAATGTGTGCTTGAAATTAAAAAAAACAAACACCTGAAACACAAAAAGCCCCAGCCAAACAAAAAAATCACAAAAAAAGCCCACCAACAAAACCCAACACCTTATTTTTGGGAGAGCTTTCCACCATGTCAGTGGATATACAGTCTTGTCAGTCACCATAACAAAAAGTCCACTTTTGCTTCTGTTTAGTCTTCACTGAGTTCTTGCTGGAGATACAGTGCTGTCAAAGTTTTAATTGCTTTTCTGACTCTATTCTTCTGTGTTCTTTATCAGTGTTTTGAGCAGGGTTTTGTTGTGGTTTAGCTTTCTTCATAGGTAGTGTATTATTAAACATTCTGGCATCACCGTCTGCCATTGCAGTAAAAGCACTTGCACATTCAAGTTGTGAATCGGAGAGAGAGACACAGTGCTCTTTTTTTGTATTGTGACAGATGGACAGTTCATGTAAAAATTCCTGCACAGCCAGGAATATGACTGCAGTCAAAAAGTCTTACTAAACTTTTCCATGATACTGCCTATCGTAAGAAAAGAGTATTTGAGAAATCAGTAGAATATTTTATTTTCCGTGACACAGATTGCTCTGAAGAAAGAAGGCTTGCCTTCTCTTGTTGGAGGTATCGGTAAGCTCTGGTGGGACAGTGAGGCTATTTTGGGGGCTTGGGGGTTTTTTTAATGTGTTGTAAATGCTTAATCATGACATTAAGCACTGGCTTTTGTGATTTTTTTGGAAGTGTTGCACTTGACAATTTTTATTGTCTCCTGAAGCATTTAGCAATGTTATATGTGGATCCCTGGCTTATTGTGAAATAAACTGTGACACAGGACTGAGATTTTATTTCTTCCTGAAGCCTTCCTTCCCTCTTTCTTCCCCTCCCTCCCCCTACCATCCCCAAAATTTGGATAACAGTAATTGTCAAGTGAATAAAGTTGAAACATTGTTAGTGCTTATGTAATAGCTATAGTTATGTCAGTTTAAGGCAAGGAAATTCCTCTGCCTGTGGACCAGAAGTCCTTCTTGATGTTGCTGGCATTGGTGGTAGTTACTAGTAACATTACTCGGATGTTTAAATCCCACTAGTTAAAGGTACTGAAGAATGACGGTGCAGGTGATAGGACCAGTGCAGCATGGAATCCAACAAACCATAAAGACAGCATTTAGTTTTCACTGTTGCAGGTGATGTTGAATAGTTCCTTCCATGTCTATTGTGAGAGTGTTTATATTGATACCTGTATGTATCTACCTATGTATTACATATAGGTAGATTAGCCCATCTGGTTTATGCCAGATTGGCATGCTTTTTATCACTTCTGCCATGTGAAGCTTGGAAAGCTTGTATTCATCATGGAAGTGATGGCCAGGTCTTGCATTCACCAGAGCCAGAAATTCTAATTTTCGTAGTGGAGAAGGGTTTTGATTGTTGGTTCATCCTGCAAATGAACTCCTGCTAATGATGGCACCAACACGTTGGTTCAGAAATAGCAGTTTTCCAGGTTTGACTGTTGCTTACTGATGTGGTTGGGATACGAAGGGTTTTTGGTACTGTGATGCTCTCCAAAGAGGGGAAAAAAACCAACAACCCACGAACAAAAAAACCCCAGTAGACTGTAATGCAGAATTTTGGTGTTGACAGTTTTTCTTGTGTGATGGTTTGTGTCAAAGACTGAGAGACTCAAAGGGTTTGGTGTAGCAAGATACTCCACAGCAACTGAGTTGCGCTGCATGTTAGACGTGGTAGCTGTGCTTTCCTTGGAGTGGATGTGGAGGATAGCTTTCCACTGTTACTTGGGTACATCTTGTTTCTCGACAAGAAATCCAGTGTTGTGTGAAGTTATTTTGGCAGAGCTTTGTGACAGGTTATGGCTTGCTCACTGCGATTACCTTAGGATAATTAATACTAATAGGCTCACAAAGAGCAGCTTACTCAGTTTGGGGCTGTTAGTCGCAGAAGGGGGTTTTTTGTTGGGTTTTTTTTCCCCTCTTTTTAACGTGGCAAGGTAGCATAAACGGGTAGTTTAGTCTAGTGGTCAGTGTTCTGCAGTGCATTTACAAGCACTTTATTATTTTATTAAAAATAATCTCTGTGTGTGCACACGCATGCACGCTTTGCTGGACGTGGGGAGGTTAGTGGAATTCTGTGGCTGTGAGTAGGAACAGTCTTTGCAGCCTGGTCACTGCTGCAGCCCCAGCGGGTGTGGTGTTGCTGGGAGGGACAAGGACTCCGTAAGGGACTGTTGGTGCTGCAGTCTCCTCCACGGAGTCGGTCGCTGTGTTTTAGACGCCGGGGTCCCTCTTGCTTTCCCCAGTACTGTCGCTCCCTCTGCGGGGACGGGGCTCCCCAGGGACTGCCTGCGGGTAGCAGTTGTGTCCCGCTGCAGCTCCCGGCAGGGGAGGGGGACCCCAGCAGCTCCCTTCCCCGCTGGAGTGGAGCGGCTGTGTAGGCACCGCTGCCTCGACTGCGGGAGCAAAGGCTTGGATGAGCTCTTCGAGGTGCTTCAGAGTGGGGTCCAAGGCCAATACTGTGGATGTTGTGGTAGCACTGGCCCGCAGCAGTACTGTGCTTGGGGCTGTGTCTGCCTGGCAGTGCACCGCTGTGGTGAAGGTATGCCCATCCGTAACAAACAAGTGGGCACGGGTGGTTTTTTTGTTTTTCAGCCAGTGGAGTTAGACACCGTCTTCTGAAAATTAAAGTACAGATACATAATGAAATAGCTCAATGAAAAACATTTCCCTGACTTTCTTGCTTTTGTGCTAATTGCCACAGAAGGTGCTTGTCTTGTCTTAAATGTCAGACTTTTTTTCTGTTCCATTGGAACTGATTGCTGAATGTCTTGGTCACTTGATGGAAAGTGTACTTTTTAGACAGCTTGATGAAAGTGTATTCAAGAATTTATTAACGTGTAGAGATCAAAATGAGAGCTGACCAAAGGTTTTGTAAGAGAGTTTTGTTTGTTTGTTTTTGTGATACCCAAAATACACTGGGTATTAATCAGAAGATCATTGCTCTGCTTTGGATCCAGTTAAAGCAAATTGCTGCTGTGCCAGATACAGATGCAACTTCTGTAATGGGTTTTGTTGATTAAGATTTCTAGTATTTGATTTTATATGCTCTTTTCAGGTTCTACGTAGCTGCTAAACAGCCTTAGGGATAGTTTATAATAGATGTCTAACTGTCTAGCTCATTATAGAGTAAGCTTGTTCTTGTGTTCATGTACTTTGCTGCTTAACTTCAAATCACTGCATTGTATCTTGTATCTCAGTGGTTCCCAATAGTGTTTTAAATAGCTGATCACTTTCAGATTACTGCAGATTGGTATATAACTTTTCTCAATATGTGAAATTGAAAGCTAAAGCCAAATCAAAATCCAGCAATATTCAGCTGATTGCTGCAGAGGCCTTGTGTTATGGTAAAGGTAATTTGGGAACCACCTCATTATTTTAATATATGTACACTGATTTCTTTCAGGAGAAGTAATACAGGTACTTGCATCTTTAGCAGTCTTGGATTACTGGAGGCTGTAGTACACTGGAAAATACTTCAGTGCAGAATGCAAGCATAGTTTCTGGGGCAGGAGCCAGGGGTTAGGCTTCCTTCTGTCATCTCCCAGTGGACAATTCTCATCACTGGGGTACAGTCACTTTTGCTTTTGATTTTTCCTTTTCTATGGAAGGGTGAAAAATACTGCACTTGATTCTGTCAGATAATGAAGTGTCAGCGGTAGAATGTTGCATAATTGTTTTGACGTGCTTTTCTTGACCTGAGTTATATCGTTTTGGCTTCCTGATAGCAGCCTTATAGCTAGAAAATTTTATAAAAAATGAATTTGCATCATCGTTCCGTCATGTTTTCGAATTAGAAAGGTTTTGAAGATGGTGCTCTCTGCAAGTGTCTGAATTCCTCAGTACTTGTATAGCTCCCATTCTTTTTGACAATGTCTGTGGATGTGTCCGTAAGTCTCAAGTGTTCAGTCTTAAAACAGAATCACACACTCTTTTTTTTTTTTTTTAGGTTAGTATTGTATACTCAATTAATAAAACCATTTCTGTTGAATCTTAAATGTCTTTTAGTAAGTCTTCCATCCATATAGTATACATGCTTCATCTTTAGTGGGGAACTATCTCCAGGGGAACGTAAATTTTAAAAGGTAATCTAATACTAACCATCAATGTATATTCTCAGAACTTCTGAAAGCAAAATCAGGGATATGTGGCAAACAGTATGTTGTTATTTTATTGCTTTATTGAGGTGCATTAACATGGGTCCGTCAGGGTCAAAAACCAAATAATGCAAGAATACAAAGCCTTGTTTGAAAACTCAGTTACTAAAATAATTGACCTGTCCCAAATTTTAAAAGGCTTTTCAGTGAGGGGTATGCACCATACCTCTGAGAAAAAGGGCAGAAAGTTCTTTGAAAATCTCTGCAGCTGATCTGGGTCCCTGTCATCTGTCATCTCTGAAGTAAGATTCTAACTTTGACCTGTCCGTTACCTTGTCTTTTCAGAAAACAGCTGATCCAAAGTGTATCCAAAGTGCACGTCTGTGCATGCCTAACAAAAAATGGGGTGGGGTGTGAAGAACAGGGAACACTTGACGATTTCTTGCAGTTAGGTGATGGAGGGGTAAGGCGTCGTAACAGGCTGTTTCCTTGAGGCTGTTTCCCCGGGTTTTGAGGAGCTCTTCCTTCAGCAACTGTCAAGTTGAAGCTTGTAGCATCTGTGTATTTGGTGAATCACAGGAACCTTGCTGGGTCCCTGAGGTGGATGGGTAAAGCAGGTGGATATGCTTGGCAAAGACTTTTGAGAAGTCTGAATATAAGGCTTGGTTTGTTTTCAGAAATATGCAGCAGAAAGTGTTGTCACCTTGAGAAGTGTCTTGTAACAGGTCGTACATGTGAATGAATGCTCTGTGTGGAGTTCTTTCAAATATCATGTGTTATTAAAGCACCAATTTCTTCCTATGTGTGCTGGATCCAGTGTAATAATTTTATCTTTTCACTCAGTTCTTTCGTCTTCCCTACCACCCCCTCCTTTCCAGATACAAAACTATAATTCCCTTAAACATGCAAAACTATTTTTTTTTCCTAATGGACTACTTAGTCATCTTTACCAGTGTAGCTCAAAGAGCAGTTTTTAATGCTTGTCTCTTAAAACTGGAGATGCCAAGGTGCCCTGTAAATTTTAAGAGCGAGAAAACATGAAGAAAACTTTTTTGCACACATTATTCGTCACTGTGCAATTCATATGTGTGCTAGAGGCATATTGATTTATAACTACAATGAGGAGTGGCAGGGGACTGGGGGTGGGGGCAACCAAAACCAAATGTATTGCTTATTTCCCATTTTGATTTTCAAAATAGGTAATGGAATTAGCTGAAATGACAATAGTAATTTTAGCTTTTTCTTTACAGGTTTGATCTTACTATTCTATCTGGTATTTTATGGGTTCCTAGCAGCACTATTCACATTCACAATGTGGGTTATGCTTCAGACACTGAGCAGTGACATACCGAAATACCGTGACCGGATTTCTAGTCCAGGTAACAGCATATTTATTTTTTCATAAACCTCAGTCTGGTTTAACAGCTAAGTTTCATTTGAGAGTTTGTTTGAAGTATGAACTGCCTATGGGAAATTGTGATTATTATTCAGTTACTTATGAGTTTCAAAGGCAAAACTTGGTGTAAGGCAAGTTATGTATGTTTATGGCATAAATTCAGTCAGTAGCTTTTTGTGCATATGGGCTAACTTTTGCGGTTTTTTCTCTAAGTCCTGTTCAGTCGAGTTTCTCATGTATGTAGACCACAATTTTACCTGCATATCCACACAACACGCTGTTGTAGAAGTGAGATTATCGTTTAATCAAATTGCTTTAAAGATACTATAAACCAGTTCCGTTGTATCAGATGGAAGGCCACCTGCGATGAGCATTTGATACTTTGAAAAGTACAGGAAGGCTGTACTGTGGGGGTGATCCACTCAAGGGCATGTAAGGATTATGATACCAAAGAATTTCCAGAATTTTCATTGTTGCATTATATAGCTTTCAGCCAACATGGAATGTCTGTGGATTCCAGGAGTTGTTGACCTGTTATGTAGGGATCCACTGAAGAGAGAGGATCCTGTTTTATGATGAACCCCAGGCTTCGTAACATGTAGCTGCCACTGAAAGTGGTGTCTTGCTTTCTGGAACTACTGCTTCCTTTGTGTGCATGCCTGTCCAGTCCTGCTGTTGGCTGGTTCAAGGAGCTGTATGTGTCAGAAAAAAAAATCCTGCACAAATAAAAATTAATAATAAGGTAGTTGTCCTTTTTCCCTTTCTTTTTCTTCCCCTTTTTTACTTTTTATTTAAAAAAAAAAACACAGTTTAACTATATCATAAAAACCTGTCATTATAAGCTCTATTTTGCTGCCTCTCCATATTGGAAAAAAATCAAGGATTTTCACGCTGAAAGATTTAAAAGATACTTCTGTGTACTTTAACTACACCGAAGAGATTAGTATATTCTAGCTACTGTTTCTGGAGAATGTGTAAGTATTTGATTTGTATGTTCAACTTAAATGATTGGGCCACCTGAAAATTTGATAAAATATCTCAAGCTTTATAATAACTTGGCTTAGGGACAAAATTTATGTTTAAAACACAACAAAACTAAGTGGCTATGCAATATTAATATTTTAGTGGAAGTTAAATGACATTATTTTTTTAAATACTCCTTTTTTTTGAACTCCAAACCCTTAAAATTAACCAGCATCTTGCAGCTGCATCAACGCTTACAAAATCTTTGTGTGAATGAGTTACAGTTGGGTCAGTGTCATAAATGTCTCTGGATTCTGAACAGAATTTGTTTTCATGTGGTGTTCAAGCCTTCTCTAACAGATGTCCTCTTCTTATAAAGGATTCTTGAGGATTTGTGCTGTTTTTTCAAGTTAAGAATGAGCTAAATGCTGGAAAGAATAATAAAAAAAGATGTGCTTAGTTTAAAAAAAAAAAAAAAAAAGAAGGCTTAGTTGACCATTCTCCCCGTTTCCTTTGTGGCAGTCAGAACCTTGGTAATGGATGGAGCTGCGGGTAGCTGTGATTTAATACTGGACTTGAGTGAAATTTTTTTTCTCTTGTGCCTCTTGTGGTTCAGGATATTAATTTCCTTGTTTTGAAAGAAGTCATAAGGAATGATTGTTTAAAAATGTATGTATGCCACAATGAGTTTTTGACTGAAGAATTCCTATAATATTTGTGAGTTAACTTTTTTATTAATGATGTCTTTAATTACTCATACAGAAAAGTTGATAAAATTGCTTATTTCTGTTTTAATATTTCTCTTTAACTCTGTCATTTTTCACTTGCAGTGAAACATATCATGTTCCGGGCTGTAAAACTTTAAATTCTAAAAAAAATTCTACACACAAAACGTGGATGGCGTAGGTCAAAGGTTTTACTCTTATGTTAAACATACTTGGAAATCTCACAGTTGATTAATTTTATAATTGATATTTGACTTTCATTGTACTTTGGAATATAATAGTATCAATCAAATGCAGATGATTTTAAAACCTTTTTTTTCAAATCCCTCTTGGAATTGTAGGATAATGCAATCTCTCTTGCAATCCTAGATGTGATCCTGTGCTGAGACTGCTAATTCTGTTCCTCTAGAAGAGCCCAAATCCTGCATGTCTCACAGTCTATACATCAGTCCTTCTTCAGATAGCTTTTTCTGTAGAATATATACCATAATCTCTAGGCAGTCTGTGATCCACTGGAATTAGAGCATCTATTCCTCTTAGGATGTTTTTGAAGTTCCCCTGAAGTAATAAATCTTTTCAAATTATTTTTTCATTCATCGATGACTAGTTCAGTTACTTTGTCATATTCACTTTGAAATACACCATCTAAGTCCTTCATTTACAGTATAATTCTATAGATGATAACAATCTATTCTCCGCCCAAACCCCTTACTGTGTAAAACCCCTTCAGCGCTTTTTCAGCCCTTTACTAATTATCTTGTATTTTGTTGAGTCCAAGTTCAGTGTGGAGGCCAGAAGATGACTGTAATGGTGCAAAGTAATTTGCAGTCAAAAATGGTATTTGTAGTTTTATATGGACTGTCAGTCGTTAAACCATTTAGTTGTGGCTTGCCTGGAAATAATTTAACTGCTGCTAATGCAGAAAGGAGAATTTATGATTTATTGGAAATCCTACAAAAAAGGTAGAGTACAAAAGCGTTAAATTATGTTTTCTTTAGAATCTAAAAGGTGTTTGTCTATGATAAATTTCTAGTATATACCTTTATTATTTCCCAATTTAAAGTATTTGTGATAATTTTTGCCTTCGGATGGGAAGCTTGGTCATTTCTGTAGGTGAATCCTTAATAGACTTGGGCTGCTTAATTGCACTTTCTGTAGGCTTTCCAGAAGCTTTCAGTGATTGATTAACTACAGTAATGTATTAAGACTACAACATTAAGACAACTTATCTGGCTTTATCTTCCCACAGTAGTCTTATCTTCTTAAATGTTTACTTTGCATAAAGAAGCCATTATTTTATTTTTTAACTTTGGGAGATGAGGGGTTTTTTCTGACTTAAATTTTATTCATTTAGGAATCTAGTTTAAATTGGTTTTGCCGGAGGACAGGAAACTACATGGCATCCTAAGCTGATACAATTAGTTGCTGCTGTAATTGCACTTCTTCCCATATGCCAAATTTGACATTGATCAAACCATTTTAATATTCTAACTTAGAAGAAAACTAATCTAATAAAAAAATAGGTATGGTTTTTTGCTGGTTTTTTTTTTTCTTTTGTGAAACTGCAATGCCAGTTCTCAGCTATGCTTGAGGAGACAGATGCATGGACCCTCAGTGTGTAAATCACAACTGTAGGGATTTTATTAGTTCTAATTATTTATATTAAATAAGAGTTACCTTCAGGTAGTGTGAATAAAGCAATCAACCATACGCCCTTTTTTGAACAGATTTAATCTCCTCTGCGGTATCTGGTGGTGTAGTGCTATTTCTTCTGCTGCTGAAGTTGTGATGAATAATAGCAGCATTAGGTATCTGCGTTAGTGACAACTCCTGATGGTACCAGGCTGTCAGGAGAGTGTCCCTTTTGCTTTCAGCTGCTACAAAAAAATCCCTAAGATTTAACTGCGTACCCTTCTTTACCCATATCCTGGGAAGAAGGGCAGTTTGCCTCTATTAAGGGCCCAGACTCCATGTCAATGTCTGCCTTTTTCATCCTTCAGCACAAAGCTGGACTTCAGCATGTGGTGATGCGTGTCCTTGTTTCTCCTGCCGGGCCTGGCTGCCTGGCTGCAGATGGTCCCGGTTCCCATCAGCTCAGCCAGCAGCCAGATGAAGGCAGCCGCAGGCCCCGGCCGCAGCGTCCGGACTGCGGCAGTGCCCAGTGCTGGCAGCCCAGGAGCCAGCTCAGGAGCATTTTTTGCTGCCACAGCCTGGCTGAGACCAACCCCTTGCAAGTGACGCACGTGCAGTGGTTTAGTAAAGTTTCTTGTATTCTCTGTGAAACAGATGACATACAAACTTTCTGTTTGAGGAGGAGGAGGAAAGGACTAACAACTGACTTGGCTTCTCTGTTTTGATTGGGAAATCTTTCAAGCCATCTTTATGCATTATAAAGGTTTTAAAAATACTTTGTTTCTTGTGGGTTGCTAGGAGATTAATACAGTCGTAGCGTCACTCCGTGTTGCCTAAAGCTTTGAAGCCTGGCTTTAACTGGAGGTTTTCTGAGTGTGGTTTGGGGTATTTTTTCAGTTATTTTTTACGTTTAATTTGCTGAGTATGGAAAATATTGAGTCAGTAGAATTCTTTGGTTGAAAGTGATTAAGTTGCTGATTTTGTTATCTCTAATAAGTTGGGCTTGGTTTGTGAATTCAAGTTATACATTGGACTGAATTTAAGTATTAATTCATGTAGTGTTGATTTTGGTAACTGACTTCAAACAGAAACCACATTGCAATACTGTGGAATATAGAAGTAACACTGATGTTTCTTTACAGATAGGTATTTTCCAATTTATGGATAAGATTTTTGAGTAGGTTAGAGAGGTGTAGGGAAGAGAAGTTGTATGGTTCTTTACTTGCACTTTTTCTTTTTAAGGACTTATGATTTCACCAAAGCCAGACACTGCATTGGAATTTTACTTTAACAAGAGCGATGCCCAGTCATATGCAGAATATATTTCTACGCTTAGAAAATTTCTTGAATGTAAGTAACTTACAACTGTCCAAGTAATTGAGGAGTCTTAATGCTGAGTACATTAGTTTTCTCTTTTGCTTGTAGTTACCAATTGCTAATGAAAACTGATGCAAGCTCAGGCTTACTCTAGACGTGTGTGTTACTAAAGTATATACTTTACAGAAAAGGTAAGTATCAGTACTTATATTGGACAGGGAGCCTGAGCATGAGGAATAGTGGAGTACGTAATGAAGAGTTTTGGGTCCTAGTCCAGTGTTTTGGTGACACAGTTGTTTAAGTACTACAAGATGTGGTAATTACATGTGCCAAAAGAATTCAGTGTAAAATTACATCGGCTGTGCATTTGAAGGCAAAGTTTATTAGGACTTAACTGATCAGTTTTCATCTAAATGGCTTGGTAACTGAGTGAGAATCCTTTAGTCTTAAGAACTTCAGTGTTTGCCTGTTTAAAAAATGAGGAACACAAAGATTAAATTAGTTGCAATTTATTCATTTCCACCCTGATACACAGTATTTACGGGCAGAAATAATAAAACATTGAATTTAGAACATGGAGAAAAAGTAACACAGGACAAGACTGAAGGATGGCAAAATCACTAATTTGTCATACATTATTTTATATGTGTGCCTGTATGTACATTTAATCTAGAAATCCAGAAATAAATTTAAAATATTGATAAGTTTAACCCCTCAAAAATTGCAAGTCAGAATTGAGGAGGTGGTGTAAAATCTCACCTCTATGTGTGAGTTGCTTTGTTAGCTACACGAGCTATACCTGAATCTATCTAATATACACAAGCTATACTTGAATCTATCTGATCTGGATTTGTAGTTTTGGTGCCTCCTAAAAGCGTCTATGAGTAGGCTTTTCCTTCAGAGCTCTGCCAAGGGTTCCAGGGAGGAAGGCTGCATTTCATGATTACCTGCCTCTCCTGCAGTTCAGTGGGTTTTGGACTCTTGTGTTGAGGACGAACTTTCATTACCCTTTTTCCATTTTACTTTGTTTAGCTTAGTTGGGGGTGGAGTGTAAGGGATGGGGACAAAACCTCAAAACATGTAAAATGTGAATACATGAGCATTTGTGACAATGTGATCTGTGTGCTTGTGAAACATAAGAAAGTGAGAAATAATTTGGGATGTTAGTACAACATCAGTTATACCACCTGATGTAAATGTACAGGCAATTTAATATTAGTCATTGAAATACTTGAAGTGTTCCTGTGTGTTCATAAAAGAAACATGTGCAAAAGGAAAACTGGTTTAGTTTCCAGGTAAAAACTTGATTATTTATATTTTGATACATTATTAGTTTAGAATACATAATTAGTTTAGAATTAGCTTACGTACAGAAATTACTGAAGGTGTGATTATTGGTGCTGTTCAAAAAGCAGGGCAGCATTATTTCTTTGGTAATACTCTTTCATTCAAGCACAGTGCCACTTCTTGATAGGCTTGGAAAAAGTAAGAATTTGTTAAGATGGAGGCAAGACATAGTGCTCTGAAAATAGTCCTTTGAGAAAACTCCTGGACAAGTAAGAACTATAAATTAGCTTCTGCTGTTTTTGGCTACTTGTATGCTTGATACCATCGATTTACAAGCTGTTTCTGTTACCTAGCATATGATGATTCAAAGCAATCCCAGAACATAAACTGTACACCAGGAAGGATTTTTGATCAAAATGATGTTGCTGTCAAAAAGGCTTGTCGATTTAACCTCTCTGAGCTTGGACAATGCTCTGGGAAGGAAGATAAGACTTTTGGCTATTCTAAAGGAACTCCCTGCGTGCTTGTGAAAATGAACAGAGTAAGTGCGTACTTATTTTTTTAATTCTTAGTATAAGTGTTCCCAACTACAGCTGTATGAAAAATGAATGTAGAAAAGGACAATAATATGTGTTCAGTTTGCTTCCCAAGATACCTGCGTTTCTGGAATAGTGTGATTTGCTGAAATGTCTAGCAATTCATTTGTTTCAGAGAGTAAAATGAATGAGCTTTTTGAGCATTCTAATACTTACAAATATTTGCTTTGATTACTTGCATCAAAATATGTGAAAACCGTGTCTTAAGGAGTACAGTGGTCTTTGGTTTTGCTTACTGTTCTGTGTAACAGATTCTAAAACACTGTGCAGGTGAAGTGTGTTTTACTTCATGTCTGCATTCTAGAAATGTGATTAGAATGTCATGCATTCTGTAACTCCGAAACAATGTAAAGTTTTCATCACCTTACTGAATGAAGAAGTATTTGACTTTTCAGTGATGTTACATATTACCTGAACTGCTAACTGGTTGGAGCCGTTAATGTTACATGCTGAACGTAAAATAAGAAAATAGTCCTTTTTGTGGCCACTATAACTATTTGAGCTTCAACTCAACAATGCTTTCAATCTTAGTCCTAGTCTAAAATTATTCTTCTAATAAAAATGACGCTAGATAGATTTTTCTGCCTGTGTGAACTTTGTCACGTTAAGTGGGGGAAAGGTTCAAGTTCAGTCTGTAAAACTGGAAAGGAGAAGAAAGCCTATAAATATTTTAACTTTCTCTCCTTTAGATAATTGGATTAAAGCCTGAAGGAGAACCCCATATACACTGTGCATCTAAGGTCAGTTCTGAATGTAAGAAATGTGTGTAGTTAATATGCCTTGTGAGTAGGGTGAAAAGTGAAATAATAGACTGTGTCAGAACATTTATTTCACTCTCTTCTGTTCCTTTTTTACTTTGTACTTCTTTTTTCTTGTTTTCAACTTACTGTATGTCTAGTTTAGTTTGAGTGCGTTTAATTTCTTCAGTGTACTTATTAAAATACTTTTTTTGGTTGTTTTTCTTTCATCTTTAGATGTATTTGAGCTACCTGACTTGCTTTAGAGCAGAGGAAAATACATACATGTAATTTGTGGTCATATTTATTTATTTATTGTGAGTTGTGTTTTGTTTTCTCATTTCATAACCTATATTTTTATTTTTTCTTCATGCTGCAAGTGCACCTTAGACAATTTTATAAGTGATGGGTAAGACACAGTGTGGAAACTAATGATACTGTTTAAAGTAAAAGCTGCCTTCAAATCAAGTGTAAACTAGTTGGAGTAACGGCTGATCTATGCATATTTGTTGTGTACACAGAATGTTTTATGGCAATTATAATAATTACTGTGACTTCTGCATGTTTTTCTTAGTCTGCTTGGGGAGCAGTGAAAGCTATGTAAGTGAGTAGCTTAATCAAGGGACAGAGTCCTGGCTTTTAGCTTGAGGTGACTGATAAAAGTGTAGACTGGGACATTTCAGCAGTTAATGAGACAAATACAGCAAGTGGCCCTGCCTTCATCCTAGGTACCTGTGGTAGGCATAAATTTTAATACTTAACTTTCAAAATCTCCACAAAAATTTTGATCTCCCCATGGCAGTGTGGTGCAAGTAAAGGTGATTACTTTTCTTTTTGAGACTGATTTCTTTGTGTCCATTCTTAAAAAATGTCATTCTGTTGGAGGAAGTATTTGTTTCTTTATGATAAAATGTTTTAGTTCCTTCTACTTTTACTAGTACTCTTCCTTCTTTGACTTCACTAGTTTATAATTTTTTGTAATGTGGTATCCCAAATTGGACAGAAGTTTGCCTCTAGCTGAGGTATTCTTAATGACAGAATTTTTCCCTCTGTCATCACATTGGAAGTAATATGACTTTAGGTGAATTTGCTGTTTGTAGTACATTGAGTCTTTTTTTAATTGCTTTACTACTTAGATCTTTCTTTTGGTTATTTCACAGTTTGTGTTTGTGATTTCTTGAAGTTCAGAGCTTTGAGCTTCATGTTGCTATTTTTCATGCCTTCCCCCCCCCCCCC
>Ga0065711_1009420_pt1 | contig 16861 bp, 7 predicted proteins | sample Hoacrofraction12_FD_59098 | JGI IMG/M metagenome (GOLD analysis project Ga0065711, IMG submission 59098) | Hoatzin crop microbial communities from Cojedes, Venezuela - Epithelial fraction 12 v2 (version 2) | ecosystem: Host-associated > Birds > Digestive system > Esophagus > Crop | place... | reverse complement strand
CCCTTTGTATGGAGATGCAAGACTCTCTGCTTCAGTTAATTTACACAATAGATAGGTACTATAAATGCACCTGCAACTATTAGGTAATGCTATTTCTATTAAAAATCCCCTTCACCACTGTTGTTTAACATTAATGGTTATCTAGAGACTAGACCCTCTGTTCCCAGACCTAATGTCCAGATGGGTAGGGCTGTACAAGCAGCATAGCAACATTGTTCATGTTTATGGTTAACTGATTCCATCACCTTGGTTACAGTGGTATCATCCCCAACTGTTATACTAGACCTGTAATTTGTTAAATTTTATTGGAGTGTTGTCTTGGTTACCCTCCTTGTTTCGTTACTTTTGGTTTAATTTTGGTCACACATTAAAGTTTGTTCAAGCAGATCTAGCTACACACCTTGTAGTGTTAGTTCCCAGCTAACATCCTGAACCTGTAAATAAATTGTCTGCTGAAGTGTTTGTAATATAAGATCCCCATTCAATTTGACCATTTTATTTTTGATACCCTTATAACTGATTCTTGCAACATATCTTTGTCAGTCTCACCCTTCTGTGACACCCTTTAAGTTATCCTTATAGAATTGATATGAGGCCTTGGGTACAGTAGATGAATTGCATAATGATACAGAGGAGGAACCTGTGCAAGTAGTCTTGCCAATGTCACAGAGATCGATTCCTCACAACCAAACCTGCATTAAGACCAGCACCAAAAAGAAACAACAGCGAGTTAACTGCCATTGGTGATTCCCTCCTGTGCAGAACAGAAGTACCCTTCTGCAGACCAGACCCTCTTTTCAGGTGAGTTTGTTTCCTACCTGGGACCCAAATTAAGGACATCACCCACAAGACTGAAAAGCCTTGTACAACCTTCAGACTACTATCTATTCCAGCTCTTTCATGTGGGTACTGATGATGTCACAACAAAAATTCTGAGGTCTATCAAAAGAGATTTCAGAGACATGGGAAAACGACTAAAACATTCAGCAGCACAGGCAGCATTTTCCTCAATCCTCCCGGTAAAGGCAGCAGACTTCAGAAGAAACAGGCGAGCCCAGGATATCAATACCTGGCTCCAGGACTTATGCCTCTGCCAAAACTCTGGAATTTTGAACCATGGAAGAGCCTTCAAGACACAAGGTATGCTGGGCTCTGACAGGATCCAGCTATCCCAATGGGAAAAAGACATCTTCGGATGTAAGTTGACAGGAGTGATAGAGAGATCTTTAAATTAGAATCAACGGGGGAAGGGGATAATACCAACAGGATTGCAGTAGGTAAGCCAAGGGTTGGCATGACATCTCCTGAGGGTCACAATGCTAGCAGGAACATTTACACTACTCCTGGGAGCACAGAGGTCTCAGGAGCGTATCTGAAATGCTTGTATACCAATACACACTGTTGGACCAGGCTTCCTAGAGAGGTGGTTGAAGCCCATTCCAGTCAGTGTTTGAAAGACATTTGGACAATGCCCTTAATAATAGGCTTTAACTTTTTGCCAGCCCCAAATTGGTCAGGCAGTTGGACTAGATGATCATTGTACGTCCCTTCAAACTGAAATATTCTATTCTATTCTATTCTATTCTATTCTATTCTATTCTATTCTATTCTATTCTATTCTATTCTAATATTAATTCTTCCATTAGGGGAAATAGACCAGACTGCTATGGGAAAGACCAGGAAATACTTACACACTTTCTGGAATAAAAATAAGTAGAATACTTGTACAAATTATGTTCTTTATCAAAAATGTCAGTAGTCCACAAAAATTAAACAAATGTTAATTTAAATTATAATTTTAATTGTCTTAAGCAATCTTTCAAATCACAGAAACTGGTTTTCTTTATCTCTGTCTGGTGTCTCTGTGTTTTCTGTACTTTTTCCACTAATGGTCCATGACATACAACAATTGAAGGTTTAAAATTATTTTTTCCTTGAAAGCAACAAAGCCTTCCTGAGAACTTTTTGTGTATCATACAGTCCCCCTTAAAAGGCAAAATTTGTTACTCATACTGACTTAACAAGAATAAGACTGTGACAAATAAACTGAACAGTTTCCTTTATTGTCGTTTAACTATGGGTTTTTTTTATGGTCTTATTTCTCCTACTATCCGACAAAAGAATCAGAAGTTAATGTCCCAAAATATATTGTATATTTGACTGTAACTTATGTGAAAGGGAAATAAATGTATACGCTTATGAAGAACTAAGTCATTCTAGATGTGTCTCAAGGCTCTACCAGATTTAGGGGTGTGGAAACCACTGTGAGAGGCAAACAAACAGAAGGACAGTGATTGAGAGCTGACATAAAATCATGTTTCAGAATCTGGCAGCCAGGTAGTACAGTCAGTACAGCTGCTAAGCTTCAGTCCTCCATTCCATCAAAGCATCCCACAGGCTCAGTGATCGACACTGAAATGTGTTTTTCAGTTTATCAGGTTAATGCAGTCAAGAAGATGATAATGTGGTTTTTAAGTGTACTGGTAAGTTAAACACTATGAGTTAGTAAAATACAACTGCCTATACAATTAAATTGTTAATATGGTTCCTGGAATGAGTTTAGTCCGGGCCAATTTACTGTCCTCAGTAATTCCCAGATACAGTTGAACAGTTAGCACAGACCAGAAACAAGCAGCCTGAATGCAACTACTGTGTCCCAAAGGGTAACACGCTTAACTGTACAATTCTGGCTAAGCCTTAGCACATGGCATCTGAGTCAGAGGAACATCCTCAGCATAGTTAAGCTTATTAGTGTCAAAATAAATCAAAATTTCACCTAGAGAGTGTCTGAAGAAAGGAAATCTACTCATACAAACAAGCAAAGAGTAATGAAAGAAACAAAATACCCTAATATGGGTTACATAACCCTTTGAACAGCTGAAATAGACACCATTTTTTGATCTGTGCTTTCTGCTGCTTCTGTGTTATTAAAGTTCAGCAGTGTGGAATTAAAACATTATTCAGGTGACAGCTTGATAGTTATGTTGCCTCCATTTTTAACCTTGTTACGAAAGTCACAGAATCACAGAATCACAGAATGTTCGGGGTTGGAAGGGACCTCTGTGGGTCATCTAGTCCAACACCCCTGCCAAAGCAGGGTCGCCTACAACAGGCTGCATAGGATCTTGTCCTTGCGGGTCTTGAATATATCCAGAGAAGTCATTTAAGGGAATCAGTCTTTACTACTTCTTTATATTCTGCAATGTTGTGTTGACTCCTCTTTGAACTAGCAAATAAAACTAAAACTGCTTTCAGTTAGCTCTTTCTGGCTGTTGTTGCAGCTTTATAGTTATGATACGCCTCCAGAGTTAGAAGCTCACCTATCATTGGAGACAGCATTTACAAGAACACAAAAAGCAGCTCTCTGGTTTTTTTGCACTGACATTTCTTTTCCCAACAGGTGTTTCATTACACAGTATTTTATTACTGTGTGCAGCAAGCATGTCAGGTAGATCATCTCCTGGGAGCAGAAGGGAGACAATATATTTTAAGAAGCACTATGGACAGAAACATAGCAGGAGAAGAGCAGAAAAAAGGCTGACACAACCTCCAAGTATGACTAGTTTATATTTGCAAAACTAGGGACAAGGGTGGCACAAATAGGACTCAGTAAAGGTTTGGCCTTATGCTGTTCCAAGAAGTTTTACATTTGTGCCTACATGCTATGGCATTTAGTGCCTAAGAAAGATCTAGATACATGTGAATATTTTGACAGTATTTCCCGCAACAAGTGATACTTACTCAACATTTTAAACTAAAAATCAGACTTTTTTCTACTGTACAAAATAATCTTGTCAGATATTGTATTTTATTTGTCTTCTTATTTCCAGTGCCATTCTCCATTCCTTCCCTTCATATTTTATTTTATGGTATATTATATAGTCATAATGCTCCAAATCAGAGTTCAATCAATATTCATGGTAAATATCTTATTAGAATATAAGGTCACTTTGTGATTTTGTAAGTGAAAAGTCGAATATAATGACAAAAACTGCAAATCTTTAAAAGAGTGTTCTGTGCTATCTTTCCCATTTTCTAGCAGCTGAGATTAATTTCTCTTCAGAAATTTTATGAAAGTGATTAAATATGTCCATAAGATAATTAGAATTGTTCAGAAGGGTAAGTAGGTCTTCTCTTCCAGGATACAAGAGATAAGTAATTTTATTTCTTCAGATGGAGCACTAAATGTTTTTCCTGAATTACAGGTAAAATAATTAATTGGAATAAATTTTTCCTCTTTTCGAACTGTCATATCATCTTTATACCTGGACCTGATAATGTTCAAAATATCAAAAAAACATTGAAGTAGTGTGAAAAATATTTGAAACTCAAAAAGACATTATTTCTGACTTCACGGAGCTTTTATATTTCATATATTTCATATTAACATTCTCTTAGCAACTCTTTAAAGTTGGGAAGAACATGAACTGTCTTGACAGCGTCCTAAAATACTTACAGAAGATTATGATGATACTCATCATTAAAACACACAAGGACCTCACTGATATCCAGGTCAAAGTGGTGAATTCGTTATGGTTTAGGGGACTAAAGTTTTTTATATATTCACTTAGCTACAAGGAAGTGATTTTTTTTTTGCCCCAGGACCTTCAATTCTGTTTTCTTCAGAAACCTGATAGAAAGGTTATGATAGTGCAGCCCTGCTATATTGTCTAACAAGATGATACTTCAGGGCTATTTGTACATTTAAAGAAACCCCCAAAACTCCTGAACAGGGTGATAGTATGCTACCGGCTGCCTTTACGGCTTCTCCACAACTCATAAGATAATATGAAACACAAGTAGAATACAAATCTGCTGAAGATGACAGAACTATAGAAGCCATGGAGAAGCAGGCTTTTGTTGCTTTCATTAAGAAATTCACATTGCAATATGACAGGGTCTTTTTCAGCAAAGAACTGTGCTTTCAGGTAACAGAGCTTAAGAAGTCTAGTACAGTTCCCTTTCTTTCCCATTTGTGGCCCATCTGTTATATGTTCAAGTCAGAATAACTAAATGGTGAGTAGAGGACAGAGTTGTAAAGGCAAGGCATGATTTTGAAAAGGAGTGTATGATCAGTTGTGATAAAAACAGAAAAGTTCAAGTATGGAGCAAAGGCCCTGAGACTTGACATGGAGAGGTCATTGTAGGCCTTGATGTTTGCATTTCCTTGGTGAACAGTAACAGTCAAATTGAGGAGGATCTGTGTTGGATTGAGAGAAAAGGAACTTGAGGCAGTTGCTATAATCTATGAGTTCAAGGAGTTCATGGATGAAGGGAAGTGATACAGAAAAGAAAGGAGGAGTGAAGGGTTGGCTTTCAGAAGCTGCTGGATATTACAGTATACTTATGTTATTAGGAAAAGAAACAGGAAAAAGCACAGCAGGGCTCGAGAAGTCAGAGTGTTGAAGTGGGAAGAAATGGAGTCACAGGCAGGAGCAAGGGCCAAAAGATGGAAGGAGGATGTAAGTGGAGAGGTCACTTTGGATCTTGTAGATCTTTGCTAGAAACTACAGAGACAATGTAGATAAAAGTGAGAACAAATTCTTTTATATGCTATAACAATATCTGTCCCACCTCCTCGTTTGGGCTTCATGCTAGCAAAGAATAAATGTTTAAAAGAGTGACATTTTGATTCCTATCCAGTGAAATGCCAAATTCTATGTAAATGCTATATCTCCACAAAAATAAGATAAATCTTGCGGAAAAAAAAATTTTTTTGAGGACCGATCTTCATTTTATGTTAGCCTATAACTGAACAAAGCCAACCTGCCCTTTCTGTAGTACTTCAGTGCATCCATTTATATTGGGAGAGGGAAGTGGAGAAAAAAGGAAAAACAAAGAAGAAAAAGGTCCTAAAATCTCCATCCCAACAGAAAAAAAATAAAAATTGTGTTTTGATCTAACCTTCAGTTCTTAAAAGTAAATGACTTTTCAAGCATTCCTACATTTATATACAAGTTCATTTCTCCCAGGTATATTCTAGCAAATAATATATTCCACAGATACCTGTCAGAAGGTAGTACCAATGAGGAATAATCAATGGTTATAGCCAACCCATATACTAAATAAAGTACAGCAGTGATTCCGAAGAGTGTGAATAGTCTCAAAGAATTCTAGATATTCTGGGTTTTTTTAAATTTAAAATAATACAGCTTTTCTCATACTATTTAGTGTTATCAAGCCCTTAGAGTGTGTGAAGCACATGAAAGCTCATAGAATTTAAAATAGCGTATACCCCACTGTGACACAAATCTATATTATGGAAATTTTGTAAGAAATTAAATTCCTTTTTAACTCAGTGTGTACATTTATAATGATAATGAATTTTATGATACCAAATGGAAAGTATTTTTGAAGTCTTTGCTGCTTTCTATTCCCCTCTAGAGTGAAGTTTGTTGTAAATGCTGATATTTTTGTAAATTATTTGACAGAAGTAAATTCCCCGGTAGATACTGAATAGTTTCATATAAATCTGAAAGTTTTGCATTAAACTGAAAACTGGGAGAAATTAAATTCAAATCATACAGAATCACGTTAACTCATATTTTATTAGAGGATGGCATAGATATTTGCATCCACAGTGATCAAACGTAGCATTAGAATATTTGTGTTATCTATTTGATCTTTTTAGCCTATGGAGATTTTGCTGCAGCAGCTCTGATACATAATACTTTCAATTTGCACAACATTTATAACTACTTTTAGTATTCTTTCATTTAAATCATAATACTGCTCTTAACATTAACTCCCCACTTATTACGCCTATGGCACACAAAGTTTATATGCTGGATTTCACAATATTGAAGAGAGAAATCACCACCCTGAAGAAATTACTCTTTAAGTAACACACTGTGTAAAGAAAGGTACATAATGATATGCATAAAAATAAGTGTAGCAAGTTATGTTTAGTAGTTATTGTGAAGTTATATATACATTTTCACAAATTTTTAAGTAAATATAATTGAATTGTTGCTGTCAGACTCTTTCTCCATGCCTCTCTTTACATTTCAGCTTGAAGGCAGGGGTAGATAGACTTGAAAGCAGTGCTAGAATCCAAACCTAAAGGTATTAGAGCACTTTTGATGAACTGTACGCCTTGACACTTAAGAAAAATCAAATTATTCAAAAAGAGAGAATATAAATTAGTTCTTGTCCGCTCCTCAGAGAAGTCAGAAGGAAGGAAGAAAGAAGACAATTCTACCCTCCATACTTACTCTGAGTGACATAGAAAATTTTTGGGACCCAATTTTCAAAATGCTGGAACTCATTGCTTCAGCTTTATGCATTCTAATGATGGTAAGGTAAGCAATAAACTCTCTAGAAACATAATCCTGATAAAAACAATGTAGTGACTTGAATATTAAGGAGCAGCTGTGTGGTGCAAGTGATAAGGTAAAATCCCCTTTTATTACTGTGTCACAAGGGATGACTACAGATTCCCTAGTGCTCAGTTTGAGTATTACTGGCCAACTGTGCTCCATCATATATTAATTATACCATGTCTTCAGTAGTATAATTTATGTTTTATACTGAAAAGGTAGGTTATTTCTTTTACATCATTTCATGAAGATGAGAAAATGGCAAGCAAAATATAAACTAAACAGGCTTAAAATCACAATGAAGAATAGAAATAAGGGATAGAAAATAAAGTGATGGGAAATCAAAGAGAACAAAGGAAAGGCTAGAAGCATGTGATAACTCAGCAGAAAATTAATTAATTTTGTCTGTGGAAAATAAAGATTAAACAATCAGGGGAAAGGGAAAGTAAAAGGGAAAGAAGAGAAAGAAAGGAAAGAAAGAAAAGGGAAAGAAGGAATGAGGAAGGACTTAATTTAGATTACTAAGAAAGAAAAGAATAGTCAAAAAAAAGAAACAGAAGTAGTATGACAGCCTGTTAAGTTTACAACTTTTGGATATGTTATGCCTGTTCTAGCTCCTTGGCCTCTCTTGCTCCCTTTCTTTTAGTGAATAATGTAAATATATTAATTCTTCTTTTTCTCTTTAGGAAATCTAAAAATGTTTTTTTCTGAAAGTACATACGTAACACATCATGTTTTGTTATATCAGAGAGAGTAATTAATTATTATTATATGTACAGGAATCTCTTAAAATTTTCACTTGAATAGCTTAATGTGTCCTTTCAAACTTTAGAATGACTATCTTTGTTTCAGGGTATTTTTATTTAGATGCTATGAATTCCCTGGTGGTGTACTTTGTTGTCAGTGGTTGCTATTCTCCAGAGTTCGGATAATTCAGCTGTTCATGAGAGCCACAATGTTAAGCAGATTATTGAAGTGATCTGGAAAAAAAAAAATCCCACAATATTTTGAAGACAATGCTCATGATTTCCTGCTTATTCAGTTAAGAAATCTAGGCATTTGACCTAATCCTATTATTTGTATACCCTTATGTAAGTTGGTCTTGATAAGTTTACAAGATTGTAAGATATGCCTTTAAAACTTATTGAAAGCTTTAATTGATACGTAAGTTTACAAATATCTCTTTCATCTGAATTATCTTCTCACGTGTTCTAAAGCAGCCCTGTATTTTCATCTTAGTGCATATTATTATGGCCTTGGGAGAACTTTCTTATTTTTAACCTATTTCCTTCTCAATCCCAAGAATGACGAAGTGTGACACGCTGTAAAAATACTAGTTTCACAATTCTAGTGAGTTTGATTTTCCAGTTGTTGAGTTATAAGTTATGGAGGAATTTGCTAGAAACTAAACCCCCTTGCTTTCTAACTCTCCTCACCAGAGTGGGAGGCTAGGTGTGGCTAGGTTTAAATTCTGAGTGATATCCAATTTACCACTACCAGTCCAGTCACGTTCAATATATATATTAAACTACCATGATTCTGGATACACTAATAGCAGTCTGCACCTTCAGTCCAGTTGTGCTCATGAACTAGCACGGCCGCGCTTAGGGTTTGATTGCGTTCAGTGAGAAACTGTGACAACTGGCTACTTAAACAGTGCAGTTTTATTTGTGCAACAGGTATATAGGTTTTTTGAATTGCCGGTGATAGTAACTGTCTGCAAGAAAGCACATGCAAATATGATGTTATTAAGTATAAAAGGCGTGAAAAGGTTGTAAATAATGCAGCCTGGCTATAGACATTAGGGAGTAACTGTCTAGAGAGATTTCTAAGGTTCCCGAGAAAAGCGCTTAGTCTAAGTCTCACCCAAGGCATCCCAAGGTGGGGAGAAGCAAGGCTCAGCCCATCGGCCAGTCCTGGTTGTCAGAGGCAGTCTGAGATGGAGTTTCCTTTGACTTGCTCACAGTGTTATCTTCTTCTCTGAAGATCCCCTTTTTCCCTGGCTATTTTTATATCCTTTCTAAATTTAAGGTGGAGTTTGAGTGACTGTAGTCATACATACCTTTTATCATGATTGGTGTAAAATTATCTCACTTCACGTTTAAAGGTATAGTTTACAAAAAATTGAGACCGCAGACTCGAAGAGGGGTGGTCGCACCTCAGAGGCAGGTAGCCTTTGGGATGGAGCTGTGTTTGGGTATTAAAATTATATTAAAAAGAGCAAAGTTCACAAAAGGATAGCATTTTGGCGAGGTTTCGAAAACCTGTTGGCTCAGGGGGCCAGATGAGCTGCTTATCAGTTCTAGAGGACCATCTCTTCCCGCTTTATCATCACGGAACATGGCCACGGAGTTTCCACCCTGCTCCATCCTCTGTGGTATGTTGTGGGGAGTTGCTGTGTTAATGGATTCCTCACATGCCTGCTGCAGCTCTGTCCCAACCTCAGAGCTCCTTTTGATTTCATGCTTTTCCTCAGTGGGTGAACAATGCTACATTTTTCATATAAACTTTAATTTTCAGATGTAAACCTTAATTTTACTAATAATTCCACACCAGTTCAGATTCAGAAGATGATGGGGAGTTAGGCTGGATCCAAAAAGGCAAGAAAAAATATCATAACATGATTTTCAGTACTCACTTTATTGCTACCATGTCATTGCTCATTACACCAACAAAAAATAGACTTCTAACAATGTCATCATCCTAGTCTGATCTACTAAGGTTCATTTGTCATATGTTAATAACGCATACACGTAAGAAAACAGAAACAGTTACTGCTGGCATTCAAACAATTCAGCCAGTACATTGTACAATTCCTGACCTTTGGTATTTTATCATTTTTAAATGATGTTTTTCTTGACTGTCATATTAAACAAAATACACTTCAAAATTAATATTCCTCTGGGTGTGGATAATGGATTGAATTCTTTGAATTTAAACACAGCAGGAAACTTCCAGACACTAGTAACTATTATTATTGACCTTGATCCAAAATACATGGTTCATAGCAGCAAAATCAACAAGTTATGCTCTCCGCTGACATGGATAAGCCACACAGACAGTAACAGTAAAGTAGAGACAGCATTAACACGGTGACAGCAATTTAGAGTTGTGTAAAAATATCCTCTCCTTTTGTCCAAACATGTTAAGTAAAAACATTATTTGGCTGTATTGTTTGGGACAATTTAGGAAGACAATTCACATTTACCTGTTATTTCACAGATTCTCATCAGTAATGCAGTTACAAAGGAACAATTTCATAAATGCATTGATGCTTTTAGTGCAATATTTGGCATTGCATAAAAGTAGAACATCTTTTGGCTTAACAGTTTCTGAAAAGTATCCAAATCCATTAGCAGATCTGTCAATTAAAATCAAACAGTGGATAGATATGATTTTGATGAATTTGAAATAGAAGTAGGTAATCATAAATTGACAACACAAAGTATTAAACCCTTAAATATGAAAAATGTTTCATTATTTTTGGACTTTCATTTAGTTTTCTGCAAAAGGTGCTATATGATTTTTAGTTTCATTTCCGCTTGTATGCTATTTAATAAACCTCTGTAACATTCTAAATACAATCTTTTCAGAAAACTAGAAAATTTTTAAGCAAACATTTTGGGAATTTTGGAATTGTTATATTTTTAAAATATTTAAACATTTTCATTAAGTAAATAAAATTTAATTTAATTTAATTTAATTTAATTTAATTTAATTCCTCTCTGATCTACTTTGATTTATCTAAAGTGATGATCTTTCAGCATCTCCTCAGATGTGATGTTCAGCTATGAGCTACAGGTGTAACTGGAAGGTGTAAAATGGCTAACTGTTGTTTTTGACTTTTTGTCTTTTTGTCATGTTGCTGAAGCTGTGTTTATGTTCTAAGTCATGATTCAGTACAGTACTTTCTCAGTTTATTTTTATGGATTATTTTTAATTTTCTTTCACTGAAAATGTATCCAGTTCCCAAGAGAGTCAATCGTTTTAAACAAAAATACACCACTCAGGTATATCCTAACATGCCTTAGAGGACGTCTGAAGAAACATTGCTGCTTACAGATAAAAACAGACCCAGTAGTTTGCTTTGAATTTTTCTTTCAGATAATAGTTGAACACAGCCTGTTTTGCCTATTATCACTGTATTTAGTCCTTGTCTGGAGTAAATAATTATGAAAATAATTACTAATCACAGTGGCAGATTCATAGATCTAACCACAGATATGAAGAGGAAACTGAAAGGAATGTATTACTGAAAGTTCACTCCTAATCTATAGCATAGAATTTACACTTTGTGTTCCCCCTCTTCTTTTTAAAAAAGCAAACAATAATTTAAGCAATATGCTCTTGTTTGGGTGGAAGACTAGGTAATGTGACAATTATTAAAACTACTCAAATTATCAGTAGAATATATTTATTATAATATTTCTTACTTTTATAGCAAAAAAAGTAAAATAAAATAATATCCCTAAAAATGCCCCATTGACATAATTTCGTCAAGTTAGGCATTAAGAACTGAGATGAGATGTCAGGTGTCTGCAACAAACTCTTTCTAGTGTATTGTTTTCACAGTGAAATCTAAATATAATTGAACTTAATCTCAGACTCCATTAGCTAATCTTGAAGTATTTTGGGAATCTTGCAGTAAAGCAACAAGGAAAAGTATTTTGCTTCAAGACTTCTCTTGATATATAAATACAATAGTCTGCTTTCTTTCATTACACTACGTAGAGTAACGAAAAGTGAATCACAGTATACCACAGGATCTGAACCAGCTTTTTCTGAGTCTTTTTAGTCAATACAATTTTAATATCAAAAATTAGCGATATTTTTTTATATCAGCTTAGGGACGTTCATAATTTACTTTAAATTTTTAAATTCTTATTTAATTTTTATGCATCAGTTTGTTCCTTTCTTTATACTAACAGTTCGACAGCAATGAGGACATGTTTAAAAAGTACGTATTTTGAATAATAAATTTTACTGCTTTTCCTAATTTGTAAAAAGTGAAACAAAGTATTAGCTAAGAGTATATTGATTTGAGTATACTTAGAATGCTCACACGATACTCAGTAGAAAAAAATGCAAAATGGAAGATTTTAGTGAATTCATTTAAAATTAATTTAAGCCCTTAATTGGCAATTACATGCAAGTTTGTGACAGTAACATTATTGCTCTAGTTAGTGCTTGGTACTGTGGATTTAAGCTCATTACATTTTTATAACTACATACCTAGAATGCTAACCTAAAAGAATCTAATAACTTCTTCTTATGGATCATCCCCCAGTCTCCATGACCTTTCCAAGATAATCGAAAGTAGGCTCTCATTGACACGGGCCAGGTCCCTCTGTACTCATGGGTTTGTTCCATTAGATCCCATGGGCTTGGTACACGGGTCCAATCTAGCCTGTTTAAATGTTCCCAAACCTGGTCCTCCGCTGAAATTAAATCTACATTGCTCCAGACCTTCTCTCTGGTCTCAGGAGCCTGGGATTCCTGAAGGCATATCTTACTGGTAAAACTGATTTGAGTACCTCAGTCTTTTCCACATGCTTTGTCACTAGGAAGCCTGCTCCATTTTCCATAGTCCTCCTTTGGCTGCTGGTGCAACACTGGAAGCTATTCACATTGCTCTTCATGTCTTTTGCCAGATTCAGCTGCACATGGGCTTTGGTTTTCATAAACCCATCCCTCCATGCTAAGACATATTCTATTTTGAACTATTTCCAGTTGTTCTCTTCAAGTAAAACATGTTATTGCAGTCATTCCTAAACTTTGTCCTCATTCTTAAACTTTGAGCCTTCTGACTTTGGGACCATGGTTCCAAAAATGATTGACACTGACCATCAATTATTTAGCAATATATGTATGGCCCCAAATTTCCACATCATGGTTCAAAGATCCTTGATTCTTGCATGCATGACTGTATAAAGGAACAGCTTTTATTAGGTGAGTGAGATTACCTATGTCTTATTTCGCCTGTGTCCAAAACAAAGAAAATTTGTTTTGCATGTAGAACAGGGAATGGAATATAAATTAATCTCCTCTGAAGAACAAATGCTAAAGCCAGTAAGTACTAGTTCCTAATACTACCCTATAAATAGTTTGGAAATTAAAAGATCTAAGACTTTGTGTCAGTCTGCTCCATGGGTCAGCAACTCCCTGGAGTCTGGCCACCAGCAATAGCAGAGGGGAGAGGTAGCCCCAAGGGCCTCAGCAACTCTGGTCCATCCTGCTGGCCCAGCCAGGGAGCAGTACAGGCTAGAGGAGAGGGGACAGGAGGCAGCCCCAGTCTCAGGCATCATGAACTTCCAGGGAGATAAACACAGGCCAAGCCCAGACTGGGATATCAGCCTAGAGGTGGGGGTCAGGACACTCCTGCCCAGCTTGGTGTCACCTGCAAATTTACTGAGGGAGCACTAAATCCCCTCTTCCAGAACATTTATAAAGATGTTAAACAAAACCTGACCCAAAACTGAGCCCTGGGGATACAGTAATGATTACAGAAAATATTAATTTAATAATTATAGAAAAATATATAGCAAATAATATAGCATCTCCTTTACAAGTAATGAACTGTTAAGTAGAAAGGAAGAATAAAACAATTAAAAATAACAGTTATTTTTTGTCAGAAATGTAACAGTTGATTTGACTTAACAAATAAACAAGACTGACCCACAGAACTTACAGTGACATGGATATCTTTTGTTGATCATTTTGTAGTCTTCCAAATGTCTGTTCATCCTTTTATAGCTGAAAAACCTATGTCAAAGTAAGACACAAATACTATTAATAAAAAGAAAATCTGATTCCTAGTATGTTTTCTTTTAGAATATACTTGGCATAAATGCAGATCTATGTGTACCTTTAGGAGTAGATGTGAATTCCATTAAAGCCAAAGGACAGTTACATGTTCTTAACACTGGGCTTTAAGACAAGACTTCTCGGAGGTCAGTAAAGAATGCTGTTCCTTAACTTTATGAAAAATATGGAAATTAAGAAAGAATTCTAGCAGTTGCAACTCGTATTTTTTGTTATAAATAGTATATGTATTTAAAATATATAAATATATGGTATTTATATAGTATAAATAGATAATATAAATATAAATATAGACATATATACTCATAAAATTATACACGTATATACAATGAATAAATGCTCTGTATAAACAAACATAAAATCATTCCCACAGGGAAGTCTCTACAGTCAGTTTTATCTCACATTTTCTTTACAAAAACAGTTGCCCGTTTAAACAAAGTACTAAGCAGTTTCTTAAATCCTGTCACTCCTGATCATGGATTGCTGCATCACATAGTAATAAATAATAATACTAAAATTGTATTTTCTCTTTCCACTTGCTACTGGGACATATTTCAGGTATGTAAGTTACATGACTGTTGTAAGTTTAACAATATTATAGCTGTTTTATTAAAATCATGTATTGACTGTAAACTGGAGAGAAATGGCTTAGTCCGCTTTTTTTTCTTCCTTGCCTTTTGTTCCATTAGTAATGTTTCCTTAACAGAGGCTTAAAAGAGTCCAGTTCCCTTACTCTTCAGAAAGAATAGAACAGCCTTACGCTAGATTGTTGAGTTTTTAGACAAGTGGTCTAAACCCTTTTGTGGCTGTTGCCTTTTTTAAAGATGTCCAGTCTGAGTGTGGGATTTATTCCATTGAACACATAGTCCTTGTCTGGGAATTTGTGGTGATATTATCTTGCAGAGTGCCCAAATAGCAATTTCTTCCTGTCTAGTGTTGATATCACTGTCAGTTTAATAAATTTCTCACAATCCATTGAATTATAGCTTCTTTTATTCTCAGATAGAAGTACAGTTTGAAAATATATGTTTCTTTTTTCCTGTTTTTTACCTGTTTTCAGTTTTGAAATGCATCTTGAAATAGCCTGTATGTATAAAATTCTTTTTCCAAGGTCAAAGAAAACAAATAATATAATACATTCCTGCCCATAATACAGTAAAAATTAGGTATCATTTTCCCATTGCTGCGAGGTCCAATGGCTAGAGATATGAAAATAAAGAGTTTGTTATTAAAAAATCACCAAAAACAAAAAAGCAACACAAAAAAGCCAAACCTCACCCTCCCCATCAACCGGGGAGTAGAATTAATCTATATTAATTTCAGTGATACGTAAAATCAGTAGGTACTCTAAGGTAAATACATATTGTCCTTCAACAGCCAATGGAGATACACAACCAGAAATATCTAATACAGGTGGAGTGAATTGTTCACTGCAAATATTTCCCCTCTGCAGTGGTTATACAAGTATCCTGTAGCACGGGGTTGAACTGCCAGAATGTCACTGTCTGGTGCCACTTGACATACATGAAGGTGTTACAGATTTTACCTGCGTAAGATCATCAGGTATGATACTTAGACAGCAGAGGCCTTTTGTATTGGTGGCCAAGGGAAAGCAAGGGGCAGTTGGAGGCCAGATGATGTCACTGGATCTCTTGGATGTGCTTAAGTGCATATATAAGATATCTCTATGTAGATGTCTTTATGTAGATATGAACCTGTACTCTCTTTACACCCATATGGATTAGAATTCATCAACACAGCAGGTAGAAACCAAAGAGCTTATCAGTTAATTAGACCCGGTATCTAATTTAACATGAGGTGAATAACTCCGTAGTCACCATTTGCTGGGTTGATTAGGAGCTTCACTCAGTTGCTGCAACAAAAGTGTGAAGTGCCATTTGAGACACTCTAGTGGATCTTGCCCAGCTTTCATCTTCCAATCCAGAAGAGCATAAATCTCTGATTTATTTCTGTTTTAATGGTAGTAGTTACCTGTGTTGAAGCAAACAGACCCTAGACCTGCACGGACTACAACGGGGTTAAGATGATACTTGACCTTATTAGAAACTCCTAAATGTAGACATGTTGCTCTGGAAAGCAGCACTACTCCCACCTTAACAACAGCTAACATAAAGCAGGATTATTAGACTCTTAGCTTTAAAATCATCATTTACATATAGAATATGCAAAGAGTGTTTTATTATAGACTACTAAATAGTAAAAGGAATGGGCATGAAATGATATGAATGACAGTAATTACCATTATATTACCCGTGAGACAGATACCATTTTCAGAAATCTAGTTTGTTAAGAACTATAACATCTTCTGTCTATCATATGTCATAAAGAAAAAAATTTATTTTGGAGGCTGGCAATGGTAGACAATTTCTCAGAACTTCTGTATCTAAAAAAGTGTGAAGCATTGTCAGAAGCACAGTCAGACTGATCAAGCAATTAAAGGTTAGAATGAAAGATCAACAGTGAAAAATGCAATATAATAGAAATAATAAAACCCAAAGTTCAAAGTTTTACACTCTTCTATTCACTTACAGTAAACAAGTAAAATTAATTTTCCTTTCATTAAAGCAATTTGTCTATACATACACTAATGGGGCCAAGCTCTTTTCAGTGGTGCCCAGTGACAGGACAAGGGGCAATGGGCACAAACTGAAGCACAGGAAGTTCTGTCTGAACATGAGGAAGAACTTCTTCCCTCTGAG
>Ga0065711_1006600_pt1 | contig 16861 bp, 20 predicted proteins | sample Hoacrofraction12_FD_59098 | JGI IMG/M metagenome (GOLD analysis project Ga0065711, IMG submission 59098) | Hoatzin crop microbial communities from Cojedes, Venezuela - Epithelial fraction 12 v2 (version 2) | ecosystem: Host-associated > Birds > Digestive system > Esophagus > Crop | place... | reverse complement strand
TCACATCAATTGTCTGTCAATCTATCCATCAACCCCTCTCTCCTCCCCCCTCCACCCCCCACCAGGTAAATGCGTTCATTTTTTTCTGCTTTCCTCACAGGTCAGAAAGTGGTATTTTAAATGCATCAACACCATTCCTGCAGCCTTGTCAACCACAGATGTTCCTCTTCTGTATCCAGTAAGTACTTGTAGTTGTGTTCAGAATCTGTTCAGCTGCACAGTGCAAATGCTAGCCATCAAAGACAGACACTCCGTCCAGCAGCGGCATCTCTCAGAGCACACAGCACCTTCAACTGTAAGCTGTTGACAAACCCTGCTTTGAGCTGCTACAGAAAACAATTCATGTAATTTCTATTAAAAAAAAAAAATAATAAATCCTCTCTTGTTTTTTTACAATTTACTCAGTGTTATATGGCACGCAGTACCCATACTGATGATATTAGCAAGCTCTTATGCAAGTAATTGGTCATTTTCCTAACGACCTGGTACCAAACGGTTCCAATTTCTAGTAATTTTCATGTTGTATGTAAAATCAAAATGTTAATAAAAAAATTAGCACCAAGGAGAGCTATTTCATCTCTGGTACACAAAAATGGGTGAAACACTGATCTATTTAACCCACTGCTGTTTCTTTAAGTCACCAAAATCAGTCAACTGTGGAAGACCATAAGAACAGGGTAAGCACACAGTGGTTCTTCCTGTCCTGACCTCCAATTTAACAGCCTCCTGGCATGCAGCTGGTAGATCACAAGTGGTTAAAAGCACATGCAGTCCATTTCCCAGCACATTCATCTTCCATTAATTTTCCTCACTGTTTTTTGGAACTATGTACATGTCTAGTGTTCACAGTATACAGTGGCAGAGTTCTAGGTTTAACAGTGTCAGTTACCTCCTTCTGCTTTAAGCATGCCATCTAATAAAACTTACATCCTTGATTTCCCATGTTATTGTTTTCCTTTTCACGATCACTTGCAGTTCTGCAAGCATGCGATGGCGAAAATGGTGGAGAGGGGTGGGGTATTTTTGCTCTTTTTTGAACGGCACATAAATTTCTGGGTACAAAACACTTCAGGCTGCAGATGAGGAGCCCATACCCATCTTTGCCACTCCTGCATTCAGAAGGATACTCAAGGGCAAGAGAGTCCAGTTCCCTCATACCCCCAGAGAATAAGAACCTTGCCTATGCAGTGTAAGACACACTCCAGCCTACGAAAGGGACGTCTCCGAGGACACCACGGCCCACGCATCCCCTACGGCTGCTTGGAGGACGGTTTCTCCAGGGACAGGGACAGGACACAGGCATGGCTGAGCTTCCTGTCCTCCCCGTGTTGGGGCAGCAGCCTTCAGGAGAAACACCACCGATCTGACCTCTGCCCACTAGGGCAGGGGAAGAGGACGAATGTCCAGGCTTCTGAGGAATCAATCCCCCCAAAGCCACCGTGCCTGCAGACGCCTAACCCGCTACAGAGGATACAAAAACATCCCAATGCCCCTCAGCCCCGACACTGTTACAGGACGCCCCTCCACATGAGGCCCCTGCGCATGCGCACCACCACCCGTCCGCTAGCGCCTGCGCACAAGCACAGGAGCCCCCCCGCCCCCTCAGGCCGCTGAGGCCCAGCCCTCGGGGGGGTGAGGGATTAAGGCGAGCACAGTCCTACCTCGGTGTTCCGCCACACACCGCCTTTAATCATAATCCGCGGCATCTTGGCGGCGAAAGGGCTCGAAGTCCTGCCGAGAAAAAGCGGGGAAAGGAAGGAAACGCCGCTCGCCTCAGCGGGGCCGGCCGAGACCCCGCGCAGGCGCCCTCCGCGCTGACTCTGCGCAGGCGCACAGGGGAGACAGCGACCGCCGCGCCGGGGAGGGGCGGCACCGCTGGCGCAGGCGCACAGACGACAGGGAAATGGCGGGTTGCTGCTCTGCGCATGCGCAGGCTCCGCGGCGCTGCGTCTCCTTGGGCGGGGGTTTCGGGAGGGCGCTTTTGCGCTAGCGCCACCTGTTGGCTGGAGGTGCGCACGGCGGAGGGGTCCGGGCTTCAACGATTAAGAAACTATTCATTAAGTTGCGTCAAATCCCCCAACGGCCACAAATGGGGAAGGAAGGGGACAGCAGAAGAAAATCAGATTTCACCCATGTTACAGCTGCAGTGTGTTTGGTTAATCTGAGAAAAACCCCGTGCATTTACATGGGCAGGCTGTAGCCCAAATGAGAACTGCGACAACCGCGTACAGTAACAGAATTTAACACCTGTTAAATTTTATATTTTAGGCTCCCTAGCAGCGCGCAGAGATCTCCACACCACGCTGCCAGCGGCGACAGGGTTGGGAAGGATTTCAACCCCCCTAGTTTTTCTTAACTCGGGCACAGCTAAGCCCAATTTCTGGCACTGGGTCCACAGAGTTTAACGAGTTGTCAGCCAACATGGTTTTTGGATTAAACCATAAGTAGGTGAAAAAGGCCAGATAGTAGACAGTTTGTACTTATGTTTACACCTATGAGAGTTAATTAATAATTTTTCAGGCAGGTGAAGTCTTCCCGTGTCATCCATTGACCAGCAGCAAAACTGGGCTTCAGCAAGAAGACCACGGAGAAGCTGCGTTTCTTTACTGGTTTATGGTTACCAACGTTTCCAACGGCAGCTGAAAGCAGAGGCTGTTGCACTACCTCTTCCACCACCGCTTCTGCAACGCAAACGCTGCCTGAGCAGGCTCTGAAGTTCCCAGCTGGGTGCCAATGCACTGAGCTGCTGTTGCGTTTGTCACCCTAACTTATTCCTTGACATGGGATTAGCAGCAGCTGCTGCTACTTCAAAACAGCTGCTGAGCTTTCCCCACTTCTCTTTCTAAATAAAAAAAATATAAAAATGTTGTACTTCCTTCCTTGTTTTGGAGACAAATCTGGTTGGTGGTTAACCATATTGCAGCATGGCCTTACTCACCTATATTAGTTTACTTCGCTCTGTGTTCAACTCTTACTTATTTAGCAGATGCACAGCAGATAAAATGACACCTATCTGCTCAAGCTGTTTGACATTAGTGTGATTTCCTATTACATTTTAGTGTTGTGTCCAAATTCAAGATGTGTTCATGCAGAAAATCAAGCAAACTTTTTTTGGTTGAAAGAGAAAACTTCATAGTATCATTTAAGAAGGCTTTGATTTTTGTTAAAGCTTTGCAAGAATAAAAAATACTACACTTCCTGCTAGTAAAAAAAAAAAAGTCAAGAACAGCCTGTGTCCTTATTTTCAAACGAGTATGCCTTTACATTTACATTTCTCTGACTCAGCAGACGGAGAATCGCTTCCATCCCCAAAAGTGCAGTGCATTGTATAAGGAACAGAGGGGAACCTCACCAGTCATGAAATATTTATTTATTTACCCGGAATAATTATTTCTACAAACTCATCAAGCTCCATCTGAAAATGTCTTCTGTTGTCCTTACAAGTAAAAAAAACTTATGCTGTTTACAAACTCTTCTAAAAATTTCCTTCAATGAATTTATCCCCCTTAAATCGTGCTCCCTTCTTAAATCATTGTACATCAGACTTTTAAACAATTATTCTCTATCATAGATTTAGCTTTCCTAGTCTCATCTGATGTACAAGCTTATAATTATCTTCACCATTTTTGTTTCCTCTTTGTACCTGTTCTTTTGAATTTTTCTTCAAATAAATGATCAGAATTGTACAGTAAAGCAGGTAAAAATTCCTCCACGCTTGTAGAATAATGTCAGTATTTCCCAGAAATGCTTTTCTTTGTTCATATCAGGATAACAATCTTCTTTCTCACAACTGTATCAGGTGGTTAGCTCAATCATTCTAAGATCCGAATCACTCATTCCCAAATGGTGACTTCCCAGCTTGAGGTAAAAACATCTGCAGGCCCCTAGGGTTCAGAGTTGCAGATATTTACGTGTCTGATTTCACTGCAACTACACAGAACTAGATCGCTTAAATGCCTTTGCTGATCTGGCCTTAAATACATCCATATATCTACTCACGAGTTTCAGTCCACTCTCGGAAAACTGCGTTCCGAATCACACAGTGGCTGCAGGAGGCCATCTAGTCCAAACCCCCTGCTCCAGCAGGGACACCCAGAGCCGGCACCCAGGACCACGTTGAGATGCTTTTTGAGTATCTCCAAAGAGGGAAACTCCACCACCTCTCTTGGCAACCATTTCCAACCTGTCTCCTACGTTACCAGAAAGCCTCTGCAAGATAATATCTACTAAAGAAAAGCACACATTTGAGAGCAGTAAAAAAGCAGTGGTAGATACATGATTACATTCTCTAAATTAAGCCATAGGTTTACTCTGCTGTTACAGACCGAACTGTAACAGCCGGGGAGAGTTGGCACCAGCCCTTTACCACTGTCTTTCCTCATACAAGAAGGTAACACCGCTGTTATCAATGCCACCGAATCACAGACAGTGATGCCCGGAGTTTTGAACACCATGTAACTCTAAAACAAGCAAAGATTTGTCTAGATTTGAAAAAGGGGAAGCATCTATCTGTGCTCATCATACCAGGTAACAACTGCTGTTTGGCACAACTGGTCCTTACACACGGTATTTTAGAGGTGGAGTAAAGCTCTTTAACAAAATAAATTTCACCGTTCAAGATACTGCTGAGGTTTTCAACATAACCTAAGTATTTTTAGTAAGTGGTTAACAGAGTAGTCCAGTGATGACTGGTGTTCGTCACAGGCTGGTATTGGGACTGGCACTGTTTAACATCTTTGTCGGCAATGTGGACAGTGGGATTGAGTGCACCCTCAGCAAGTTTGCCAAGGACACCAAGCTGAGTGGTGCGTCAACACGCTGGAGGGAAGGGATGCCATCCAGAGGGACCTGGACAGGCTTGAGAAGTCCAACAAGGTCAAGTGCAAGGTCCTGCACATGGGTTGGGGCAATCCCAAGCACAAACACAGGCTGGGTGGGGAACAGATTGAAAGCAGCCCCGAGGAGGAGAACTTGGGGGTAGTGGGGGATGAAAAGCTGGACATGACCTTGGCAGTGTGCCCTCACAGCCCAGAAGGCCAACTGTACCCCGGGCTGCACCCCCAGCAGCGCTGGCACAGAGTGAGGGAGGGGATTCTGCCCCTCTGCTCAGCTCTGGTGAGACCCCCCCGGGACTCCTGCGTCCAGCTCTGGAGCCCTCAGCACAGGACAGAGCTGGAGCTGTTGGAGCGGGGCCAGAGGAGGCCACAAAAATGATTTGAGGGCTGGAACCCCTCTGCTGCCAGGAAAGGCTGAGAGAGCTGGAGCGCTCTCCTTCTCTGGAGATATTCAAGACCTGCCTGGACAAGGTCCTCTACAGCCTACTGTAGGTGACCCTGCTTCGGCAGGAGGGTTGGACTAGATGACCCACAAAGGTCCCCTCCAACCCCTACCATTCTGTGATTCTGTTCAGCCTCGAGAAGAGAAGGCTGCGGGGAGACCTGAGTGCAGCCTTTCAGTACCTAAAGGGGGCCTGTAAGAAAGATGGGGACAGGCTTTTTACCAGGGCCTGTTGCGATAGGACAAGGGGTAATGGCTTCAAACTGAAAGAGGGGAGATTTAGATCAGATACAAGGAAGAAATTCTCTACTCTGAGGGTGGTGAGGCCCTGGCCCAGGCTGCCCAGAGAAGCTGTGGCTGCCCCCTCCCTGGCAGTGTTCAAGGCCAGGTCGGACGGGGCTTGGAGCAACCTGATCTGGTGGAAGGGGTCCCTGCCCATGGCAGGGAGAGTGGAACGAGATGATCTATAAGGTCCCTCCCAACCCAAACCATTCTCTGATTCTTTGAAAAGTATGATATTGTCTATTTTAAGAAACAAAGAGCACAGTAACTACCAGCCTGAGAAAAGATAAGGCATTTCACACTAGATTAACATTAGACATTACACAAAATTCATGTAGATTGATTTAAGGATTCTAACTATCATAAAGTATCTTATTAAGAACAACAATATAATTTCTTTCACACTACTCAAAGAATTATCAAAAGTACAGACAAGATAACTGTCTACAGAAAACATTTTCATATCCCAGTTATCCAGTGATGAAACAAATTTTTAGTTTCTGTAATTTTCTGAGATACTATTTTTTTTTTCTCTTGCAGGTAATGCAAGAGAACCTGGGAGTAGCAAATGCCACGTTCACCACATGTGAGGTAGCATTTAGCCTCCAAACAAATTGACAATTTTGAAATGAAAAGTTATTGCTATACAGTATAATGTGCACTTCCCTCCCTTCCTTTAAGCCTTCTTTCAGTCAGACAACAGATTTAATTAATTTTTTACAAGAAAATTAAATGGCACTTCATTTAACTTTTAACAGAGTAACTGTTTAAACTGATAAACATTGGCCAAACCACAACTGACCTCATAGTATTAAGAAGTTATCGAAGCGTAAGAAAGTGCCTCCAAGATCTTTCTTAGCACAGCCTGTGCTAGAACTGAAGCTCTTGGAAGAGCCTGGAGCAAACCAGTACCCTGAGTTTCATTCTCTGGATCAAAACACTGGATGCATCCACTACCATCCATTGTTTTGGAGACAGCAGGGGAATGTAAAGCAATGAACAAATTCAAGACGTGCAAACATCTCCAGAACCGAGTGCCAAATTGCAATTCCCAAGCTTACATTCCAAGCTTATGTTGCCGCTTATGCTTTTCCAGAATTTTTTTGGTAGGCAGCGTCACATTACACTTTCCACACTTGTACATTTTTTTGTGTGTTTTTACATGCTTCTGTAAAGCACGTTTATCTAACGTAGAAAATTTACACCTTCTGCAGCGCAGCTTTAAATGAGTCATTAAGTGGCGCTTCAGGTGGCTCGATGTGCGGAAAGCAACAGCGCACTGACCGCACTTGAACGGCTTCTCCCCTGTATGAATTCTCAAGTGTGGCTTCAGGTTTCCATTGTGGGCCGTGGAATAGCCACACTCCTCACACGTGTATGTTTTGACAGGTAGCTGCTCGTGTTTGTAGGCACAGCTGGTAGATGAGCTTTCCCCACAAGAGTGCGAAGCCAGATGCCGTTTCAAGGCCAGCCATTTGTTTGTCGAATAGTCACAGTTCCTGCACTTGAGATGCTCCGTATTAAAATGCGTGACTCTATGCCTTTTCAGGTGACTGGAAGTACGAAACTTCTTCTGACAAACACTGCAGCTGTAAGGTTTCTCACCTGTGTGAGTTCTTACATGTAGTTCAAGGTTGCTTAAAATGTAAGTAGTGTACTCGCACTCTGCACACTGATAGAATCGCGTCTGACTTTGTGCTAGCAAATCATATTCTTTGCCCCTCTGGAAATCTGGCTGTACCCCACAGACTTCCGAACTGAGCAAGGAATGGATGCTATTTGAACCTTCCAAGGAACCAAAATCTCTTTCTGGACACATGCCTACCTGCATTTCATGATGCAATTCAAGGTTCTCTAAATAGCTATCCACATAGAGGCAATGGCCAAACTCGTATCCATTCTTTATGTGAATTCGGCTGTGTTTCTGCAAATGGTTTGACGTTTTAAATGCCTTCTTGCATTCTTTACACACATACGGTCTTTCATCTGTATGTATATTTTGGTGCAGCTTGAAGTCACTATGAACAGCAGTAGTGTAACTGCAGTGTTGGCACTTGTACATTTTGAACGCAGACAAATCGGAAGGCCACATATCCTTTAAGTTTTCCACGAATCTATGATATACATCATCATCTTGAACTTGTGAATGAGAGGCCTTGGAGTTGAAGAGAGATTCCTCTTTGCAAATGACAGTGTCCATTTTGTATGAATTCAGAGGAATTTGTGATCTATTCCCACTAACAGGTAAGCTGTTGCTTCCATGGCTGTTTTCCGGCAATTTCTTTCCAGAGCACATTTTCTTCTTGTCCCACACATCGCCTGTCCGCTCAAACTCTACTTCTGAAGCCAGCATTCCCCCACCGAGACAATCATTTTCTTTACCAGAAAGAGACAGAGAAACACGATCCTGGGAATCACTGTTAACTTTGCGTATTTTGCTTCTGCGATACTCCTTGCTTTGATTCGTGTAACCATCACCAGTAGCCTTAAACTGTTTGTGACATTTCTTATGAAAGCTGAGATGTCCTCTAGTATAAAACACCATGTTACACTCATCACATGTGTAATTCTTTACAGGTCTTTGAGTTCTCTTTCTTCTGCTTATGAATTCCAGTTGCTGCCTTTGGCATGTTTCTTTGCCTGCGTGTAATCTGCTGTGTCTCTTTAACCCGGTGGTGCTTGCGAATGCTACCTGGCAGAACTCACAGGAATATGGTTTAGCCCCTGTGTGTATGTAGCTATGCCTTACCATGCTTGCAAAATATAATGAAAAAAAGGTGCAAAACCTGCACTGGTAGAGCTTATAGCCAGCATGCCAATACATGTGATTTAACAGATAGGATAAGCTAATGCAGGAGTAATCACATTGAGGACACTGGTAAGGTGGTCTCTCTTTATGTCCCTTCACGTGACGAATAAAAATCCTAGGATTTGTTGAAGCAAAGAAACAAATTTTGCAGGAAAAACTAACCGGCATACCCAGAGGTGTAAAGTCCCTTTCAATTTTGATGAAAAATTTCTCATATTTACTTTCTTTTTTCTTGGTCTCAGATTTTCTTTCTTCAGATCTTCTCTGCCTAACTTTTCTCGCATTCATTCTATTTTTTCTTGCCCTTTGCAACTTAGTCATTTTCTTATGAAATTTAAGGTGATTCTTAAGATTGACATGAAAGAAAAAGGTCCTTTTACAAAAGCAACATTTATGTATTTTCTTATCTTTATGCGCTGAATAAACATGTTTCTTTAGATGTGCACTGCATTTATATGCACAGCCACAAAACCTGCACTTCAGTCTTTCCTGCTTATTTATAAAACAAGATGCTTTAGAAAGAGGTCTGATGGTCACACTATTACTTAGCCATGCTAAACCCTCTTGCTGGCTTTGCAGTTCTTTTGGGCTTACATGAGGAGAAACCACATTTTGCTGCTGACATCTTTTTTTAGGAAATGGTGTTAATATCTTATAAATATGCTGTCCAGTAGTATTTGATTCAGCAGAAGTGGAAGCGATCATCTCCAGTTTCCCTACGTCTTCTAGCAATTCTTCTGAAGTAGGAGAACGTCCATTAAGAAACGGAGCAGAACAATTATAGGTAAATTTCACTTCTTCTTTCAAGCCATGTTCCAAATGTGAACTCAGAGTTTCATCTTCAAAGTTGCTTCTCTGTGTTTTACTGTTAATAGCTTCATTGTCTCCATTCTTTGAAGAACCAAGATCTACAGAGGGATAAAAAGTCACATGCGTGACATTTTATACAATCACCAATATTCACGATTAATTGGTCATAATAATCCCAAATTGTCTAACTACTATCTCCACTTCTTTCCCAACGTCCTTCTCCATGCTTTCCCCGCCAAACCTTAAAAAATATTTTAAGAGAAGAAATCCAGGAGCCTCCTTCTTTCCACTTCCTCTTTTCACTCAAAGCTCTAAATTTCACAGGACAGGACTGCATCCCCTACAGTCTTCAAAGAAACAGCTTTATGCCAGAATTCCTGTGAAAGTACTGTCACCAAACTTTGCTAGGCCTCCATTCTCACAAGTACAATGGTCCTTCTGCTGTCTTCTGCCTGCTAGCAGGGAGAGTACTCTTAGTAATTCTCTACGCCTTTCTTGCTGAACGTCTTCCATCTGCTACATGGAATAGTGGAGTCTAAACCTAAATTATGCCTCTCCCAGTCTCTGATTGTATTGATGAGAGTAACTGCCTGTTGGTTTTCTCTCCCTAATATCTCCAGTTGGGACAAAAAAGCCTTTAACCCAAGTTTTTATTTTCACATCACAGAATCACAGAATGGTCGGGGTTGGAAGGGATCTCTGTGGGTCATCTCGTCCAGCCCTCCTGCNGAAGCAGGGTCACCTACAGCAGGCTGCACAGCACCTTTGCCCTAACGAAAGGCTGCCCTTTTGCAAACTGCAGAAGAATGAAACAGTACCAACTCATGGTGGTTTCACGACTTTTCACAGGAATCTGTGAAACAACTAAGCCTACTCCAGCCAATATTCTCTTTCTGCTGCACACAACATTAATNTGCATTGAAATGGCTCAGAGACTGGTGCCATCGGTGGAATTTTGGTTTCTTTGATCATGGGGAGGTTTACATGGCACCAGGCCTGCTGGTGACAGATGGAGTCCAGCTGTCACAAAGGGGAAAAAGTATTCTTGCCCACGACCTGGCAGGGCTCACTGAGAGGGGCTTTAAACTAGGTTCAAAGGGGGAAGGGGATATAACCAGGCTCACTAGAGATGAGCCCAGGCGTGGCATGCCAGTGTCGGGGGTTAGACTGATAGCCCAGCTCAAGTGCATCTACACCAATGCATGCAGCATGGGCAATAAACAGGAGGAGCTGAAACCCATTGCACAGCAGGACAGCTATGACTTGGTCGCCATCACAGAAACCTAGTGGGATGACTCTCATGACTGGAGTGCTGCGATGGATGGCTACAAGCTCTTCAGACGGGATAGGCGAGGAAAGAGAGGCGGTGGGATGGCTCTGTATGTTAGGGACTGCTTCGATTGTATAGAGCTCAATGATTGTGATGACAAGGTCGAATGCTTATGGGTAAAGATGTGGGGGAAAGCCAACAAGGCAGACATCCTGCTGGGGGTCTGTTATAGACCACCCAACCAGGATGAAGAAGCAGATGAAGTTTTCTACAAGAGGCTGGCAGAAGTCTCACAATCGCTAGCCCTTGTTCTCGTGGGGGACTTTAACTTACGGGACATCTGCTGGAAATACAACACAGCAGAGAGGAAACAGTCTAGGAGGTTCCTGGAGCATGTGGAAGATAACTTCCTGACGCAGCTGGCAAGTGAGCCTAGCAGGGGAGGTGCCTCGCTAGACCTGCTGTTTACTAAGAGAAGGACTGGTGGGAGATGTGGTGGTTGGAAGCTGTCTTGGGCTTAGCGACCATGAAATGACAGAGTTCTCGGTTCGTGGTGAAGTTAAGAGGTGGGCCAGCAAAACCACCACCATGGACTTTCGGAGGGCAGACTTTGGCCTGTTCAGGATGCTGGTTGAGAGGGTGCCCTAGGAGAGAGTGCTGAAGGGCAAAGGGGTTCAGGAAGGCTGGACATTCTTCAAGGAGGAAGTCTTAAAGGCACAGGAGCAGGCTGTCACCATGTGCCGCAAGACGAACTGGTGAGGAAGACGACCAGCCTGGCTGAACAGGGAGCTCTTGCTGGGACTTAGGAAAAAAAGGAGGCTCTACCACCTATGGAAGAAAGGGCAGGCAACTCAAGAGGAGTACAAGGGTCTTGTTAGGTCATGCAGAGAGGAAATTAGAAAAGCAAAAGCCCAGCTAGAACTCAGGCTGGCCACTGTTGTAAGGAACAACAAAAAATGTTTTTACAAATACATCAACAACAAAAAGAGGGCCAATGAGAGTCTCCATCCCTTATTGGATGCAAGGGGCAATATTGTCAACAAGGATGAGGAAAAGGCTGAGGTACTTCATGCCTTCTTTGCCTCAGTCTTTAATAGTCAGACTGGTTATTCCCAGAGTAGTCAGCCCCCAGTGCTGGAAGATGGGAAAGCAGAGCAGAACAAATCTCCCATAATCTAAGAGGAAGCAGTTAATGACCTGCTATGCCACCTGGACACTTACAAGTCTAAGGGGCTGGACAGGATCCACCCAAGAGCGCTGAGGGAGCTGGCGGAGGAGCTGGCCAAGCCACTCTCCATCATCTATCAGCAGTCCTGGCCAACAGGAGGTCCCAGGTGACTGGAGGATCGCCAGCGTAACACCCATCTACAAGAAGGGCTGGAAGGAGGATCCTGGGAACTACAAGCCTGTCAGCCTGACCTCGGTGCCAGGCAAGATTATAGAGTGATTCATCCTGAGTGTGCTCACCGGGCATGTGAAGGACAACCAGGGGATCAGGCCCAGCCAGCATGGGTTCATGAAAGGCAGGTCCTGCCTGACCAACCTGATCTTCTACGACCAGGTGACCTGCCTAGTGGATGAGCGAAAGGCTGTGGGCATCATCTACCTAGACTTTAGTAAGGCCTTTGACACTGTTCCCCACAGAATCCTCCTGGAGAAACCAGCTGCCCATGGTTTGGATGGGTGTCCTCTCTGCTGCATAAAGAACTGGCTGAATGACCGAGCGCAGAGAGTGGTAGTGAATGGAGTTAAATCCAGCTGGTGGCTGGTCATGAGTGGTGACCCCAGAGCTCAGTATTTGGGCTGGTCTCGTTTACTATCTTTACCAGTGATCTGGATAAGCGGATGGAGAGCTCCCTCAGTAAGTTTGCAGATGACAACAAGCTGAGCGGGAGTGTCCATCTGTTTGAGAGTAGCAAGGCTCTGCTGAGGGATCTGGACAAGCTGGGTCAATGGGCTGAGGCCACCATATGACCTTCAACTAGGCCAAGTGCCAGGTCCTGCACTTGGGTCACAATAACCCTATGCAACACTTCAGGCTTGAGGAGGAGCGGCTGGAAAGCTGCCTGTCAGAAAAGGACCTTAAGAGTGTTGGTCGACAGCCGGCTGAACATGAGCCAGCAGTGTGCCCAGGTGACCACGTAGGCCAACGGCATCCTGGCTTGGATCAGGAATAGTGTGGCCAGCAGGAGTAGGGAGGGGATCGTGCCCCTGTACTCGACACTGATGAGGCCGCACCTCGAGTACTGTGTTCAGTTTTTGGTCCCTCACTACATGAAGGATATTGAGGTGCTGGAGCGTGTCCAGAGAAGGACAACAAGGCTGGTGAGGGGTCTGGAGAACAACTCTTACGAGGAGCGGCTGAGGGAGCTGGGGCTGTTTAGTCTGGAGAAGAGGAAGCTGAGGGGAGACCTCATTGCTCTCCACAGCTACCTGAAAGGAGGTTGTAGGGAGGTGGGTGTTGGTCTCTTCTCCCAAATAACTAGGGATAGGATGAGAAAGAGTGGCCTTAAGTTGTGCCAGGGGAGGTTTAGATTGGATATTAGGAAAAATTTCCTTCCTGAAAGAGTGGTCAGGCATTGGAATAGGCTGTCCAGGGAGGTGGCTGAGTCTCCATCCCTGGAGGTGTTTAAAAACCATGTAGATGTGGCACTTCATGATATGACTTAGTAGGAATGGTGGTGCTGGACAGATAGTTGGACCTGATGATCTTAGAGGTCTTTTGCAACCTATGATTCTATGATATGCTTACTCTAAAATAAATGGGTCTGACACTCTTCCTATAAACTTTTCTACCTATTTTAACAACTTGAGATTTACCAGACTTCTTAAAACTCTTCAAATAATCTTATTAACCACTTACCTTCCATTTCAGCAATTGTCTCCATCTCCTTATGGATTTCTGGTTGGTTCTCTTGACTGCCATCAGAAGGAACGCTTGCAGCACTGACAAGTTCCTCTTCATGTCTGGATATCGCTGCCAATGCCAACAGTCTGCTTGTCTCTATGGTCTCATCACTGCCAGCAGAGGAGAGGAGAGGAGGAATAGTCTGAAAGCCGCCAGCACCATCACATTCTCTTCTGTCACTGGTTTTGTCTATCTCTGTAACCTCTGTTTTGCAAGACGATGCAGGTAACACATAATTTTGACTATCTGTAGTCATGCCTACATCACACCAGTCACTCGAAGATGGCTTTGATCTGTCACACACACTCTCAGCAATGCATTCTTCTCCAGGGTGTTTCATACTACTGTCCTCATTTGAAGCAGTCTTGTTTTCTTCCCAAATGCTTAAACTTTTGCTGTCATTTGAAGGAAAACCGCCTTTTAGGAAAACGCTGCTGTCGAAGTTCCACTCCTCCTCCTCCTCCTTCACCTGGAGGACCGGCGCCACCTGCTCCTCTGCGCCATCCTGGAGGAAGTCCTCATCGCTCAGCACAAAGACAGTGATCGGGAGAACGATTTCGAAGACATCCGACTCTGAGGGCAGAGGAACAGAGCATTTAGCTCACTTCTGAAACACCTGAAGCAGCCGCCGGTCGCCGACCCCCCCGCCGAGACCGCGCGCCGCCCCGTGCGCATGCGCAGGCCCAGGCCGCCACCGCGCTGATGAGGGGTATCCGGGCCCCCCCTCCCGGTCCCTCGCGCCCCTCAGCCCCCGCCCGGCCGTGTCCCTGCCAGGGAAACGGGCACCTACCGCTATCGTCCGCCGGCTCCGCGCCCTCCCGCCCCACCGACATCTCCCGCTTCGGCCCGGCCTGCACCGCGCCGCCTCCACGCTCCGACCAGCTTCAGGCCCGCGGCCGCAACTCCCCGGCGCATGCGCCGGCCTGACGCGCGTGCGCACAGGGGAGCGGAAAGGCGCTGCCCGGCGCGCGGTTTCCCAGCGGCCAGAGGAGAAGAGATGGCGGGGGGGGGAGGAGCTGGGGGTGAGCGCGGCTGCTGCCTTCTGATTGGAGAGGGCGGCAGGGGGCGTGGCCTGGGAAGGGGGTGGGGTACCGCCTCACCGAGGTGTTTGTGTGCGCAAGGCTTGGCGAGCTGCGTTGTGTGGTAGCGCGGCTGCTTTTAAGTGGTTTAAAAATCGGTTTAATGGCCCGTTCCCTGGAGCAGAACGCCCGAGCTGTGGGTGGGGAGGGGTTTTCAAAAGCTCGGCAAGGTTTATTTCCATTTTAAGCAAAGCAGAAATGTGAGGCAGCCCATGCACCAGGCGGTGCAGGGCTTGGACCTCTCCGTAGGCAGAAACGCGGGAGGCATTTCCGCGGTCCGGCCGTAGAAACCCGCGCTTCCTTCGGCCCTTCCTCTCGGGAGGTCTGAGAGCACGCGGGGGAGGGGAGAGGCTGTTGCAGAGCGGGTCTGGGGATGTGTTTGCTGGGTGAGAAGGGGGGGGCTGCTGGGTCTCCAGAGCAGCTTGCCTAGACTGCTGTTACCATAGGTGTCACGGAAAATCCCTCAGAGATGGCTTCAGGAGTGAACTGCAGAGTGTGTTGGTGAGGGTCTGAGCTCAGGAATTTCTGTGCTGCTTTCCCGAAGGACATACAGCAAGAAGGGTTTTATGGTCAGTGAACGGTTTCACAGGGCTTGAAGACTGCTTTGCCCCACTCTTACTTGCTCCCCTGGGCCAGGTCCTTGCCAGCTCAGCTTCCAAACTCAGGAAGAAACAGTCATTGCATCATTAGGCCCAAAGGGCTTCACAGAAAGTGAAGTAAATTATTGTACTGAGTCTGGCTGTGACAGGGTTAATTTTCCTCATAGCAGCTAGTATGGTGCTGTGTTTTGCATTTGTGACGAAAACAGGGTTGATAATGCACCAATATTTGGGCTGAACAGTGTTTGCACAACATCAAGGCCTTCACTGATTCTCACTTTGCTCCCCCATGGAGCAGGCTGGGGGCTGGCAGGAGTCTGGGAGGGGGGACAGCCAGCACAGCTGACCCAAACTCCCCAAAGGTATTCGATCCAAATGACTGACAGCGTCATTCTATACCGTAGGACTAACTTGTGTGTCTTAAGCACTGTTTATCTGCAAATCTAGCATGCAGCACCATCTGAGGTGCTATGTGAGAAGTTAACTCCGTCCTAGCCAGAGCCAGTGCAGGTGCTGATGGCCATCTTACAGAGTGACAGGAGATTTTGTTCCTGATTTGTTTACTGCTCAACTATCCGTTCTCTGGGCCTGTTGAGAGAAAAAGGTACAAAGGAAGGTAAACTGAGCTAAAAAGCCAATAATGAGAGTAACATTGGTCACGTTTGAGCTGAAGAGATGGTTCTCAATCAGTCTGATGAGCTCTTGGGTGCTGCCAAAAACTCATGGTCCCTTATAACAACGTAAGGATGCACTGAATCCCTCATGCAAAGGCCTGAGATGAAAGTGCTAGGGCTTGCTGAATGCAGTAATCCACTAGATAGGATGCAGCTGCAGCTCCATGATTCCCAATCCAGACAGTAGCAAGGCTAAGCACATACTCCTGATAGGCACAGAAGAAAGAATGAGTGCACACAGAGTACTTATATGCACAAGAAATCTCAATAATAGTAATGACGGTAAAACTGTAACACATGCACTTCTTCATTTCTATGACTTTTTCCTGGTGTTACACTCACTCTCTTAATTGCTTCTCTGGGTATTAAAGTCGGAAATTTTAGACTGTGAAGAGGATAACACCTGAATTGTCATCCTCAAGTCCTTCCTTGGGAAGAAAGTGATGCTGATGTTGCTGATTTCTTCTTCCTGTGGTAGCGGACATTCAAATTCAGCCCCCATACTTAACAGTCCATAAGCTGTGAGTGACAGAATCTGTCCTTAATCTGTGGCAATTGCCCAGCTCATTAAGGAAAGTATCGACCTTGTGGTCCATAGAATGGAAACATGCCTATTTGGTACTTTTCCTGACACAGTGAACTTCATGGGTCGTGTTTTGTCTGAGCTGAAATTGGACTGTCTGATATATGACCAGTCTTCTAAGGTCCATATTGGTGCCACACACTTTTTCACACAAAATGAACTGGTTTTCAGTATTAATGAAGGCATAGGATGCATATGCAATAGCTTGTGCTTTCATTCCCTTTTTTTGTGATAACATTGCTCCTACATCTATAGTGGTTGCAAACAGCAAGTGAAATGGTTATACTGGGTCAGGAAATCGTAATGCAAGTGCCTATGCTAACTTGATTTTCAAAGCTCACAGGGCTTAGTCCTGATCTGGTTCAGATTCCCAGTCTTGTTTTTTCCTTAACAGCTTGGTTAAGGGCATACAGCTTCTGCAAACATGGGTATAAAAGCTCTACAAAAGTTATGATGCCGTGAAAAGCCGGAATTGAAGACTCAATAGTCGGCAGACTATTAAGCAGGTATTCTTTATTGCGGCGCCGGGCACACGGGGGATCTCTCCTCCAAACGTGTGCACCGAAGAGA